>Ga0209542_10016059_pt1 | contig 12470 bp, 12 predicted proteins | sample RifCSPhighO2_01_FD_184028 | JGI IMG/M metagenome (GOLD analysis project Ga0209542, IMG submission 184028) | Soil microbial communities from Rifle, Colorado - Rifle CSP2_plank highO2_0.1 (SPAdes) (version 2) | ecosystem: Environmental > Terrestrial > Deep subsurface > Rock core/Sediment ...
GGACAGCCGCTTACTTGTTTTATGAATTAAGTAGGGCCTCACTTGATCTTGATTTTGATCTTCTGGATGAAACCAAAGAAGACGCTGTTTTTGAAAAAATGGAAGGAATCGCAAAGAATTATGGAAAAATAAAAGAGCATAGAAAGAAGAGATATAATCTTTTTCTTTTGCTCTCCTATGAGGACGAGGCGCCTAACATAAAGATTGAGATCAATCGCAGAGGGTTCGGATCAAAATACGAAGTGAAATCGTACCTCGGCATCTCCATGAAAGTCATGGTTCGTGAGGATATGTTTTCCCATAAACTGGTTGCAATGTATGAACGGATGGGGAAAGCGAATCGTGATATTTTTGATTTTTGGTTTTTTGGACAGAAGGATTGGCCTATCAATAAAGAAATTATTGAGAAAAGAACAGATATGCCCTTCAGAGATTTCCTACAAAAATGTATTGATGCGCTTGAGAAGCTACCCGATCGCGATATCCTTGCCGGTATGGGCGAGCTTTTGGACGAAAAACAGAAAGCGTGGGTAAAAGCGAAACTAAGAACCGAAGTAATATTCCAACTGAAATTGAAGTTGGAGAACGAAAAATAGCGCAAAGAACCAAAGATGAAATACGAAAATAAGGAGTTATGCCAATGCGAGGAGTGCGGTTTTCACTATACCGAGAAGGAATGGGCCGAGAAATGCGAGGTGTGGTGCGGGGAGCACAAAAGTTGCAATATCGAAATCACGGCTCATGCCGAAGAAAATAAAAAATATGACTCCAAAATATGATTTGGACAAAATTAAATTTGCTACGGATGCACCGACTTTTGAAAAGGCGGTTGATTTGTATGAGAGAGGAAGGGTGACAAAGTTTGAGGAAGGAATTGGCGGTTATTCGGCCGTAGTTGTGGGCACAAAGTCGTATCGGGTTTCGGTTGAAGCGCGCCGATATGATTATGGACATTGTGAGTGCTATCTCGGTCAGAACGATACGCTTTGCAAGCATATGGTGGCAGTTGCCATCCGCGCGGTTACTGGCAGTAAGCCGCTTTCAGAGGAAGATAAAAAACTGGTATCACAAATTACTTGCAGTGGCAAATTGGGAGAATTAAGCAAGGGCGAGTTAGCGGCAACGAAGAAGGCAATTACCGCCGGCATGCAGTATATCAAATCATACGAAGGCCCGTCGCGCACCTGGTTTGCATATCAAAGTTCTCTTTCCGAAGGGTGTAATCGTTTATCAAAAACTGTTTCCGAGTTGCCGGTAGGCCAGCAAACAGCAAAGTTATTAGTTGATATGCTTTTACGGCTTGATGATAGATTGTGTCGCGGTGGCGTTGATGACTCTGATGGCACTGTTGGCGGATTTATTGAAGAAGTTGTTTCCACGCTTCAAGAGTACGCAAAACTTGACCAGGCCTGCACAAAAGCATTTGATGCACTAAGCGGCAAAGAAACATGTTTCGGCTGGGAAGAACCGCTTTTAAAGCTTATCAAAAATTGATATAGCTAGTTGCTTTACGGCCACGCCAAGGTAACATACCCCCACTATGAAAAAATCGGATTTCGGGGATATTGTGGAGGCGGCTATTATCTTGGCAGTTCTTGTGGTCGGGCTTTTCTACACTGCTTATGGGCTTTTTGATACGAGTTCTATTTCGGGTTCTCATAATCGCTACTACGAAGCACGCGATGACTTTTAAGAAGCTCGCACAGCTCGTCAAATTCGGGTCCCCCAGTAGTATAGCAAAGCTCACTACGTGGCTGGGCAATCGGCAGAAGTTGGGCAATAATGGTTATGCCGGTTGGCTTGCATAGTATTTCAGCGTTTCCGAGTTGATAAGGGTGTGCAAATCGTACAATTCCTTGAGAACCCGTTCCACTGGATTCGCATTACGTCCACCAAATTTGATTTGCCGAAGTTGGTGTCACTAATCCGATTGTATAATATATTGCACAATCGGATTTTCTAGATTTTTATCTCCCTCCATACGCAAGTTGAATGATGTGGTCTAAAAATTCGGAGAAACTCGTGCCAACCGCTTTGAGCGATTTCATAATGAGAGACTCGCGCGTAAGGCCCGGTAAACTATTTGTCTCTAAAATATACACGCCACGTGGAGAAACAATCATGTCGCTCCGCGAATAATGCGAGAGCCCTAAAACTTTATGCGCCCGTACGGCAGTATACATTATTTTTCGGCTCTCCGCTTCAGTAAAATTCCCCGGACATACTTCTTCCGCGCTTCCATCGTACTTAATCGTATAGTTAAAAATGCCCCCGCTTCCTTTTCTAATTTCAATTGGTGGAAGCGCATATGCTCCTCCTCTACTTGCCACAACAACGCACGTTGCCTCGGTACCGGCAATATATTCTTCAACAAGAGCACTATCGCTATAGAGAAACGCTTGCATAATCCCCTCCATAAGTTCTTCATAGTTTTTCGCAAGTGTTACTCCAATAGATGAGCCAGCGCCTGCCGGCTTCACCACCCACGGCCCGGGAATATTCTTAACAATTTCTTTTGCAACGCCTTCAATATTGCCGATATTTCGCACAAGTTTTTCCATTGGTGTTAGAAGACCATTGCCTCGATAATATCGTTTTCCCAAATGCTTCGCCATACTAATGGCCGATGGCAGCGCGCGGGAGCCCGTATATGGTACGCCAAACGAATCAAGAATGCCTTGCACCTTTCCGTCTTCGCCGTAAGCGCCATGAAGCGCGTTTAAAAATACGTCCACTTTACGCGCAACGTGCTCCGGCAATAGAGGTATACCACCAATGTGCCATGTGCCATCTTTGGTAATCAAAACATCAACACCGCTGTAATGTTTGGGTAGATGCGCAAGCACATTTTCACCCGACTTAAGCGAAACTTCATACTCGGGAGAAGGGCCTCCGCGCAAAACTCCAACGCGTAATTTTTGCATACACAATAATTATAACAAAATATAGTAGTAATAATCGATACCTTGCAAAAAAGAGTTTGGTGATTTTTACACCATACTATATTTCGTGCGGGCGCGCATTATATAGTATCAAGTCAAGTAAAGAAAGAAGGCAAGTTCTTTATTTAATCGAATTGGAACATCTTTTGAATATCTTCATCTCCATCAAACGATGGAACAATAAAATAACGAAGTCTTCTTTCTAAGCCAAATTCAGCAATCATAAGATCCACCGATAATTGTCTATCATATGCAGATACCCAGACGCTATCTTGCCACTTCTCAAAACCAAAGCTTCGCAATTCAGCACGAATGTAATTTCTTAACGCTCGATCTTTTTCTGGTATGTCAAAAATCACCATTCTCCATTTTCTATCCCACCGTACCGGCCTCGATTGGTACTTTTCGGATATACGATACTGATTAAGCGTGTACTCGCCTTTTGAGGTTAGAAAAATCATCCATCCATCTTGGCCTTTTGCAACAGTTACAAGGCCTTTGCGGACAAGGCGCGGTATTTTATTCTTTACATAATACCCGGTGTTATAACGAGGTTTCTTCTTATGGAACATAGCGAGGCACTGAACCACATTTGGGGCAAGAAGCGCCACGCTTAATACTCCCGCCACTTTTATGGTTTCTAGAATAATACGAGTGATGTCTGCTCTATCTATTTTTTTCATTAAAATAATTTAACCTCGATCTTACAATTAAACATCATACTATACTTTGTGCGCCCGCACGAAGTATAGTATCTTTAGAAAACGCAGGAATAAACTAAATTCAAGTATTAGAATTTGCTCTTGAAAGAAATCGAGCGTCTCATGCGATGATAGCCGATTGCAAACCGATGCGCTTCGGAATTGATACGTATAATGTTTCTCTTTTCTTTCTCAATTATTTTTTGAGGACTAATAAATCTGCCCGGTTTATGATGCTCGTCTTTTACAACCCCCACGAGCGCTATATCCAAATTATGCGCATCAAGTATATTTTGTGTCGCACGCACCTGCCCGGCACCACCATCAACGACAATAATAGACGGAAGCTTCCATTCTTTGTGACGAAAACGACGCCCCAGCACTTCCTTTAAATTACCCACATCGTCATTTCCACGACCACTTTTTATTTTAAATTTTCTATACTCGTCTTTCCGAAGCACTCCACCATCCATGACAACCATAACGCCAACCGTTTCACTACCGGAAAGATGCGCTATATCGTACGCTTCTATACGCATACCGCCAGTACGTGATTCTCGTTTTAAAAGCGCGATATCTTGTATGTGTTTGAGTGAAAATATTTTATTCCTCAACTCGCCAGCTTTTTCAAATTCTCGCGCGCGGGCATGTTTTTTCATATCCCTCTCCAGACTTCGTATGAGAACTTTCTTTTTGCCAAGAAATAAAAGAGCAATGTGACGAATTGTGTTTTTATACTCCCCCGCACTTATTTCACCCGTACATGTGCCGGGGCAAAGCCCGATCTGGCGATTAAAGCACGGCCTCTCGGTTCCCAATACACATTTTCTATCACGCCATGGAAAAATTCTCCTAATTATACCAAGAGCTTCTTTTAATTCACTTCCTTTAGGGAATGGTCCAAATGTGTGCGCATACAACTCACTGTCACCAATGGCAAGATCTCTGCCACGAACGATAAGAATTTGCGGAAAGGATTCTTTTGTTATACATACGTAATTAAAACTTTTATCGTCTTTTTCTTTAACATTATATGGAGGCAGCCATTTTTTTATTAAACTCGCCTCACAAAGAAGCGCCTCGAGAACCGAGTCGGTCTTTTGAAATGTGACCGTGTGTGCCTCTTTGAGCATGTGCGCCATGTGGGGGCCACGGGTTTCCGCGAGATCTTTGCTGAAATAACTCTTTACTCTGTCCTTGAGCGATGTTGCTTTGCCAATATAGAGCGGGGTGTGTAACCCGCTTTTTTTAAAAAAATAAACCCCAGGGCTATCGGGCAGGTTTTTGGGCACATTTTTTAATTGCATAAGCGTATGATAGTATATGCGCGGATTAAATAAAGGAGTACTAAACCGTGCCACACCTCATGAAACTTTTCCTGCAAAATGGGAAAGTTGAAATAGGATACCTTTCCGACCAGCCAAAAGGAGAGGAGATTTTCATCGCCACTGAGGAATGCCGTGGAGTATACTCCCTTGAAAGATTTGCAGAGCAAATTCGGGAAGCTCTTGAATTCGACTACGTAGGAGTTTATCTGTCTCTTGCGACAGGCCGTGTTCTGATACCGGTCAAGGGAGAGAAACTCCTTGTCGAGTTTCTTGACTGGATGACAAAACCAAGACAAGAATCGGAGGGATAGTGAATGGCCACAAAAGAGAAAGGTGAGAGAGGTGGAAGAAAGACGATTCAGATGCCGAAAACCAACTTAGATTTGGACTTGGCATATCATAAGATACGGGAAGATGTTGGAAGGATATTCAGGAATCCGAAAACAACACCGGCAAAAATTCTTACGGCTTTCGATGCAATCAAGGAGCGTATCGAGGCACTGCGAATTACCGCGCTGGAACAGGCCGCGGAGAAAATCCGCGCGGAACTTCAGGAAGACGGGAAGAAGCTCGATGTGGATTGGTTTTTTGAACTTCTCCATCTCCATCCGCTCGAAAAAAAGTCCCAAACAATAACCCTTGATCTATTCGCGGAAGCGCTACGAATGTGGTTGAGAGACAAGTGTACCTACATCCGCTAAGATAGCGGGATGAGTAGGATAGTTCGTGAGGTCGACGCCATGCGTCGGCCTCACTTCTTTATTTCGGCTAGCGAGGAGCGAAATGGAAAATTCTGATTTTCCATTTCGTCAGAGCGAAGACGAAACACAGGTTCAATACCTCGGGGCTTGCCCCGAAGAACCTTTATTTTTGAGTATGCCAAAATATTCCACGACCGTGGATTATTTTGGCATTTTCATTTCAAAACTTTTTTTAGATACTTTCCCGTGTAAGAATTCTCATTGTTTGCAACTTCTTCAGGCGTACCCTTGGCAATAACTTTTCCACCCTTGTCCCCGCCGTCTGGGCCCATGTCAATAATATAGTCGGCGCTTTTAATAACATCCATATTGTGTTCAATCACTACAACCGTGTTACCGTGCACAACCAATCGCTCAAGTATTTGTATTAAGTTATTAACATCTTCATAGTGAAGCCCTATGGTTGGCTCGTCTAAAAGATACACTGTTTTTTCCGTGTGCGGACGATACAGTTCGCGCGAAATCTTTACTCGTTGCGCCTCTCCGCCTGAGAGCGTTGTGGCCGATTGCCCCAATTCTAAATATCCCAAACCTACATCATTCAAAGTTTTTAATCGATCATAGACGCTCGGAATATCTTCAAAAAACGCAAGTCCTTCTTCTATTGTCATTCTAAGAACCTGATGAATGTTTTTGCCTTTATATTTTACTTCAAGAGTTTCTTTATCAAATCGCTTACCTCCGCAGATATCACATCCTACATAAACCGTCGGCAAGAACTGCATTTCAACGGCAATATAACCGTTTCCTTGGCAGGTTTCGCATCGCCCTCCCCTAACATTGAAAGAGAATCTCCCCGACTTCCATCCGCGAAACCGCGCTTCTTCGGTTTCGGTAAAAAGCTCGCGTATAAATGTAAACATACCTGCGTATGTTGCCGGATTTGAGCGTGGCGTACGCCCTATCGGCGATTGGTCTATTAAAATAGAGCGACGGGCGTATTCCGTACCTTTAAATTCTGCACAGTTATAGATATCGGCGCTTCTGTATCGCCGCTCAAATCGAGCGCGAAGATTTTTATCTAAAATATCATAGAGCAAGCTTGATTTTCCCGAACCGGACACTCCGGTAATACATACGAGCCGACCAAGCGGAATTGAAACATTTAAATTTTTAATATTGTGCACACTTCCGCCTATAATTTTAAGTTCTCCTTTTTCTTTATCTCTCCGTTTTTCCGGTATCGGAATCTCCTTCTCTCCTCGTAAATACGCAAGTGTCAGCGATTTAGACGGATTTCCTTTCGCATCTATAAGCTTATCGGTATAGCCAGAAACAACAATCTCTCCCCCGTGTATTCCTGCTCGCTGACCAACGTCAATTAAATAGTCAGATGCAAAAATAGTGCCCTCGTCATGCTCCACGACAATAATGGTATTGCCTAAATCCCGAAGCTCTTCAAGCGTTTTTATTAAGAGGTCATTATCGCGTTGATGGAGCCCTATAGTTGGCTCATCAAGTACATAAAGCGCCCCCACAAGGCGCGAGCCAAGTTGCGATGCAAGCCGTATGCGTTGTGCTTCCCCGCCGGAAAGAGTGTTTGCTCTCCTCGAAAGCCCTAAATAATCAAGTCCTACATTCAGCATAAAAGAGAGTCGCGCGCTGATTTCTTTTAACATAACGCTTGCAATCTCTTTTTCCCGTACAGTGAGCTTGAGCTTATCGAAGAAATTCTTTGCCTCATATATTGAAAGATTGGATATTTCTACAATATTTTTTCCGCCACAGCGCACACTAAGAGCTTCTTTTCGGAGACGCAAGCCGTTACACTCTTCACACAACTCCTCGCCAAAAAAATATTTCGTCCCTAATCCATGGCACGCCTCACACGCGCCATACGGAGAATTAAACGAAAAGAGGCGCGGCTCTATTTCAAGAAATGAAAAACCGTCACGCGGACATGTATAGCTTGTTGACATAAACAATTCTTCACGTTCTTTTCCTATTTCAATGATTACTTTTACAACTCCGCGCGACTCAAAGAGCGCGCGCTCAACCGATTCGCTTAACCGCTCCCGGAACTCTTTGGGTCCGGAAAGCTCGCCTTGAGAGAGTGTGTCTATAACTAAATCTATTTCATGCTTCTTATTTTTTGAAAGTACAATACGCTCCCTCAAACTTTTTTGCGTGCCGTCAATAAATACATGACTGTACCCCTTTCCCAAATAATCATAGAGCAGTTGATAGTGTTCGCCCTTCCGTCCGCGCACAATTGGAGCAAGTATGACAAGCTTCGCTTTTTTGCCACGTTCGTTTATTTTTTTAATGAGAAGATTTATTATTTCATCATTTCCAAGTTTTTCTATTTCGTTCCCACATGTAAGACAGTGTGGGCGCCCCACGCGAGCAAAAAGCACACGAAGATAATCGTAGATTTCGGTAATGGTTGCGACGGTTGAGCGCGGATTATTGGAACGCGTTTTTTGGTCAATGGAAATAGCCGGCGAAAGACCTGTAATTTCGTCTACATCTGGTTTTTGCATCTGATGCAAAAATTGTCGCGCGTAAGCGGAAAGCGATTCCACATAACGCCTCTGTCCTTCGGCAAAAATAGTGTCAAAAGCAAGAGACGATTTGCCCGAGCCGGAGAGGCCAGTTATTGCAATCATCTTATTTCGCGGCATCTCAACGGTGATATTTTTCAAATTGTGAGTCCGCGCCCCCTTAACAATAATTTTACTTGCCCCCTCAGAATTTTTTGATGAATCAGTCATATATATTTCTTCTAAATTAGAAATCTTGATTTTTTCTACGGCTCTGGGTTAATATACAAAAAATTCGTTTGGGGTCTTCCATATTTCTATTTTTGATTTTACTAGCCCTGTAGGAAGATTGCTTTCCTGCAGGGTCTTCCATGTCATTAGTTGTTGTTCAATACATTTACATCAAGTATGCGCGCAAGCGATTCAAGCGCCCCCGACTGCACAAATGTCGGTACGCCAAGAAAACAATTGTTCTTGAGAAGAACTGCCGTACCTCCGGAATTCCCGCGCTCAACCTTTGCAGATGTAACAAAATAATTGCTTTCAAAGCCGGACACGATTCCTTCCGTTGCCGTAATATCTTCATTTGAACCGATAGCGGGATAGCCGATAATAATAAGTTCGTCGCCAATGGCGGGTTTTGTCGAACAATAACGCCCCGCCGTAATTGCCGTGTCTCTTAAATAAGCATCAGCACCAGTTATGATAATTCGCCCAAAATCGTATCCTTCCGTTGATACTTGTATTTCGTCTTTACTATTTAAACCTTTCACCTGTGTGCCGTAATCGGGAAAACGTACCGTACAACTTGTTGCCGGCCTTCCCACAGAATCGGTGAGTACATGCTTATTCGTGAGAACCCCATACACCGTACTTCCGTCCTCTTCTATAAATTTTACAAGAACACCCGAGCCCGTAGAGTACCCAAAACTAAAGTCGCAACGAATATTTGCGGTTTTTTTACGCCAATCGGCAATAATCAAAGGTAGGTCGTACTCATTCGAAAGACCCCGCGCGATTTCGTTAATGCGTGCAGTTGAAAGGCCTGCCTCGCTTGCAACTTTTGTCTCAAGGTTTGCGCGCGCCGCCGATTCGGCGGCAAGTTTTGCCTCAAGCTCCTTAACACGAGTTTCGTTTGCAAGACGCGCGTCTATATCCACTCTTGTTTTCTCGGCGGCACCTTTAATAAGCTCATCAATTTTAATTTCAAGCACAGCAAGGCGTTCTTCCTGCGTAGAGATGGTTTCATTTAAAGTTGCCTGCCTTTCTTTTTCATAGGTAATAAGAAGCCCTCCGCAGATAGTAAAAAGCAAGACGCCGCCGATAATACTTACGGCTATTTTATTATTGAATATATCGCCCTTATTCATATCTATACATTAACGAAATTGAGCCCCTCGTTTTTCTATAGGGGTATGTATACTCTAGCATAAAGTAGTTTTTATAAAAACAGAGAAGCGCCCTGCGTTCCAACACGCAAGGCGCTTCATCGTGACTCTTAGAGTACGGACCCGTGGAAGATTACCCGCGAAGCATGATTACCAGAAATGCAACGACTGCGATGAAAAGTGGCCAAAATAGCGCGCCTTGTCTTTCGAAATAGTCGTGTCTCCCCCTACTACGCAAATCCTTCTCGAATTCTTCTTCGATTTCTTCGTCCGAGAGAATTTTCCCATCGTAAAGTTTGCTCATGGATTCTACTCCGTTGTCTATTTTCATTAAACCATAAAAAATAAGATAGAACAACCTTTTGGAGGTCCGACCTCCAAAATTAGCTAGTCAAAACAAATTATCAAGGCTTAGCCTTGATGAAAACTCTGAAATGCTGGGCTCATCGTTTTTATAGTGAAGGATTTATATTTTCTAACGTGTTTTGCCGATAATCCGTTTTATCTCTATGATCTCATCTCGCAAGAGCGCCGCCGTTTCAAAATCAAGAATTTTAACCGCTTCATTTATCTTTGCTTCTTTTTCCTTCAACAATTGTTTTGGCTTCTTTTCTAAAAGCTCTCTGTCTATGGAAAGAATGGTTGCCACCGCTCGCTTATGCCGTGTTTCAAGTTGGTCGGTAATATCGTGAATCTTCTTTATAATTGTTTTCGGCGTAATGCGGTGTTTTTTATTATGTGCAATTTGGATTTTTCTTCGGCGTTCCGTTTCCTCTATTGCCCTTTTCATTGAGCCGGTTACATGATCGGCATAGAGTATCACTCGCCCCGAGACATTTCGCGCCGCGCGGCCTATGGTTTGTATAAGAGACGTTTCCGAACGCAAAAAACCCTCTTTATCGGCATCAAGAATGCCGATAAACGACACTTCTGGTAAATCGAGTCCTTCACGGAGCAAATTCACGCCGACAAGACAATCAAATTTCCCTTTTCTAAAATCAGTTAGAATTTTAATGCGGTCAAGGGTTTTTATTTCGCTATGCAGATATTCGGCCTTAATCTTCTTTTCTTTTAAATACACGCTTAAGTCTTCCGACATCTTTTTCGTGAGCGTTGTCACCAGCGAGCGTTCATCTTTTTCGGCCGTCTTTTTTACTTCTTCAATTAAATCGGGAATCTGCCCTCTGTACGAAGCTTTCTCCATAATCGGTTTTAGCGTAAGTTCTGGGTCAATAAGCCCAGTTGGGCGAATTATTTGTTCTACAACTTGCCCTTTTTTAGACGAGTGTTCTATTTCGTAATCTCCCGGCGTTGCGCTCGTATAAATAACTTGCCCAACACGATCTGTAAATTCATGAAACCGAAGGGGGCGATTATCAAGAGCTGAAGGAAGACGGAATCCATGCTGAACTAAGTTTCGTTTGCGCGAGGCATCGCCTTCATACATGCCACGTATTTGAGACACGGTTACATGTGATTCGTCTATGACGGTTAAAAAATCGGGGCTACCGTCGTTTTTTTGTGGAAAATACGAAAGAAGCGTATCGGGTGGCTCTCCCTCGGGGCGGCCTGAAAGATGGCGCGAGTAATTTTCAATGCCGTTGCAATACCCAACCTCGCGAATCATTGCGACATCAAAATTGGTGCGCCGTTTTAATCTGTCTGCCTCTAAAAGAAGCCCTTCTTTTTCAAAAAAGGCGAGGCGTGCTTTTAATTCTTTTTGGATATCTGTTATGGCGCGCTCGCGTTCTTCTTCCACTGTCACAAAGTGCTTTGCGGGAAATATAAATACATCACGGCGCGAGCCTTCAATCTTGCGAGTAATAGGATTTACAGTAAGAATCTTTTTTATAGTATTTCCACTGTATTCAATGCGACACACACTCACGTCTCCTGCGCCCATAATTTCAAGCGAATTGCCAATAGCGCGGAAAGTACCGGGTTTTAAGTCGGCATTGGTGCGTTCAAAATAAATCCGCACTAGTTCACGCATAAGAGAATTCCTGCCCGCCGTATCTCCTTTTTGTATTCTTAGGTGCGTCTTTTCATACTCTTCTGGGCTTCCTAAACCGTAAATCGCCGAGACCGAAGCAACAATGATAACGTCGCGTCTCGTAAGAAGCGCCTGCGTTGCCGCATGGCGCAAACGGTCTATTTCTTCGTTTATCTGCGCGTCTTTTTCAATATAGGTGTCGGAAGCGACGATGTATGCCTCAGGCTGATAAAAATCGTAATAAGAAACAAAGTAGTGCACTGCGGCTTTCGGAAAAAATTCACGATACTCTTGAGCAAGCTGGGCGGCAAGCGTCTTATTGTGCGCAATAACAAGCGTTGGTTTATCAAACTGGGCTATAACATTAGCAACAGTAAATGTCTTTCCGGAACCCGTGACACCTAAAAGAGTTTGGTGCTCGTAGCCGCGCGAGAGTCCCTCGGTGAGCTTTTTTATAGCCACCGGCTGATCGCCTGCGGGCTTCCAATGCGATACAAGTGAAAATGTTTTATTTCTCATGAAAAATTATCAGAGAGAACAGTATAACAAAATGAGAAGCGACCTCACCCCAAACGTGTGGAGTGAGGCCGCCGGACTGACGGAGTTCCTAAAACTGAACTCCCTTCTTCGGAACCTCCGAATGGGTCCGCGTATACCGCAGGGGACTCTGTTCCCGCGGCGACGCGTGTCCAGCCTCGGAACAATGCCCGCCCTTCCGAACATCACTCTACAAGAATTCATCTACGTGCGTCAAGACACGAAGGTAATGTGCAAGCACATATGGCGGTTTCCCATACAATGGGGAAATGAGCATATGTATGAGTAAAACAATTAAAGAAGAGCGTTTGCGGTGGGTTCTGCCGATCATTCACAA
>Ga0209542_10016062_pt1 | contig 12468 bp, 16 predicted proteins | sample RifCSPhighO2_01_FD_184028 | JGI IMG/M metagenome (GOLD analysis project Ga0209542, IMG submission 184028) | Soil microbial communities from Rifle, Colorado - Rifle CSP2_plank highO2_0.1 (SPAdes) (version 2) | ecosystem: Environmental > Terrestrial > Deep subsurface > Rock core/Sediment ...
TAACCGGTTTGCGCAAATCGCAAGATTCCGCTACTATTTTCACAGCAAGCTCTTGAAGTTATGGGCACAGGCAAGAATTTTTACAGCAAGGTATATGATGCGGTAAGACAGATTCCGCGGGGACGGGTGGCGACCTATCAGCAAGTCGCTATCGCCGTGTCTACGCCTCGTGCGGCACAGGCGGTGGGATGGGCATTGCGCGCGCTTCCCACAGGATCCGACGTGCCGTGGCAGAGAGTGATCAATTCTCGCGGCATGATTTCCATCCGCAATCTTCGTGCGCCGAAGTCACTGCAGGCGCGGCTCCTGCGCGAAGAAGGTGTAGTCGTGAGCGTTGAGGAAGGAAACTACGTCGTTGATTTGGACGAGTACCTCTGGCATCCGTACAAGTAAGGACGCATAGTAAAGTGCTCTGATAGACATTCAAGGGCCCATAGTTAAGTGGTATAACGGCGCATTCGCATTGCGCAGGCGGGAGTCCGATTCTCCCTGGGTCCACCAAATTTGATTTGTCGAAGAAGTTGCCTCGGGGCTTCTTGCCTGCCGGTAGGCACGGCGCCCCTCGGCATTGGTTTCCGCCAAGAAATTCCAGGGGGTTTTGAATTCCCGCGAAGGCGGCGTATCGCCTTTTCTCTATGCTCCATGTGTGCTATCATAGAGTTATGAAAAAGGAACTCCTCAAATACCGTTTGTTACTGCCCTCACAGATTGAGGTGCAGATTCATCGTGCGCAGGAGGGCGGTTTTTGGGCTAAAGTAAAGACATTTCCCGGGGTTGTTGCCCAAGGCGAGGATATTTTGGATCTGATTGAGATGGTCAATGTTGCAATTATGGACTACGTAGAAGTGCCTACACGGTTAAGAAAGTATCTTGCGCGGTATGAACCACAGCTGACACGGAGCGACTTCAAAAAAATTATTGAGGATTACCGACACAAAGAGCTCGAGGAAGTGGTCACAAAAGTCATCCAAGGACGTACGGTGATGACGTTTAGTCAGGTTGCCGTGTGATATGGACTATCCGTCTCTTACTAACTGCTCCGGTAGGTATATCGTAAAAGCCCTCGTGCGACTCGGGGGCTTTGAAATTAAGAAAGGTTCAAAACACTTTTGGAAAGTGTGCCATATAGAGACGAATAAGTGTTTTACGTTACCGAACAGGAAACCCTTGAAGAAAGGTTTGGTCTGGAGCCTGGTACGAGATTTCTTGCAGCCTGCGGGATACTCTGAAGGAGAGATATTCAAAGAGTTATGGTGTTAAGGTAAGCTTTGCTCCATGGAGGAACATCATCACAGCGACGAATATCTTGATCTTGTAGATGAAGACGATCAGGTGATCGGGCGTAAACTTCGCTCCGAGATTTATGCGGAGGGCCTGTCCAATTTTCGCGTGATTAATGCGTTTATTGTGAATACAAAGGGAGAGCTTTGGATTCCGCGCCGTGCGCTGACAAAGCGCATCTATCCCCTCTGTCTTGATATGAGTGTCGGCGGCCACGTGGAGTCGGGCGAGATATATGATCAGGCATTTGCGCGCGAGACAAAGGAGGAAGTGAATCTTGAGATCGCGAAAGTCCCCTGGCGCTTTTTGGACAAACTTACGCCCCGACAAGACAAAGTGTCCGCATACATGCATGTGTATGAGATACAATGGAATGCGACGCCGCTCTATAGTCTGGATGATTTTGTAGAGGACTTCTGGCTTACGCCACGCGCGCTTTTAGATCGCATTGCGGCAGGAGACCGCGCCAAAAGCGATCTGCCAAAGCTCGTGAAGAAATTTTACCTTGAGAAGAAATCCACGTCCTCTCTATAGACCTACTGATTAAATATTATTCTACTCCGATGTCCAGATTTCGGCTACGACTTTGCAAAAATTATTCAACATATACGCCGTATATGTCTCATAATTTTTGCTTCGTCTCGCACGAAATCTGAACATCTCGTAACGAAACTATTTAATCAGTAGGTCTTATGAAAAGATTTTTTATCGTATCAGTTTTGATAGCCGGTGCTATGAGCCTCGGCTGGCGCTATGCGCCGGGCGGCATGCGTGAAAAACTGCTCGGATTTGCAGATTTGGCAAACATCAACTCTGTCTCTGGTATTCTGCGAAACGTGGTGAGACCCGAAGACCCTGTCATCCGGCGCCAAGCCGCGATAGAAGCGCTGAAGGAGAAAATGGGTGCGATACAGGAACGGCTTGAGACTATTGGGAATCCCGGGACTTCGGAAGCCGCGACTGCTTTTCTGGGAGATATCAAGAAAGCTACTGATGAGGCGACAGAGATCATCATCCAGCTTGAGGAAGCGAATGATGAGCAGTCTTTGGGAGGGCGCGTAGCGGCACGAGTGGTTGATGCTGTGCTTCCGTCGCCTCCGAGTCCTCAATGCGTTGAGCAGTGAAGACTTTGGACAAATATAAACCGCGGGCATATGCCCGCGGTTTATATTTGTAATGATCAGACAGACTTTACTTTGAGTTTCTGTACGACGCCGCGGCGTTTCTTGGGCAAGCGTATCGTCAGAAGTCCGTGTTTGAGGGATGCTTCGGCCATATCGTCTTCAATTTCTTCCGGCAGGATGACCGACCGACTAAAAGTACCCCAGAAAAGCTCTTTGTAATAATAGTTTTCTTCTTTCACTTCTTCATGAGCTTCGCGCTTGCCGCGGATCGTAACCGAGTCGCTGGTGATGGAGACGTCCAAGTCCTCCGGTTTGACGCCTGCGACGGTGGACTGGATCACGATCGCGTCTCCTTTGTCGTAAATGTCCACGGTAAGCTCTCCCTCCTCCTCCACGGGCTCGGGAGCAGGTTCCGGACGGCGCGCAGGACGCTCCTCGCTCTCAACTTTTAGGTGTGTGGGGCGGCTTTCTCCCTCATGGCGAGCATGAGGACTTGGGGGCTCTTTATGCGGCGGCTCGCGGCGCATGGATGCTGACGCGCGGTCATCATCTTCGGGTCGGGGTCGCGCGCCGGTAAGCTTTTCAAAAAAAGTACTCATTTTGATTTTTTCTTTAGTCGCTCAAAATCTATTAAAACCATCATTGACATGACGCCGAGCAGAAGAATGAGATACCATGTTCCCTGCGCGACATCCTCTCGTATCAGTATAAGGGTATTGAAAAGCGCATGCAAGACCGATGCCGCCACAATGCCAAGCGCTATGAAATGCCGGCGGTGCGGATGAAACCATGCGCGCGAAAGAAAGAAGCCGACAATGCCCGAGGAGAGCGCGTGGAGAAGATTTGCGCCCAAAAAGCGATTGACGGTCACCGCTATGCCCGCGGGGACGCTTGTATGAAGTATCGGGAGGAGAAAAAGCGCATTTTCAAGCGCCGCAAAGCCGAGAGCCGCCGTCATCATGTAGATCATGGCGTCCACCGGCTCGTCAAATTCGCCGCGTTTCTCAATGAGAAACTTTACCGGCAGGTATTTTACGTATTCTTCAATGAGCGCGATCACAAGAAATGCCATCAGCGCCATAGGTATGGCGCGTCCGTCAAAGATCAGGAGGCCGCTCTGGCCCAGGATCGCGATTTCCGCCACCACCGCGATCACGGCCGCGGCCATGCCGCCGATGAAAGTGGCAAGGAGCAGGCGTTTTGGTTCGGGATGCCGGTCTTCTCGCAGATAAAACAACAGCCACAGCACGGGCGGCAGAAATGCTAAAAGCAGATATCCTGTATTTGCGCCGATGATTGCGGCAAGAGCCATAGCGCTGGAATTACGAAGTATGAATCATGAATAATGAAGAGATGGTTGACCATGTAATCCGTTCCATAATTCCTGATTCGTTATTCCTAATTCAAGTTGTGGGCCATTTTTCAATAATCAGAAGATTTTCCTTTTGCGTTCTTCCTTTTGCATTCTCTTTCGGTAGATGCTTCCAGATTTCCTCGGTGATAAAAGGCATAAAAGGATGCAGGAGTGTGATGAGCGTCCTATGAAATTCCAAGAGAAGAGCTTTGGCTGTTTCTTTTTCGGTAGTGCCGTCGGGCGCGTCCAAATGCGGCTTCATTTCCTCAATCACTTTGTCCGCGTAATAATGCCAGAAGAAGTGGTAGAGTTTGTCCGCCGCGTGATGCATGCGGTAATTCTCCATGTCTTTAGTGACGTCTGCGGTGAGCCTTTTGAGTTTTACAAGCATCGCTTTCTCTTTTGCTCCGTACTTCACTTTTTTCGTGGCGGGCGGCGTACCTATCTGCATGAGCAGGAATCGCGTCGCGTTCCATATTTTATTGGCAAAATTACGGTATCCGCGGATTTTATCATCGGAGATGATGATGTCGTTGCCCGGAAGATTGCCGATGATAAGCGCCATGCGCAGGGCGTCGGCTCCGTACTGCTCCGCAACCCCCAAGGGATCAATGACGTTTCCTTTTGATTTGGACATCTTCTGGCGGTCTTTGTCGCGGACGAGTCCATGCAGATATACGGTTTTGAAAGGTATTTTGCCGGTGCGCGCGATCCCGAGCATCACCATGCGCGCCACCCAGAAGAATAGGATGTCCCATCCTGTTTCCATGACATCGGTCGGGTAGAATGTTTTGTAATCCTTGGAGTTCGGATACCCGAGCGTCAAAAACGGCCACTGCCCCGACGAAAACCATGTGGTAAATACGTCCGGGTCCTGCTCCCACCCCTTGCCTTCTGGTGGCGTCATGCCGACATACACATCCTCCATATTCTCCCTTGATCCTTGATTCTTAATTTCTGATTCCCGTTTGAACCACGCGGGGATGCGGATGCCCCATGTGATTTGCTGTGAGAGATTCCAGTCGCGGATGTTGCGTAGCCAGTGAAAGTATATTTTTTTGAAACGCGGCGGGATAAATGCTACCTTTCCTTTTTCTGCGGCTTCAATGGCTTTTTGTGCGAGCGGCTTCATCTTTAAAAACCACTGCGGCAGGATTTGCGGCTCTATCGGGTGGTTGCATTTGTAGCATACGGCAATTTTATGATCGTATGCTTCATCCGTTTTGGCGAGCAGTCCTTTTGCCTTGAGTTTTTCTGCAATGAGCGGTCGGGCATCTGCGATCTTCATACCCGCAAATTCTCCCGCGATCGGGAGGAGGCGGCCTATGCGGTCAATGACCTGTACTTTCGGGAGTTTATGCCGCTCGGCGATGTCAAAGTCCACTGCGTCATGCCACGGGGTGATGGTCATGACACCCGTGCCGAATGACATATCTATTGCATCATCTTTTATGATCGTTGCTGTGATCGGGCCGTTGATCCATTCAAGATCAAGCGTATCGCCGTCTTTATACTTGGCGTATCGTATGTCTCCGGGGTGCATGACGACATACTTGTCGCCGAATTTGGTTTCTGGGCGCGCGGTTGCGATCACAAACGGGCCGTACTGGAAATAATAGAGCGGATCTTTTTTCTCCACGTATGAAGTTTCAAGATCCGCGAGTGCGGTCTGATGCTTCACGCACCAGTTGATGATGCGCTCCCCGCGATACACGAGGCCTTTGTTATAAAATTCTACGAATGCTTGCTGTGTTTTTGCGACAATATCCGGATCAAGAGTGAATTTCTCGCGGCTCCAGTCGCACGAGGCACCAAGCTTGCGGAGCTGGCCCTCCATAATCTTTTTGTTTTCCAGGGTGAAGGCGAGCATCTCTTGATAAAGTTCATCGCGCGGGATTTTGAAACGGCTGCGTCCTTCCTTTTCAAGTTTCTTGTCAAACACCACCTGCGTCTCAAAACCCGCATGATCCGCGCCCGGGAGCCAGAGCGTCTTGAATCCCCGCATGCGCTTGTAGCGCGCCATGATGTCTTGGAGTGTTACAAAAACCGCGTGTCCGATGTGAAGCGAGCCGTTGGCATTGGGCGGCGGCATGATGATGGTAAAGGGTTTTTTTCTTGTCGCAAGGTTGTCGGGGTTAAAAAAGCCCGAAGTCTCCCATGCCTGATAGACGCGGTCTTCACTATCTTGCGGCTGGTATTGAGACGGGATTTCGTTTGGCTCCATAATGGGAAATGAGTAGTGTTACTGTAACAATTTATCCACTACCCTTCAAGCCGGAGATTCGCGTCCGCTCTCACTTTGTCGGGAGCGGACTTTTGATTGCAGAAATACGCGGCGGTCGCGATCATAAGCGCGTTGTCTCCGCATAGACTGGAAATAGGAATGAGGAATGAGGAATGAGGAATGTCTTTTTTTATTGCGGTACCCAATGCGGCGCGGAGTGCTACATTTGCCGCGACGCCTCCGCCGAGGATGAGCGTTTTTGTTTTATGTTCTTTTGCCGCACGGATGGTTTTTTTGGCTAGTACTTCCATGGCTGCGGTCTGAAACGATGCGGCAATGTTGGCTTTTTGTTTTGCGGTAAGCTTAGCTTGCGACGCTTGCGTAAGGTCGCGGATGAGGTAGAGCACTGCTGTCTTGAGGCCGGAGAAACTGAAATCGTAGTCTTTGGTGGCAAGCATCGGGCGCGGGAGAGCATATGCGTTCGGATTACCTGCGAGTGCGAGCCTGGCAATCTCCAGCCCACCGGGGTACTTGAGTCCGAGCATACGTGCGACTTTATCAAATGCCTCCCCTACCGCATCATCGCGTGTCTCGCCGATAATCTGAAACGTGCCGTGTTTGCGCATCAGGACAAGCTCGGTGTGTCCTCCGCTTACCAGGAGTGCAAGCGCGGGAAACTTAATAGCTTGTAGCTTGTAGGTTGTAGTTGGTAGGGTCTCTACTCCGCTTTTTTGTAAAAAAGCGGAGTAAAAGTGTCCTGCCATATGATTGACCGGAATAAGCGGCTTATGCCACAAAGTCGCAAGCGCGCGCGCAAAATTGACTCCCGTCCAAAGGGCTGGCGCGAGTCCCGGACCGTATGTGACGGCTATCGCGTCAATATCCGGTACGGGTAAGGCGACAATATGCTTTTTGAATTGCCGCAGAAGCTCCGTCTCTCTCTCTAAAATGGAATCAGGAATTATGAATTTGGAATTATGGGATTCTGTGTTTCTTTTTTTTCCTAATTCCTTTTTCCTAATTCCTGCTTCCCGTAGCGCCGTCATCAGCATCGGCACGAGATTTTTTTCATGCTCGCGGCGAGCAAGATTGGGCACGACGCCGCCGAATTTCGCATGGAGCTTTGTCTGCGAGGAGATGAGATGCGATAGTACGCGCACGGAAACGCCATTTTTCCCGCGCTTAAAATCTGCGATCGCAATCGCGGTCTCGTCACAGCTTGTCTCTATTGCCAGAATCCGCATCGGGGCGATGATAGCACAAAATGATTTGACCCGCGAGAGCGGGTCAAAAACTTACGGGGCCGGGAGCGGGGCGTACAAAAGCCCCATCCGGTCCAAAATGACATACCATACCGGCTCCAGGCCCGGATATTTCTGCCACCATGGATGGCTCATGATAAGGAACGTTGCAGATCCCACGTCTTGCATCGATATTTTTAATTGTTGGGCGATCGCGCGTGTCATGTGCGCTTTTTCGCGGAGCTCCGGGATGCTCATCCATACCGCCTCGTAGATATCCGAATTGGCGCAGAGGATGCCGTCCCACACAAGCGGCCGGAAGACTCGCCACGCATGAAACGCCGTACCGGTGCGTCTGCAGGGATTTTGAAAGTCGCCTTTGTGGATTAGGATTTGCTCCTTAACCACAAGATTGAGCTTTTTGTGGGCATCTTCGATAGCCGCGTCATAGAACGGTCTGCCGTCAAGATGCCATGTCGGCAGGGCATATGCCTGCGGGATAGTTTTTTTGAAGATGACGGCGATTTTGTCGTCGCTACGAAGGAAGAGCCCTACGCTAAAATGGTCGCATGCTCGTTGTGCCACGCTAGACCCCTTTCGTGAATGATGTGCGTCTAACCCCAACGGTATGTCTGATAGTAACGGACGGGCAGCGGAAGGTCAATCTTCAAGAATAATTTCCGATGGCGCAAGGACGCGGTGTTTTTTCATGGCATCAGTGATCGCACCGCGATGGAGCGCGTAGTCCTCTGGCATGATATAGATGTCGTCTATGCGTATATCCCGCTGATATTGGACAAGAAGAGATGAATGATCCGCAAGCGAGGCTGCCGTGCGTACGCCCGTCTGGTCGCGGACGACGGCAAGCGGCACTGCGGCAAGATCGGAGAGAAAAATCCCCTGCCTGCCGCGCACCGATGCGGCTCGGGAGTCTCGTGTTTCCAGAAACGATTTATGCGATGAGCAGAGGAATATGCGGATTTTTTTCGGCGCAAGCGCGCGGCTTAATGCGCGATAGAGCTTCTGCGCCTCGCGGGGGTTATCCGTGATGCGTGCAATGCGCTTTGCGGGTGCGCGCGCCATAAGTCTCCCCGCCCATGAGGACGGATTTTTTTGCGCTGCCTGAAAAAGTTCTTCGGTCAACGTGGAGTCGCGGAGTTGAACAAACGCTTCCCGATCTGCCGGAATTGCGTAGGCAAGTTCCCGATGCGCGAGCGCCTGCTGGAAGAAATACTCAAAGCATTTGGCGGTTTTGTGCATGTACACCTGCGCGTACATGTGCGCGCGGGCAAACAGGAAATGCTCAAGCGCATGAATACTAGATTCCGCAATTGCGAGCGTGTATTCGCCCCGATATGTGATGACGCCGATGGTAGAGATAAGCCAATCAAGGTCAAAATTGCCGTATGGCACTCCCGTAAAATGCGCATCGCGCAGAAGGTAATCCATGCGGTCGGCATCAATGTTGCTTGAGATGAGCGAGCGCAGGATGCCGTGGAGTGCTCCGGCGTCTTGCCGCCCGGCAAGCGCTTTGTTCCACGCAGGAGGGATGTGTATTTTTTTATGATGCACGAGCGATGCGATGATTGCGGCTTCATCCGGCGTCAGCACTGCCCCCGACCCCTCTGCCATGCCTGCGATCAGAAGCGCGCTATAGTCCTCGTGCGTCGCGGCCCGCGTATCACGGGGATTTTTCATCCATGTCCGTGGAAGCGCAAGAGATGATACCTGCGGCATTGCAAGCTCCGCACTGTGGGAAAAAGGCGCGTGTCCGACATCGTGCAGAAGTCCTGCAAGGCGCAGGATACTCGCAAGAAACTTTTTCTCGCGCGCGCCGAGCGTGCGCGCGAGGATTGATACGGAGTCGTTGGTAAAAATCGTTTCGGCAAGGCGCCCCGCCAAATGCATAGTACCGAGCGAGTGCGAGAAGCGGTCATGCGTCGCCGAAGGATATACGAGCGGTACGAATCCGAGCTGTCGGATATGGCGCAGGCGCTGGACATACGGATGATCCAGCACTTCGCGCTCGCGCTCGGATAGTGTGATGCGCGTATGAATGGCGTCTCTGATCTCAATTCCCGCCATGAGGTTTGCGCTCAAGGGTCACAAATGTATACGGATGCGGGTTTGTCGTGTCCGCATCATGCGGCTCGCGCTCGGTTTCCTGCCATTCGTCTGCGGCGTATTTTGGGAAGCGCGCATCTCCCTCAAAATCCGCATCAATGTATGTCAGATACATACGCTCGGAGCGGCCGAGAAACATGGAGAAAATCTCCCCTCCTCCGATCACCATGACTTCCGGGGCATCGCCCGCCGCCTGCAAAGCCGCATCTGTAGTATGCACGACGACGCATCCAGGCGCTCGATATGCTTGATCGCGTGTGATGATGATATTGATGCGGTCGGGCAGGGGTCTGCCGATGGATTCAAATGTCTTTCTGCCCATAATGATAGGCTTGCCGCGCGTAAGGTCGCGGAAGTGCTTGAGGTCTGCGGGCATGCTCCATGGCAGGGCGTTGTTTTTGCCGATGATACGGTTTCTGTCCATCGCCGCGATAAGCGAGATGATCATAGTCGGGGTGCGACTGATACTTTGAGGAATTCGGCGACTTTTTCTTTGAATTCATCCACGGAGCCGTTGTTTTCAAGCGTGACATCGGCCATGGTTTCGCCGATGTGCCGGATCGTAACTTCCGGCGCAAGTTGTTCCAGTCGCATAAAGTGCTCCCATGTCATTCCCTTCTCGTCCGTGGTTTCGGCATGCTCACGTCTGCGCGCAAACCGTATTTCGGGTGATGCCGCGATATAGACGAGTAAGCTGTTGGTATCCCGGACGAGCGGCTGTATTTCTTCCTCTTTGCGCAGGCCATCAAGGATCACAATATCCGCGTCAATGCCGGCAAGGCGTTTTTGCGTGGCTGCGACGAGAATGCCGTCGTCATGAAAAAGCGTACGTATGGCAGTCGCAAGATTGGAAATGTTTTCGCGGGATTCCTCCCGGTCAAGCAGATGCAGGATCTCGCGCCAGATGTCGCTGAACCTAACAGAGACGACTTTTTTATCGGGGAGGAGTTTTCGGGCGAGCTCAATAAAAAGCCCTTTTCCGGCTCCTTTTTCAGCCACTGTGGCGATAACGAGAGGGCTGTGCATACGCACTGTATATCATGGAGTCCGCGAGACATCAACTTGCCTGGATAATCTAAATGCCGCCCCGAGGGCGGCGTTTAGATTATCCATTGTCCTTGAAAAATTATGCCGCGATCTCAATCCCCATACTGCGGGCGGTACCTTCAATGATTTTCATGGCCGCCTCTACTGATTCGGCGTTGAGGTCTTCCATTTTGCGCTCGGCGATGGCGCGGACGTCGGCGCGGCTTACCTTGCCTACTTTGGTGCGATTGGGTACGCCCGACCCTTTTTCCACTTTTGCCGCACGGCGCAGAAGGTCTGACGCCGGAGGGGTCTTCAGTTTGAATTCAAACGAGCGATCCTCATAGATTGTGATCTGCACAGGTACGATTTCGCCTTCCATGGCGCGCGTCGCATCATTATACTTTTTTACAAAGTCGCCGATGTTGATGCCGTGCGGCCCGAGCGCAGTACCTACCGGAGGCGCCGGGGTTGCCTTGCCTGCGGGGATCTGGAGTGTAACGACGATTTTGATTGCTTTTGCCATAAGGTTTGCGATAGTTAAGCGGTTAGCGTATAGCGTTTAGATCAGATGGGTAAGTACTGAACGCTATACGCTTTACGCTATCCGCTATAATTTCTTTATCTGTAGAGAGTCAAGTTCTACGGGTGTGTCGCGGCCGAACATATTGACGAGGACCTTGATCTTGCCGCGCTCCTGATCCACTTCCGCCACTTTGCCGTCAAAGTCTTTAAATGGTCCGTCCGTAATCTTGACCGGATCACCGACGGAGACTTCAATCTTGAATTTCGGCTCCGCCTCGCCCATGCGTCCGAGCAAATCATCTATTTCCTCCTGCGAGAGTGCGGCGGGAGTCGTACCCGCACCCACGAATCCCGTGACGCGCGGAGTGTTGCGTACGACGTACCATGAATCGTCCGTTACGACCATCTGCACAAGTACGTACCCCGGGTAGATCTTTTCTTCCACGACGCGGCGCTTGCCGTTTTTGATGCGGATCTTTTTTTCTATAGGGACGAGCACATTGAATATCTTGTCCTCCATGCCCATGGATTCAATGCGCTGTTTGAGATTGCGCGCCACGGCATCCTCATACCCGGAGTAGGTATGGATAGCGTACCAGTTTTTGCCGAATTCGCTTGTCTGTTTTGGCATCTTAGAGAAGGAATGTGTTTACGGCGCGTTGGAAGAGATAATCCAGAGAGCCGAGGAATATGGCAAGTGCGGCGCTCACCACAATAACACCGGCCGTATAACGGAGGGTTTCTTCGCGGGTCGGCCAGCGGACTTTTTTCAGTTCAATCTGCGCTTCTTTGAGAAATGTTGCGATACGAGTAAGCATTTTTGGGTCTTTTAAAAGGCCCGCAGGCCCTTATGTGATAGCGTCATGGTACCCCATTTCATAGAGAGAAGTCAAGAAGTGAAGCGCCGCTCCGATTTGATCGGAGCGGCTGTCGCGAATAGGGGCTAAAACGGGCACGGAATTGGCATTAAGGCGCATGTATCTGCCAAGTACCCTTTCCTGTGCGCAAGTTTTTTGATGCGGATAATCGCCCAGCCGGTTTCTTCAGGGCTTTCGGCACCGAATCTCAAATACTCAAAATCTTTTATGTAGTAGTACCGTGCTCCTTTGGGGCCTCGCAAAGAGGCGTTGTTGGAGAAATGTTGCTGATAGAGTGCTTCTCCGAATGTGCGATCCGGCAGAAGTACTATTTCCATCTCGTGTATTCTCCCACATGTACAGTTTGCAAATTGAAGCATGTCCTTACCCTTTCTGACAGAGGCGAAAATTATGAGCTTTGAAAATAGTATCTCATCGGAGTCATGGCGTCAATCCGAATAGTTCTGTAATAAAAGCAAAAAGCCCGCAGATGTATCTGTGGGCTTTTTGCGTACAGTACCGGATATACTCTAGATGTCCAAGTTCTTCACCGCTGTAGCATGCGTTTGAATAAACTTCTTTCTAGGGAGCACTTCGTCGCCCATGAGGATATCAAAGATGTGGTCGGCCGCGGCCGCGTCATCTATCTTGACTTGTTTCAAGATGCGGCGCTCCGGATCCATAGTCGTCTCCCAGAGCTCCGACGGATTCA
>Ga0209542_10016063_pt1 | contig 12468 bp, 17 predicted proteins | sample RifCSPhighO2_01_FD_184028 | JGI IMG/M metagenome (GOLD analysis project Ga0209542, IMG submission 184028) | Soil microbial communities from Rifle, Colorado - Rifle CSP2_plank highO2_0.1 (SPAdes) (version 2) | ecosystem: Environmental > Terrestrial > Deep subsurface > Rock core/Sediment ...
CCACAAATCTTCAGAAGAGCGGTGCATTTATCCCTGGCGTTCGCCCTGGTGAATCAACATCAATGTATATCGCAAAGGTTCTGACTCGCATCACCCTTGTTGGAGCCCTCTTCCTCGGTTTCATCGCCGTGCTTCCGCTTGCTATGAAGGCGCTTACCGGCATTACAGCCCTCGCTATCGGTGGTACCGCACTCCTTATCGTTGTTTCTGTAGTTCTTGATCTCATTAAAAAAATCAACGCACAGATTTCGATGCGAGAATACTAAAAAAGACAGTAGACATTAGTAGTCAGACAGTTAGACTAAACTTGGAAATAAAAAAGCCCCGCGCAATCCTTGCGCGGGGCACCTCTTTTAGAGAGGATTTTCTTTTAATTGTCGTGGAGTTTTGAATACTCCGACTGATGTTTGATAGTGCGTTAGTACTTTTTCTTCGTTGGTCGTTTTTTCTTCAACGATCGTCACTTTCAATACGTGACCTTTGTAATGGACCAAACTGGAACCCGGCAGTCGGCTCGGTATTGTCTCCATCCCCTTGAGTTCTGTCATGTACTCCTGCAACACCACTCGAGCGTCGCGAAATTCGAGGATAGCTTCTCTGACCAGCTCACCATCTCTTTGAATCCGTCTTTCCGTTATTACATCCCTGGCCATCATCATTGCTACTACGACAACAACCGGGGCTACTATACAAAACACAGTTTTCATATTTTACGAAGCGAAACCTTTCTTGGTTGAGTCCCGGGAATTCAGTTTCCTGGGACTATATATCTATATGTATTATACATCAATATACAAATAATGTCAATTATGGGAAATAAAGGCCTTACGGTATACTGTTTTACATGAATCAACAGATGTTTATTTTGATCGGACGATCAGGATGTGGCAAAGGGACACAAGGGAAGCTTATTGAAGAGTATTTGCGAAAGAATGACCCTTCACGCGAGGTGTTTTATCTGCAAACCGGCGCCGAAATCAGAGAGTTTATTAAAGGCCCAAAACTTACCCAGCGCCTCTCAAAAGCTATTTATGACAGAGGCGGTCTCCAACCCGAGTTCCTTGCTACCCACACATGGTCACATCTTTTAAGTATGAACTTTAAGGAAAACCAGCATTTAATTATCGACGGCACACCTAGGAAATTTCACGAAGCAGGAGTACTCCATTCGATTCTCGGATTTTACGGCTTGAAAAAACCTCACGTCATCTATCTTAATGTGAGTGCTGACTGGGCAGTGGAACATCTTATGAAACGTAAACGTTTCGATGATACTATCGAAGATATCAAAGCAAGGCTTACATGGTTTGAAACCGATGTGATGCCAGCAATCGAATTTTACCGTACACATCCCGACTACCGCTTTATGGAAATCAACGGGGAACGCTCGATTGAGGAAATTCATGCCGATATTTTGAAAAAACTCTCGTAAATGCTAGTGTACCTCCTATGGTAACGATAAAGACAAAAGAAGACATCGCTATTCTCCGGGAGGGAGGGAAACGGCATGCGCGGATTATGGATAAGCTGCTACAGAAGGTGGTGGTAGGGGCCAATACTAAAGATCTCGATGACTACGCTCGCGAACTCATAGCACATGAGGGTGGCAAACCTGCGTTTTTAAACTTCAAACCTGATGGTGCTAAAAGACCATATCCTGCGACGATCTGCATTTCACTTAATGACGAAGTGGTACACGGTATCCCGAACGAATTGCCGCGGATATTGAAAGAGGGTGATCTTGCCAGCGTAGACTTCGGTTTTGTATACCAAGGACTTTTCACTGACATGGCAGTGACCGTGCCGGTTGGAAAGGTGGACGAAGAAGGGCAAAAGCTTGTTAATGCTACTCGGGAGGCGCTTGCTGTGGGAATTAAGGTTGCCAAAGGCGGTAAGGCGGTGAACGACATAGGGGCAGCCATTGAGCGGTACGTGGCGCGCTTCGGCTATGGCATTGTAGAGGAGCTTGTGGGGCACGGCGTCGGATACGGAGTCCATGAAGATCCGTATGTGCCGAATTTTGATATGGGAGGCAAAAGTGAGAAGTTACAGCCCGGCATGGTGATTGCCATTGAACCGATGCTTAATGAGGGAGATAAGCGAGTGACACTCGACGCCGACGGCTATACCTACCGCACCGCAGACGGTTTGAGAAGCGCACATTTTGAGCATACGATTCTCATTACTAAAAGTGATGCGGAGGTGTTAACAAAAATATAATTTGATATACTAGGTTCACCATGAAAGCTAAAAAGAAATCTGTAGAAAATATGATTGAAGATTTGGCTGTGATGACTCAGAACGGATTCAATGAGCTGAACGGTGAAATGAATAAACAGTTTGAAGAAGTTAATATTCGACTTGATCGAATAGAAAACTTGATTCTCACTGATCATCGTAATCGCCTTGAACGCTTAGAAGATAGAATGCGGATCGTAGAAACTGTCCGAGGAACAGGGCATACTCGATAATATGACTCATCCAAAAGAAGAACGAACGTTGGTGGTAATAAAACCAGACGGTATTCAGCGCTCACTCATCGGTGAGATTGTAAAACGTTATGAACGCGTAGGGCTTAAGCTTATCGGCATTAAAATGCTGGTGCCCACGGAAGATTTTATTGAAAAGCATTATACTCTGAATCCCGAATGGCGAAAGTTGACCGGCGAGAAGAATATTAAAGCATACGAAGAGAAAGGGATACCGCACCCGATCAACGACCCGCTTAAAATCACCGAGATCATTCTCCAGAAGCTCAAGAAATATCTTTCCAGCGGTCCGGTCATTGCCATGGTGTGGCAAGGGGCGCATGCGGTGGCGATTGTACGCAAGCTTACCGGCGGCACGGAACCTTTGATGTCTGACGTAGGTACGATCCGTGGTGATTTCGTCCTCGATTCCTACAAAATTTCTGATGACGCCATTCGCGCTGTACGCAATTTAGTACATGCGTCAGGAACGATTAAAGAATCAGAGCCGGAAATTAACTATTGGTTCAAAAAGGAAGAGCTCATTAATTATCGGTTGATTCAGGAACAAGTGTTGTATGATGTGAATTTGGATGGGTTGTTGGAGTAGTAAATCCTGAGCTTATAATGTTGTTTTAGAATAAAAAACTGCAGTACAAACTGCAGTAATACTAGCTTAGTGTATTTATGTAAATTTAGGTTTCTTACTGGATCGTATTCTTTCAATCAGTTCATTCGCTTCGGAAGAGTGTTCTTCGTATCCCTCGTACCAAATCGAAATGCATGTTGCTATGAATTGGTTCTCGTCGAGGAGTACCGAAGATTGAGTGATCTGCTTTACTCTTACCTTCGATAGGAAACGATTCATTTCTGATTCAGTTTTGGTTCGATTCTCTTTTCCGTCTTCCTTTTTATCGATACCGTCATGAAGGACACGAGCTACTTCGTAGAATAATTTAACTTTCATTTTTCTCACCTAACTCTAAGAACGTTCACCTTATCAGTTCACCATATTTTTCTGTCTGTGATGAACCCATTAAAGTGGGAGAATCGTATGGACTCTCCCATAACTAACAACTATTGGTAACTGCAACTTTTTCCTCTACCTTTGGGATCAGTGCAGGTGCCTTTCGAAGCGACGCGCAAGCGATCGCCGCACACAGGATCGCGCACATGCCGGGATAAAATCTATCTTCAATTGTCCAGGCTTTACCTCCCCAAAAAGAGAAGGCGTTCGCAAGGATGTATCCAAGATAAATGTATCCTGTTTGCCGATCCGGTTGTCGCCATGAATCTTTAATTTGTGGCGCGCCTGAAATGATCACTGCAAGCGTGCTTGCAACAGTGCCCCAGCGCGGACCACTCACTGCCCATACTGCGAGGCAGATAAAGACAAGCAACAAAACGAATGTTTCGAATCCTGTCCATTTGAATTGCTTGGTGTAAAGGAGCGAAGCGCATACCAGCGATCCTCCTATGCAGTAAAATACCAAGAGTAAGTAGTTACCTCCTTGTAGGAGGATACTACCTAACGCTATACCGTCGAGGGCTACCCAAAGGATCCATGTAGCAAAATTCTGTTCGATCTTGCCGCAAAGTATCCCCCGGATCAACGGAAAGTAGAGAAGGATAGCAATGCCGCTACCTATCCAAAGTAAAAAGGTATTCATCCTCAGCCTTTCTGTAGGTTGTTGACTCAAAGAACTATTGCGAATAGTAACACACTAGTATACAAGATGTCAATCAATAGCGGGGTTATGATGCGTTGTCATTGCATAATCAAAAAACCGCAGACTGAGTCTGCGGTAGTGTTATGCAAATCTAACTTTGTCACCCCTGCGAACTTTGCCGGGGCCAGTGACCACGAAGTTTCTGCCGAATTCGACACCTTTTCCTGATTTGCGGTAGGTTGCGAGCGTAGCAAGAGGCTCCTTATCTCGTTTGCCGGAAGTTTGGTCGGTGGTGGTGATAGCGCAGCGTACACATTTATTAGCTCCTGCCAGCGTGGCGTTGCCAATGGCGATGATGTTCATGGTATCTTCGGCGTATGTTTCGCCGCCGGAAAGAACGATGTTGGGTCGAAAACGATCCATGGGGACGCTCTGTCCGCCAGCCACCTGGATGCGTTTGTTGAGATCGTCGAGAGACTCTGTTGCGGTTATGAGTAGTGGATACCCATCCGCAAAACTCACCATTATATTGCGGTCTAAAGCATCAGAGTGTCTGATACGCGGCAAGCGATCCACTTGTTGAATCAGGCGAACGGGCTCTCCCAGAAACGCGGAGAACCAGTTCGCGTGGATGTTACCGAGGTCGATACCCATGCATTGTTTACCGTGAATAACCACCTCAACTTCCTCCGTGCCGGGATAATTTTTACACATGGCGTGACTTAGAGGAATTACGTGACGTTTCATTCCTGGCGCTTCGACCCACACTGCTGTGCCGCGGTTGGTGCCTGGATCATCGCCAATGTCAGTTTCGATGAGACAGAGGTGTGGGTGGGTGCGTTGCGATAAGAAATTACCTCCCTCGTCCACAATCATGAGCGTTCGGTCGTATTTCGGACCGGTGAGCGTGAGATCGAGCTCCGCCACCTCAATACCTTTGCAGGACTTGATAGGGTATTCAAAAAGCTGTTCAACGTACATTATTATCCTTTTTGTACAATGTTGTTTGTTCTGAATTCAAGATTACTCTCAGCACAGACCCAAGTCAAGAAAACATGCACAGCGAGGATGCTCCAAAACTCCCTTAGAATTAAGAGAATTGCAAAACGACTTAGACATGATGGAAAGAATGATTCCGAATGCGCGAGTTGTACACAGCTGCGCTCGTAAAAAGTTTTAAGAGGACTATAATAAGTGCAGGTTATTTGGAGTATTAACTCTATAACTTTTTTTAAGGGAGTCTAACATCGATGCGCAGTACGGAGGATTTATTTTTTCCAATCTCCGCAATCTGAAGACACCCACCTAGTTATTACTAGGTATTAATACTCTCGAATAACCTACAGAGACAACCAAGCACATCGCTTGGTTTTTCTGTGCCTCGACCGCAGTATCCATAGGTTTTTGTTTCACATACTTTTGATATACTGTACCCATGCGTAAAACTCTACCGCCATTTATTGCCGCACTCGTCGTGCTGATCGCGGTGCTTCACTATGCCGCAATCGTTTTCTACCTTTATTGGGCGTACTGGTGGTTTGATATCATGATGCATGTCCTCGGCGGTATGGCAGTGGGGCTCCTGCTCTATTGGTTTTTATATCGTTCAGCAATAGTTTCCATCCCACGATTACCATCTTGGGGGGTGGTGTTGGTCGGAACAATCGTTGTTGGAGTTGGATGGGAGATTTTTGAATACGTCATACATTTAACGTACACGAACAAAGAAAGCTATGTGTTTGATACGTCGGTCGATCTGTTGATGGATGTGGTGGGTGCGTATGGAGCATATGTCGCAACTCGTCTTAAATTACTGTAATGTCAGTTTCACTTACCTTTGAAAGCGGAGTTAGCACCGTTACAGGAGCAAATTTCCTGCTTGCCCTAGAACGCTCAAACATACTTATTGATTGTGGCTTGATCCAGGGTAGCGCTGATGCTTCAATCACTAACCGGCAAAAATTTTCCTACAATCCGGAAGACATCGACTTCCTTTTTATCACCCATGCTCATCTTGACCATGTCGGGCGAATTCCGAAGCTCGTCAAAGATGGTTTTAAAGGTGTAATTTACTCCACCCCCGAAACTAAGGCTCTTGCGCGACTCATTCTCGATGACGCAGTAACGATTTTGGACAAAGAGGCGCGCCGAGACGGCGTACTGCCGCTCTATGAGTCGGTTCATATCGAGGAAGCCTTCTCGTTGTGGCAGGAGATTCCTTATCACGAACACAGACAAATCAATGACGAGCTCGAGGTGTATCTGTACGATGCGGGACATATTCTAGGTTCGGCCATGATCGAATGCACGATAACTAAAGGAGATGGTACGAAAAAGATTCTTTTCACGGGAGATTTAGGGAATTCCCCTACACCGCTTTTACGCGATACGGAAGCGGTGGAACATGTCGACTACCTCATCATGGAAAGCGTGTATGGGGACCGCAATCACGAACCTAAAGATATGCGGAGGAAAAAACTACAGACCATCATTCACGACACGGTCAAACGTGGCGGGGCACTCATTATTCCGGCGTTCTCTCTCGAGCGCACGCAAGTGATTTTGTATGAGCTCAATCACCTCGTTGAGCACAACCTCATTCCGTCAATACCGATTTTTGTCGATTCGCCGCTTGCCACCAAAGTTACCGAAATCTACAGAAACTCCGGTATGCTGTTTAATGAAAAAGTGAAGGAAGAGATCAGTAACGGCGACGATATTTTTAATTTCCCTCGCCTCAAGTTCACTATGAACCGCTACGATTCACAAAAGATTTATAACATGCCCAATCCTAAAATCATACTCGCCGGTTCGGGCATGTCGGTGGGGGGTAGGGTGGTTAACCATGAGGCCCATTTTTTACCCGACCCGCGAAGCACGATTCTTCTCGTTGGGTATCAAACATTGGGTACGCTCGGCCGAACACTGCAAGACGGGGCTAAAAAAGTACTCATTAACGAAGAGCATGTGCCAGTAAAGGCACATATTGAAACGATTCTCGGATATTCATCGCATAAAGATTCTGATCATTTGGTGGAATTTGTTGAAGGGATGGGAAACAAGATACAAAAAGTTTTTGTGGTCATGGGGGAACCCAAAGCCGCACTCTTTTTGGTGCAGAAACTTCGCGATAATCTTGGAGTGGATGCTCTCTATCCAAAGCGGGGAGAGAAATATGAATTGTAAAAATGTTGTGGTATAGTGTTGGCAGAACAGAAAGGAACAGATATGCTAGTCGATAAAAATGCGGCGGTCGAAGGTAAAAACCCTCATGAGGCGTTCCTTGCGTATGTGAAGAGTGATTTCAGTGCCGATATTGCGGAAGAGGTCAAAGTAGAGCTCAGTAAAATAAATACGGCAGCGATAACGTTCAATGTTCAGGCACAAGTTTTAGGGCTCGTACTGGCACGAAGAAAATTGCTTCCCATAAGCCTCGCTTCACCGCATGTGATTGGTGGTATCGCGTCAGTAAAGGGGCAATTCAAGCCCAGACACAGATTGCGAAGAGGATTTCGTTTTCCTTAGGACAATTCATAAACACGCCAGCCGGACACTCGATCCGGCTTTTTCATACAACAAAAAACCTTACGATATATCGTAAGGTTTTTTGTTGAGTCGGAAATTATTTAACTTTCTCTACGAAACGATTGAAACTTTCAGGGTGGAATTCGGCGAGCGTTGCCATTGATTTTCGGTCGATTTTGATATTTTTCTTCTTGAGGGTACCAATGAATTTGCTGTATGAAAGATTCATGGGTCGGAGTGCTGCGTTGATGCGAACATTCCACAACTTTCGCATATCATTTTTCTTGTCTCGTCGGTGTGCGAACGCGTAGGTGCCGGCGTGAGAAATCGCTTCGTATGCTGCTCGTTCGGTATTACCGCGTCGAAAACGGTAGCCTTTTACTTGCTTTAAAATATTCTTTCGTGTTTTTAAGGCATTCATGCCTTTCTTTACTCGTGTCATGGTAGTTAGATAGGTGTCGAACTATTTAGTAATAAATCGTGCTTTGTCCTTATTGCTCATGGGAAAGTTTATGAGACGCTTTTTCTTTTGCTGGCTGCGTCGGCTCTCCTTGGAATTAAAGTGGTTCTGGCCGGTGCCTCGCGCGAGGATTTTACCGTTTCGAGTCACTTTAAGTCTCTTGCTATATGATTTGTTGGTTTTCATCGTATTAAATTTATTTCCTTTCAATAATCGTCGTCAATCCCTTTGGACTTTTCTTCGGTTCCTCCGCGATCTTGTACTCAACAGTGATGAGCTTTAATATTCGCGCCATTCTCTCCTTGAGGAAATTTAATTCCATGTATTTGGAGCGGCCGATGAGGAACAAATCAATCTTCACTCTATGGCCTTCTTCCAGCCACTCAGAAGCTTTTTTTGCTTTGAGTTCAAGGTCATGCTCGCCGGTGCCGATCTTAACCTGGACGTTTTTCACCTCAACGGTATGAGTTTTCAATTTCGCGGTCTTCTGCTTTTTCTTCTCGTCGTACTGGTACTTGCCATAATCCATGATCTTGGCAACAGGAGGGTTGGCGTTGGGGGAGATCTCGATAAGGTCGAGGCCTACCGCCTGTGCCTTACTAAGCGCTTCCTGGATAGGAATAACGCCGTAATTTTCCCCTTCTGCGCCTAAAACCCGTAGTGCTGCGGCACGGATTTGATGGTTTACGCGTACTTTTTGGTTACTCAATGGTGTAGAAGATTACTCGTATAGAGGTATTATTTATAGCACGCCGATTCTTTTTTAGCAATGCATTTGTGGAATTTTTCAAGAACAGCCCTCGGATGTTCCTAAAAAGTGACCGGATAGTTTTTCTGGTGAAAAACTTCCTAGGACTCCGCGCCAGCCGCGCTGCGTAGCCACTTGTTTAGAAACATCCTCGGTCTGTCCAACTTGTTTCATTGTTCTAAACTGGTAACTGCTTACAAAAACCATCGAATCGGTCGTACCAAAATTTCTTTGAGTTTTTGGATAATGCCTCTTTTTTCCCAAACCTCTTGGGTAAGCTCTTTGGACTGTGGAAGGTCTTTTAAAAAATGACTTTTAAGCTCGGCTGCGAACTTTTTATCCGTGGAGACAATATTGCCTTCAAAGTTATATCGTAGGCTGACATTGTCAAGATTAAGGCTGCCCACGGTGGCCCACTCGTCGTCAATGACCGCCGTCTTGGCGTGGATCATGCTGCCGGTGTAGCGGTGAATCTTCACTCCCGCTTTAAGCACGTGAGCAAAATGCGTGTGGGCAGCGACGTCTACGATATGATTGTCGGAAGTGCGAGGAATGAGAATACGGACATCCACGCCCCGAAGTGCCGCGAGAGAGAGCACTCGAAACAAACGCCGGTCGGGGACGAAATATGGGGTGGTCAGGTACACATAGTGCCTCGCGCCGCGGATCGCTTCGATCAGGGTGTAATACAAATAGCGCCGGCGGGGGAGCGGAAGGTTTGGAACGTAGTGGTACCCTTCGGTTGCCGCAGGTTTTTTAAAGCGTGAGCGAAATCGCCGTTTGTGGGCATAGCTCCACATACGATTAAACTCATATTCCATTTCAGCCACCACCTCGCCTCGGAGTTCAACGTGGGTGTCGCGCCACGAGCGCATTGCTTCGCCGAGACAGATGCCGCCGGTGAATGCGACGGTCGAGTCGACGACGAGCATTTTCCGGTGATCACGGAAAAGCCACGGTGTATGATTATTACCGACGCCGGGAATGAAGGTGTTGAAGAAGGCGATCTTCACACCGCTTTCTTCGAGGAGGTTAGGAACAAGGGAGCCGTAGAGGCCAAAACTACCAGCGGCATCACAGAGAATCCGCACTCGCACGCCTTGCTTGGCTTTTTCCTGACACAGAGTGATAAATTCATTGCCGATCTCGTCGGTGTAGAGGATAAATTGCTCAAGATCAATCGACACCGTAGCAGAACGCACAGCCACAAGCATCGCATCCCACGCGTCTTTCGAATTGAGATAAAACTTCCACGACGGACTCATCTCGACAGTATATCAAATGTTTTAGGGAGTTGAGGTGGCGTTTTTAACATATTTGTCAAAAAAGGCCACGGAACGATTCATTGCTACGGTGAAATTATTGGAAATATTGTGGTTGTCCCCTTTGTATTCAAAATACTCCACGGTCTTCTCTGCGGCTTGTAGGTCTTCATACAGCTTCTTTGAAAATTCATATGGTACCGTCTCGTCACCTGTCGCGTGGTGCAGGGCGATCGGCCCGGACACATCCTTCAGGTATGCGTTCGCAGAAATTCCCGACCAGAATGTCGGATTTGCCTCGGGCGAACCGAATGTTTCAACAAACATATTCCGCCATCGTCTCGACGAACTCGCGATGGTGGTAGTGGCGGGTATGGTCGACGTCGCCCTCCGCCAGTTGGTAAGGAGATCGGCATGAGAGCCGACGACACCGCCCCAGATGACTCCAGCCTTGATGTTCTTAGATACAACCATCGAACGGAGCGTAATGAAGCCGCCCATCGAATGTCCCCACATGCCAATACGGTGTGGATCCGCATCCTTGTGCTGTTGTACTGACGAGAGGGCATTCAAAACATCGACGGTGTAGGCGTTTGATCCATATCCGCCCTCCGCGTCTCCCTCTGAATTCCCGTGGCCTCGGTAGTCGGGACGAAAGAGCATATAGCCGTTGCGGGAAAACGCATCAGTGTAGGCAGTATATCGCTCGGTGGTTCTGTATTCCGTAGGTGCAATATAGCCGTGATTGAAGATAATCACCGGCCAGCCGGTCTCGGGCTTCTTTCCTTGCGGTACGGTGAGTAGGCCAAAAATTTTCAGTCCTTCAGACTGGTATGAGGCAATGTATCGGGAATAGTTTGAACCGGGTTTAAGCGTCTCTTCGATAACAAGCTCACTCCCAGGAAATTCTTTTTTGCGAAGCGACTCGATTGAAAGCGGATGGAGACTCAAAATAATTTCTCGAGGCTTTTCAAGTACTGCAGGAATTTTGGTTGAGAAAAATATAAAATATAAGCCTATCGCAGAAAGTAATACAAGTAGTACGGATACTGTTCGTCTCATAGTTTTATAATATAGAGACTTTTTTGCATCAGCAAGTGCCATCACTTACGTTGTTGAGAAAGAAAAAACCGATCTGTTCAATACAGATCGGAGTGTGTCTTGCGGCTATTTATTAAACCAACACTGGTGTGTCCGCAGGTTCGATTCCGAGAAGTTCCCATTGAAGATGATCGGCGATGGCTGTAAGTGTCCCATCAACATCACCGGATCGTTCGGCTCGGTGTATAAGCTCTACGATATAGCCGGGGAAGTCGGTGGGTATTGACTCCATCGCTTCACTCAGGGTCGCCCCGTTCTCGACCTTTTTGTTGAGTGTTTTGAACACCGTTTGTCGGCGGGGCGACGGAGTGGTTTCCGACATGATGGTGAACGATCGCATCAGGGGCAATCCGACGTTAACCAGTGTCGCCAAGTGCTTGTACTCCACCATAATATCTAAGGCACCCACGTCGGGTGTTGGGAGTGATGGCTTTGTCGCCCTTCTCAGTAACAGGCGTTCTTTTATGATAGCGAGGTTCATACTCATGTCCGGCATACTGCCGCACATCTCTCCGATCTCCATAAAACTGCAATCAATCGGTGTGAAGTGTTGAGGATATTTCCTGAATCCATCGGTGAGCATCCCGCCGTGGCATACCACGTTGAAAATATCGTCGGTTACGTTCGTGGGCAGATAGACCTTTCCGGCCGTAGTAAGGGCGGAGAGCAGGGGAATCCCTATGTGTAACAGGGACGCAAGCATATGAAAGAACGTAATCGAATTGATCACTGTTTCATCACAGTCGGTTTCGGTCAGTCGTGCTCGCATGTCGAGTATGATAACCGCTTTCCGCAGTGCTTCGTCCACCGCTCCGGCATTCGTGCCATCGCCTAGAATATCTGCAGTAAACGGCGAGAAGTATTCTTTTTGTCCTAGGAATGACTCTCGTACGTCGTAGCCGGCATCTTTAATGTCGGCCAGAATTTTGAGGAGCGGATTTTTGAACGCGGTGAATGTGTTCGCCGCGAGGGGTAATGCTTCCAGAAACGGGATTTTCTTGCTGACGAGGAGGTAGAGCAAACGCAATACGTTTGCTTCTTCACGGAGCGCTGACGCTGATTTTTTCATAGAACCTTTCTTTGTTGGTTTTGCACATTCCATCAAAAAAGATGGAGTGGAGATATACCTTTGAATCCGAACACCTGTAAAATGAATTTATGAAGGAATTTGTGCATTTGAATTTGTATGAGCGACAGCGGATCGAAAAATATTTGAAAGTAAAAAAGAGTCTGC
>Ga0209542_10016064_pt1 | contig 12468 bp, 11 predicted proteins | sample RifCSPhighO2_01_FD_184028 | JGI IMG/M metagenome (GOLD analysis project Ga0209542, IMG submission 184028) | Soil microbial communities from Rifle, Colorado - Rifle CSP2_plank highO2_0.1 (SPAdes) (version 2) | ecosystem: Environmental > Terrestrial > Deep subsurface > Rock core/Sediment ...
GAAGCACAGCCGAGCGGCTTTACCGCGCTTGCCCCCATCCCGGGTCTTACCGACATCAGTCCGACGGCCGTCGTGAACTCGACCTCGCTCGCGAATTTCTTCAACAATCTCTACAAATACGTCATCGGCCTCGCCGCTGTGCTCGCGGTCATCATGATCATCTGGGGCGGTCTCGAGATATCGACCCAGGATTCTATCAGTAAGCAGAGCGCCGGGAAGGAGAAGATACAGCAGGCGATACTCGGCCTCGTGCTCGTCCTCTCTCCGGTCCTCGTCTTCTCTATCATCAATCCCAACATCCTGAACCTCTCGCTCAATCTCCCACCCCTCGAAACAAAGTCAGGGCCTCCTCAAACTACTCAATCAACATTGCCGCCGTGCAATTCAGTCCTGACAACAAACTGTACTCCAGCGGCTCCCCTAAATGAGGGAGCCTCGACAGCAACATTACCGACGTGTGGGCCGGATGTTTTAGGGTCTTGTACCACCGCTTCTGCTCCTGCTTGTTCTCCGGGACAATGGTGTTATACCACCACAGATAGTGATAACGTTGGTGGTGTTGTGTGTTCTTCTTCGCAAAGTGCCTGCACTTCTATTTATAATGACCAGGCAGCGGGCAAAGGGGGTAGCGGAATAAAAGTGACAAGTAGTTGCAGCTTATGCCCCTCATAATTATGCGCCGCTATCTCATCATTGCTGCAGCCGCCATCGCCATCCTCGGGCTCGGGGCGGCTATCTACGTTTACTTCTTCGCGGGTTCCGCGAGTCTCACGGTCGCGCCGGAGGGGACCACCGGCCTGCCGCTCGCGGGGCAGGATATACCCCCGGTCGCCGGAGCGACGAGCACACCGACGACCCCCGGCGCGCCCGTACCCGTTTCCGCCCGGCTCGTGAGGATAAGCGCCGGGCCGGTCGTACCTGGCGAACGGGTCATCAGCAAGGCCGGGAGTGCGAGTTCGTCGCCCGAAGTCGCCGTGAGCTATATCGAGCGGCAGAGCGGTAACGTCTTTTCATATCTGGTACACGCACGAACGCTTACCCGGACGAGTAATCGGACCGTCCCGGGTATCCAGTCCGCACTCTGGCTGCCGAACGCCTCGACCGCGTTCGTGCGCTATCTCTCGGGTACCGATTCTTCGACCATTAATACGTATGCGCTCGCGGCAAACGGGTCTGGGGGATTCTTCCTCCCCCAAAATCTCGCCGACATCTCCGTCGCCTCGACGAGCGTACTTATACTCGCGTCGGGCGTGAACGGTTCTACCGCATCTCTGACGCGTACCGACGGCACTCGTGCGACTGAAGTATTCACGACCCCTCTTTCCGCGTTGCACATCTCCTTCGCGGGGAAGTCCCAGTACCTCGCCTATACCAAGCCGTCGGCAACCCTCCCGGGTAACGCGTTCCTCGTCGACAGCACCGGGCGTTTCTCCCGCGTCGCCGGTCCGCTCGACGGCCTCGTCGCTTTGGCGAGCCCATCGGGGAAGTTCGTGCTCGTGAGCTATGTACTGAATGGTACTCTGCAGACGGAACTCGTCACTGTAGTGACGGGAGAAACGCTCCCTCTCCCAGTCGCTACTGTCGCCGATAAGTGTGTGTGGACGGCCGATGAATCGGCGATCTACTGCGGCATTCCAGTAAGTCCGCCGGCCGGCGTCGCCTACCCCGACGATTGGTACCAGGGCGCCATACACTTTTCCGACCGCATATGGAAAATACAGGTCGCGGGGCGTTATGCACAGCTCGTGCTCGATTTCTCCTCGGCAAACCAGGGCCCGCTCGACGCTGTCGCGCTCGCACTCGACCCTGCCGCTACCGTGCTTGTCTTCGTTAACAAGGCTGATGGCTCACTCTGGAGTTACCAGCTCTAGTGTCTCCTTGGCGATAGCGCGGCGCACGTAGAGTTCCTGGAGCGCGCCGGCGAGGTTGGTCGTGATGAAATATAGCGCGATAGCGCCGGATGTCGTGTATGAAATAGTCCCGATGAGGAAGGGGAAGACGTATTTGAGCTGCAGCCCCATAACCCTTTGAAAATCATTTTGCATCCCTTTGCCGGCAGAAGGTTTCATAGTGCCCGAGAGCGCCATATGCGCCTGAAGGAACTGTGTAATCCCCGCGAGCACCGCAAGGACAATGCTTTTACCGGCGACGGAGATAATCCCGAGGAACTCGAGTGAAATAAAGTGAGGAACCGGAGTGAGGGCGTACAGCCGAGCGGCGTTGATCGTCGAGAAGGGTTCGTAGTAGAACACCCAATAGAGGGCGAGCAGGACGGGAATCTGGATGAAGACCATAAGGATACTCGAGAACGGGTTTACCCGCTCCTCACGATAGAGAGCGAGCGTTTCGACGGCCTCTTTCTCCTTATCGCCCTTGTGCCGCTCCTTCAACTCCTTAAGCTTCGGTTCGAGCATCTTCATCGAGCGTTGGGTGCGCGCGGCCGAGAGCGAGAAGGGGAGGAGAACCAGACGGATGCCGACCGTGAGCAGTATGATGGCGATGCCGACGTCCCCACCGGGTATAAGCGCGACGAGCGCGACGAGCGCGTTGTAGATGGGGTCGTAGAAGACAGCGTGGAAGAAGGAGGATATCACGGTATTATGTTCGTTCGAGCGACAGACGGGAGAGAAGCCCCGCGAGTTCCGCCCGTATCTCCCGCTGGGGGAGACCGGCGGCGGAGGCTCGAGGGAAGAGGATAAGGGCGGGAGGAAGGGAGGGAAGCGTCCGAAGTGCGGCGAGCGCCTGGCGTTTCAGGCGATGCCTGGTGACCGAGAGACGGGCAACTTTCTTCGGCACGACGACTGCATACCCTGCTGCGGCATGCGGAAGAATGGCTGAAAAATGAGCGGACGAGACCCTCCTCCCTTCTGCAAGAGCGGAAGGGAACAGTGTGCGTGAGAGCCGGTGGCGGCGTGGGAACACGGTACGTCAGGCAGCGAGGCGCGTACGGCCCGCGCGGCGCCTACCGCGTACTATCTTGCGACCGGAACTCGTTTTTGTCCGCGCTCGGAACCCGTGCGTCGTGGCGCGTTTCCGTTTCTTCGGTTGATAGGTTCGTTTGGTCATAGCTGCTCGCAGATTAGGTTATGCACATGATACTAACAGGTTCTCCCCGAAACGTCACTTGTGCTCTCTCTTCTCAATAAGGGTATACTGCAGAACACTATGGACAAAGGGAATCCGCGGGAATTGTGGGAGTACATGCTGACACAGGTTGAGCTCTCCATATCATCGGCGAATTTCAACACCTGGTTTCGTAACAGCTTCATCACCAAGATAGGCGAGGATGGGGTCATCTACATCGGCGTCCCGAGCCAATTTTTCAAGGACTGGTACCTTAAGAAATTTCATACGCTCCTGCTGAAGATAGCCCGGGACGTCTCTTACGAATTCCGCAATATAGAATATCTCATTGTGAAGGACGAGCGCCGTAAGTCCGCGAAGGAGGTTAAAAACGTGCGGGGCGTGCTGGAACTCCCACTCGACGAATTCTATATCAACAAGAACGACAGCCTGAATCCGCGGTATACCTTCGATACATTCGTCATCGGTCCATTCAATACACTCGCCTACGCAGCCGCGCAGGCGATACTGACGCGCCCCGGCATTACCTACAACCCTCTTTTCATCTACGGCGATACTGGGCGCGGAAAAACCCACCTCATCCAGGCCATCGGCAATCAGTTCAAGAAACAGTACCAGGGACGGAAGGTATTCTATCTAACCTCGGAAAAGTTCACGGTCGACTATACCGACTCGGTACAGGCGGGCTCGGCAAATCGGTTTAAGGATAAGTACCGCCAATACGACCTTCTCATCATGGACGATGTACAATTCCTGTCCAAAAAAGAAAAAACCCAGGAAGAACTTTTTCATCTCTTTAATGCCCTGTACGATACGAACAAGCAGATCATCTTCTCTTCCGATCGAGCGCCGGCCGCCATTCCGGACATCGCTGAGCGCCTCAAGGGCCGCCTCGCAAGCGGCATGACGGTCGATATTGGAGAACCGGACCTCGAATCGCGTATGGCTATTGTCCAGAAGAAGGCGGCATTCCATGGGGTACTGTTGTCGAACGAGGTCGTCGAATATGTCGCGACGTTTATGTCCGGTTCGATACGCGAATTAGAGGGTATGGTGAATAGTATTATCTGTCATACGCAGGTGAAGGGATTCGCGCCGAATATTGCGGAAGTACGTCAATCTCTCCGTTCATTTACGCGTCCGCAGAAGAATATTTCAGTAAAGAACGTCGTCGACAAGGTCGCCGAATATTACGGTATCAATGAGGAAAGTATCTATGAGAAGACGCGGCGGAGAGAGGTGGTGCGGCCGCGCCAAGTCATTATGTATCTGCTGCGTGAGGATTTTAATATCTCGTACCCCACCATCGGGACAAAGCTTGGGGGGCGTGACCATACGACCGTTATCCACTCCTGTGAGAAAATAAAGCGCGAAGTGATTGTGGATAACGACCTTGCAAAGGAGATCCAGAATATCCGCACCTTACTTGTATGACCATTTTACATACCTTATCAACAGTATATATTGTTGGGAGTAATGAGAATATGTATCACATACATAGTCCTTTCTCTCTATCCCCACTACTAACAGCCCTAATAAGGAATGTATGAATATTTCAATAGAAACAAAAAGATTCTCTGACGCAGTATATACCGCGGCCCGATTTGCCGAAAAGAAGAATTCTTCTTTACCAGTATTATCTTCAATTCTTATTATTGCCGGGAACGACGGTATAAAGATGCGTGCGACGAATCTTGAAACAGGTATAGATCTGAAAATAGAAGGAGAATGTAAAAGCGATGGGGTTGTGGCTATTCCTGCGACCATTCTTCAACAGGTGGCCAGCTCTCTCACCTATGAAGGGAATGTAACACTTGAACACACTGGAGATATTGTTTCTCTCACTAGTGGGACCGGGAAAAGTCTTATAAAGACGGTCCCGTATGATGACTTTCCCTCAATTCCATTCCCGGAGAACCCTAAAAATAGGATAGTGCTCTCCGGTATTCTTCTTAAAAACCTTTTTGGTTCTATCGCATCTTGTGCCTCTTCTTCGACGGTGCGGCCGGAGCTTGCGAGTATGTACCTTTCTATAGAGGGAGGGATTCTCACTGCGGTAGCAACTGACTCGTTCCGTCTCGCCGAAAAAAAGATTCCCCTCGCCAGTAAAGGCACCCAAGGGAAATTTCTCATACCGGCGAAAAATGCCCTTGAAATAGCACAAGCGTTACCCGACGATGACGTTATTATTTCGTTTGATGACCATCAATGTGCCTTTGTGAGTACGTCCGGAATGCTTGTCTCGCGGCTTACGAACGCAGTCTATCCCGACTATCGCCAGATCATTCCAAAGGAATCAGTTGTCGAGGCAGTTGTGCTCCGGAGGGACTTCGAGACCGCGTTAAAGCGCACCACTATTTTTTCGGACTCCTTCCAGAAAGTTCGTATGAGCCTCAACCAGAAGAAGAATACCCTTTCGTTCTTTGCGCGAAATGCGGACGTTGGTGAGTCATCTGAAACACTTCCAGCGCATGTTTCAGGAAGCAGCCTCGATCTCTCATTCAATCATCGCTATCTCTCGGCCGCGCTTACGCTCACCGGAGCGGAAAGTATTTCACTCCTCGCGGCGGGTATCGGCCGCCCCCTCATCATTAAAGGTGTCGGCGACACGTCACTCCTCTATCTTGTCTCTCCGATGAACCAATAACTGTTACGGTGTTGTCAGGGCGGTAGTTGAGAGAGGAACGGGGGGCATAACACCACCGGAGAAAAGCCAGGGGTGGGAGGCATACCAGGACGCAACCCCATATTCCCAATAGGGGAATTGCGAATCTTGAGCGGGATCGGACGGAGGAGGTCCTTGCGGATTGGTTTTATCGGTCCAATACAAGAGGTCATGGGGAACGATATTCCCGTTCCTATCCGGGATACGCCAGTTCCCCTGAAGCATTGGTGGCACCGAAGCGGGGATAGGGCTCGGTTCGCCGAAATACGTCTTTGGGTACTTCGAGAGAGCATAGGACATTGCCTCGTGCCACATCGGCGCCGCGATGAACCCGGCGACCGACTTTACCATCTTAGAGTTGTCATTATTACCTGCCCACACGCCGAGAGCGATGGAAGGGGTATAGCCGATGACCCACGCGTCACGCGTATCGTCGGTCGTACCGGTCTTTACTGCGACATCATAGCCGGAGAATGAAAGAGGGGAGTTGAGCGGGTATTCCGGCAGACGGGCCGGTGCGTCGGAGAGCATCGCGGATATGTCGTGCGCTATGTTTGTCGGAAGCACTTCAACTGGTCGTGCTGTGTAGCGCTCGAGAACACTCCCTTGAGCATCATTAACCTCAAGGATGCCGGTCGGCGTATTGAAGACGCCGTCGTTCGCGAAAGCGGCATAGGCGCCAGTGAGATCGAGTAGGCGGATTTCGCCACCGCCGAGCACGAGTGTGAGGCCGTACTGGTTCGGGTCACCGAGTGTAGAGAGCCCGAACAGCTTCGCGAGATTAATGGCATTCTGTATCCCAACCAGATAGAGAACCTTGATGGCGGGAATATTGATCGATTGGGCAAGTGCCGTCTCGAATGTCATCGGGCCGCGGAAGGTGTCATCGTAGTCGGAGGGAGCATAACACGGGGGAGTATTGTTGAAATTATCCGATGGGTTACATGCGGTCGAAAATTGTGTCGGGGTGTCGAAGATGACGGTATTACGCGTATATCCGCGCATAAGTGCGAGCGAGTAGATGAAGGGCTTCATGGCGGAGCCTGGCTGCCGCAGGGCGAGGGTGGCGTTGTACTGGCCGTCGATGGCCGTATCGAAGAAATCCCGCGAGCCGACCATTGCGAGGATCTGTCCGCTCGACGGGTCGACGGCGACCAAGGATGCATTCGTCGCGTTGAATTTTTTCACATTATCGAGCGCATAGGTATGTATGACCGCTTCGGCTTTCATCTGCAGGTCTGCGTCGAGCGTTGTTGTCACCTTGAGGCCCGACATGAGGGCGCTCGGACCATAGCTCCGCTCGAGCTGGTTGAGGACATAGAAGACAAAATGCGGCGCGATGATGGAGTTCACTCCGCCGGCCGGGGCAAACGAAACTGTTTCTGCTTGTGCGGCCGCAGACGCGGCGGTATCTATGAAGCCGAGCGCGCGCATCCGGTCGAGGACGAAATTCTTGCGCGCATCAAGCTCGGTACGATGGGTGCCGTTCGGCGAGTAGTAGGTCGGCGCCTGGATCATTGCAGCGAGATATGCCGCCTCGGCGGGGGTAAGGTCTTTGGGCGGGATACCGAAGTAGGCCGCGGAGGCGGCGCCAATGCCGTAGAGCGTACCGCCGTACGGGATAGTGTTGAGATACGTTTCAAGGATCTTTTCCTTTGAATATATCTGTTCAAGCTTTATTGCGAGTACCCACTCATGCAGTTTACGAACAATACTCTTCCGGCTCGTGAGGAGCGTATTCTTCACGACTTGCTGGGTGATGGTCGAGCCGCCCTGGGAGAGCGAGCCGCCGAGTGCGTCGGCGATTATCGCACGAACGATGGAGGTAAGGCGGATACCGCCGTGTTCATAAAAACTCGAATCCTCGATGGCGATGGTCGCCTGTATGGCGTTCGGCGATATGTCGGTTATCGGGACAATATCCCGCTTCGCGTCCCGGTTGTAGTCGTAGAGAAGAATCTGTCCCGTACGGTCATATATCTTGGTCGACTGGTCTATTTGTCGGGCGGCGAAGGAGCCAATGTCGGGCACCGGCGCGATAGCGACCGCAACAAGGAATCCTCCCAGCACAAAGAGACCCGCCCCGAGCAGCACGAGGAAGGATGCAAGAAACGTGTGCCGCCACGGGGCGCGCCGGGGAGTCATGTCGCTATGCTAACACTCTATTTAATATTTTTCGTCCTCTTCAAACTCCTTTTCTTCGAGCGCGATCTCATCGGGGATATCATCGATACTGAAAATTTCTTCTTCGTCCATACGGCTACGTTAGGATTAATCCCGCACACGGGACGGATACATTTGAGCAAAAAGTATTTTTTATGCAAGCGGCATTCGCGGCCCACTGTGGATTAGGTGCCGAGGCGAGCGATAGCGAGGGCGGTGATACCGATAGCTATGGCATCCAATTCGTCGTCAAAACGTTTCTTTTTCGACAACATAAGGAGTTTTGGGACCATACGCGCGATGGCTGCCTTATCGGCGCCGCCGTGCCCGGCAACGGCGTTTTTCACTTGCTGGGGTGAGCATTCTATGACGGGGACGGAAGCTAATCCGGCGGCCGCGAGGATGGCACCGCGCGCTTCAGCAACGCCGATGGCCGTTTTCTTATTCGCGCTAAAGAAGAGCGTCTCAAGGGCGAGCACCGCGGGGGCATATTCCTTGATGGCTTTTGTCACTGTACGCGATACGTGTGCGAGCCGCTCGGCGCGAGCTCCTTTAGGGGGCGACACACAATCACTCCAGAGCAGTGTTGGTCGCGAAGGGTCGCCCTCGATGACGGCGATACCAAGTCGGTCGTAGCCCGGGTCAATCGCCAGTATCCTCATACCCGGCTAGGACTAAATGGCATAGCTCCATGTGTCTGGCATACAGAAAATCTCATTACCTCTATTGTCCTTCAGGAACGTAATACTAGCAATGTGCGTCTGGAGCAGTGACACAATGCCATTTTGTCCTACCGGGCATGGCCGCGCTCAACCTCCAGTATCTTCGTATCCTTTGGCGTTGGTAAACACTTGTTGCACGTCGTTGTGCTCGTCGAGTGCTTCGAGTATCACACCGAGCTTCTCCTCGTCAGTGCCCGCGATGTCGATGAGCGGCTCATTGGGAATGTAGTCCCCGCCGGTTTTCGTAAATGCCCAGCTCGCGGCGCCAGGGGAAGCGAGCTCGACGCCTTGGAGCACGAGCAGATGCTTGATCTCCTGCGTCGTACGGTTCTTATTGTCAGTGAGAGACTCGACGAGGAGTGCGACGCCGCCTGGACCGTATGCTTCATACACGACCTGTTCGAGGGTACCTGAATCTTTTGACATACCCTTCGCGACGGCGCGCTCTATATTCTCTTTCGGCATATTCGCGGCCTTGGCGCGTGCGATAGCGACCGAGAGCCCGGGAGCCGAGAGGACCCCGTTCGCCTTTTTGGATTCGAGCGCGATCAGCCTCGCGTAGCGGGAGAAGACGCGACTCTTCGCCGCATCGGTCACCGACTTCTGCCGTTTTATCTGCGACCATTTACTGTGTCCTGACATATGTTGATGATACCAATTTTAAGTCACCTAGCGCAAAGGATCACTCAAAGTTGATTCCCCAATATCTTTTAAATTTCGTTTTTATCTTTTTGGCCTTCAAGGCATTTTTCTCGAGCCGAATCATCACCCGGGTCTTGTTACGAAAAAGTGAAAGAATTCCAGGCAGATCTAGAGTATCTAGAGAGCGTGTCTCGGCGTATATCCGGTCAATTTCTGCCGCAACCTTCGGATCAAGTTTAACTGTGATCACATAATCATCGATTACGTTTACATAGGTCGATCTTTCTTTTTCAAATGGGCTTTTGCCGAAAGAATATTCCACGACACCTTTATCCCAGAACTGCTCGGCCCACCGATCGAGATAGGTATTGCCTCCCACGATCAAATACAGTTTGGAACGGGCGCGTTTTAATGCGCGGACATACTGCTCCTCCTGTTTTGTTTGAACCAAGTGGAACCAGGGGTGAGGGTTCCACCCCAAGAGGACTTTCTTTTTCGATTGCTGGATCAATACAAGCAGCAGATGCGACCAAAAATCGTTCATGGTGAGAAGATCGCCAAACCGCCATACCCATTTTCTCTCCAGAGAATTGAGGCCGGGCAGGGAAGGGTGGTTCACATAATTCCGTTCGAGAATTTCAGAAAATGAGAGCGTCTCCAGTACCCAGGGCAATCGGAGAGCATGTTTCCTCTGTGTTGTGACCACGACCCCATTCTCACGGAGAAGCCGGAGTTCTTTGTAAAAAGCTTTTGCGGAGTACTCCTGTTTCCCCGACCGATTTATGTGTTTCTCAAGTTCGGCCACGGTCAGAAACGGCTTCTGACCCAAGGCCCCGATAATCCTTTCTTGCAGTTGTTTGTTTCTCATGTATCTTTTCTACTAAAAGTAGAATATACCTACAAAAGCCTACTACAAATGGATTTGTATTTCAAGAGGGGATACAAGAATATTGGATCTATAACTAACGGAAGGAGATATCTCAAATGAAGTACTTTCATTCGACTATGTACTGGTTGTGGTTCCTCGTGACGGGTGCGTCGATCTGCATGATGGGAGTAACCATTCTGCCGCTCCTAGGTAGGTCGGCTCCAGACGACGATTCGATGAGTCAGTTATTCTTCTGGTTTGTTGCTCTCTGTGTGTCTGAAATCCTTCGCTATTTCCACGACACGAAACGTTGTGGGGATTGTGGTGAATCTTTCAGCAAAGAAAATCCGCGAGCGGTATTCAAACGTGTGCCGACTGGTAAAGGATTTTATCTTGTAACTCGCTGTAGCCGATGTGCCAATCCCCCGAATGGATAACGGATAACGCCCCACATTAGGGCCTGTATGGGAATACAGGCCCTTTCATTCGGTTTCAATCTGATTTAAAGCAGTGCCGACTTGCCGTTCAAATAGTCGCGGCCATGTTGGGTAAGGATTCGGCCGCGCGGGGAGCGCTCGATGAAGCCGAGGCGCAGGAGGTACGGCTCATAGACATGTTCGACCGTATCGGGATCCTCGTGCAGCGCGGCCGCGATCGCGCGTACACCCGCGGGCCCGCCACGGAAACTTTTCAGAAGCGTTTCGAGATACCGGCGGTCGTCCTTTGTGAGCCCGTGCGCGTCGATGCCGAAGAGCTCGCACGCCTCGTCGCAGAGCGCCCCAGAGAGCTTCCGCTCGTGCACCTCGGAGAAGTCGCGGACGCGCTTGAGGAGTGCGTTCGCGACCCGCGGGGTCGCGCGGCTTCGCTTCGCGACTCGCTCGATAACCTCTTCAGGTGCGGAGAGATTAAGCAGCTGCGCCGAACGGCGGATGATATCGCGCAGGTCGTCTTCACTATAAAAATCAAGTTGGAAGGTGCCGCCGCCGAAGCGGGAACGTAAAGGACCCGAGAGTTCCGCGACCCGCGTGGTCGCACCGACAAGCGTGAACGGGGAGAGGGCGAGCTCGACGGTGCGCGCCGAAGGACCCTTCCCGAGCACGATATCAAGATGTCCGGATTCGAGTGCAGGGTAGAGCAACTCCTCGATCTTACGCGAGAGGCGATGTATCTCGTCGATGAAGAGGACCGTATTCGGTTCGAGGTTGGTAAGGATGGCGGCGAGGTCGCCGGCGCGCTCGATGGCGACCCCGGAGGTGCTCTTAAAGGGCGCTTCGAGCGTCGCGGCGACGAGATGGGCGAGCGTCGTCTTCCCGACACCCGGGGGGCCGTAGAAGAGGATGTGCTCCGGCATCCCGCCACGCTTCTTTGCCGCATCGATGGAGACGCGGACGTTGTCCTTTACTTGTTTCTGTCCGACGAATTCGTCCCAGCTGACCGGACGGAGCGCCGCATCGAGCGATTGTGACGGGCCGGGCGGTGATTTCGGAGGCCTTGACATAAAAATAGGTCAGTGCTAGCATTCTAGCATACCCAGTGAGGACTAAACGTTGTTGCTTTTAGTGTCATATGAGTTTGAATGCTTCGCGTGAGTGCATCATGCACCGCGCGTTTAACCTTTGCAATGGAGGTTAAAGCACTGACACGACAACGTTTTGTCCTACTGGGCATAGATTGTTGCTCCTGTTCATACTCCTCCGGGCAAGGGCTTGACGGCTCCGGGCGTTTCCCCAAGGACTTTCTGGTCTGTTACTTCGGTAATGGCGCTGGGAAAATCCTCAGGTGTCTCGTCCACCCCGCTTTATCGCGGGTTTTTGCCCCGAGGACTATGGACGGGATTTTCGTTTTATCTGGGGAGGTCGACGGTGGCAGCGACTTCGGAAAGGGAGGTGATGCCGGCGAGGACCTTCAAGAGCCCGTCCTGCGCCATCGTGAGGTAGCCCTGCTTGCTCGCCAATTTCGCTATTTCGTTTTCGGGTGGGTTGTCGCGGAGGAAGTGTGCGAGCTCGTCGTCCATGAATATCGCTTCATACAAACCGATGCGGCCTTTATAGCCAGTCTCCTCTTCGTTTGCCGGTTCCGGTTCCCATACCGTTTCCATATTTTCAGGCACCAAGGATTTGTCCGCGAGCGGCTCAAATATTTTCACTATCATCTTCTTCTCTTCGTCCGTAAGTTTTCGTTCTTTCTTCGTATCCGGATCGAGCTTACGCAGGAGGCGCTGCGCCATCGAGACCGTGATGGCCGAACCGAAGGACTTCGGGTCCGCGCCGAGGTCTGCGAGGCGCGGGTAGGTGCCGGCCGCGTCGTTGGTGTGGAGCGTGGAG
>Ga0209542_10016065_pt1 | contig 12468 bp, 18 predicted proteins | sample RifCSPhighO2_01_FD_184028 | JGI IMG/M metagenome (GOLD analysis project Ga0209542, IMG submission 184028) | Soil microbial communities from Rifle, Colorado - Rifle CSP2_plank highO2_0.1 (SPAdes) (version 2) | ecosystem: Environmental > Terrestrial > Deep subsurface > Rock core/Sediment ...
AAACCTGAAGGAATCCTTGGAGAGAAAACATTCAAAGTACGAAGAAAAGGAATATGGAACCCTTTCAAAGCACTGAAAGAAAAAATGTACTTGCTTAGCATCTTCTCGATCCTTACTACTAGAAAGCATAGTGCTGCGTGCCCGAGGGCGCGTCCCCCCGCAACGCACTTGATAAGCAAACTTCGAGGACCTCGACCTCAGGATGCACAGAAATCGAAGATTTCTGGCACAAGGAATCCTAGATTCCTCTGTGCTAAGCAAACCGGGAGAAAGAGATAACCATGCTACGCGTACACAGTCTTCACAAACAATTCGGAGGCATCCACGCTGTCAAAGGCTGTGACTTTCATGTTGAACGAGGCAAGATAACTGCATTGATTGGACCGAACGGAGCCGGAAAAACGACCGTGTTTAACTTGATTAGCGGCTTCATCAAACCCGACAGTGGCAGCATCTTTTTTGATGGAAGCGATGTGACAGACTTTGAACCTTATCAGATTGCTCAGGCTGGGATTGGGAGAACATTCCAAATCATCCGATTGCTGCCCAAGATGAGCGTGCTTGAAAACATATTGATCGCCATGCCTGACCAAAACGAGAACTTAAGCCATGCCATTTTACGCAGCAAAAGCTGGAAAGCAGTTGAAGGACGCAATGTCGAGAAAGCCCTTGAATTACTCAAATTTGTTCATCTGGACGTTAAGGCTGAAGAACAAGCCCGACACTTAAGCTATGGACAGCAAAAGTTATTGGAAATTGCTAAGGCACTTGCATCTGACCCTCCACTTATTATGCTGGATGAGCCTGCCGCTGGAGTCAATTTAACTATGCTAAAGAAGATTGGAGAACTCATGGTGCAACTCAAAAAAGAGGGCAAGACTATTTTGTTCATTGAACACAACATGGACTTTGTCATGAAAATCGCTGACTGCGTCGTGGTCATGGACCATGGCGATGAGATTTGTGTTGGTAGCCCGAAAGAAGTAAGGAACAACAAAAAGGTCATAGATGCCTATTTAGGCACTACAAACCTGAAGGATGAATAATGAAAACCAACAATATGACCTTTTTGACCTCGCAAACCAAGCTTGCTCACAACAAAAAGGTCATAGATGCCTATTTAGGCACTACAAACCTGAAGGATGAATAATGAAAACCAAAAAAAGCGAAGCTAAAAGAAAGCCCATTCTCCATATTGATCACTTAGACTCTTGGTATGGGCAAGTACAAATCCTACATGACGTGAACATCCACGTCTACCCTGGAGAAATTGTGAGCATCATTGGACCGAATGGAGCCGGAAAGAGCACGGTGCTGAAAAATATATTTGGGTTGATTACCAAACGAAAAGGAGAAATTATGTTCAATGGAAGCCATATTCACCTGATGCCCCCCAACCAAATTGTGAAGCACGGCATTAGCATTGTGCCCCAAGGAAGAAGCGTCTTTCCCAGCTTGAGCGTTCTTGAAAATCTTGAACTTGGAGCGTACATCATGAAACAAGTCAATCAAGGAGACCTGGAACGGGTGTTGAAACTGTTCCCTGTCCTTCGCGAGCGACTTGGACAGAAAGCAGGCATGCTATCTGGCGGAGAGCAGCAAATGGTCGCCATGGGCAGAAGCATGATGCTGAACCCTAAATTATTGTTGCTGGACGAGCCTACACTTGGATTGAGCCCAGGATTTAAGAAACTGATTTTTGATAAGATCATTGAGATCAACAAGAAAGAAGGTGTCACCATCTTGATGGTTGAACAGAATGCGCGGAAATCGCTTGAACTGAGTCATAGAGCTTATGTATTGGAGCTGGGTCGAAACAAACTCATGGGGAAAGGAAAAGAACTATTGCATGACAAACGAGTGCAGAAACTGTACTTAGGTGGGGGATAAATCCTCTCGCTTGTATTTATCTGCAAAAGTTCTGGCTGCATCCATCCAAATAGGATCTGCAACAAATACCCTGATCGGTTTACCTGCTTCAGTAGAGAATAATTTTCCGTCTACCCTTCGTTCTCTTGCTACTATTTTCTCCATTTCACTTACTAACGCATCCTTGTCATCTATTAAATCATCTCCAATACCTGTTACAGCGCCGCCCGTGTGATCTTCCATAAACCTTATCTCAGGACCAGAGACAGCATCACCAAACTTTCTCAACACCATATATGGAAAGTGTGCACTTCTTGGCGGATGGCCTTCGATTATTTCAAATCCTCTTTCTCTCATATATTGTTGATCTTCTTCGCTTATTTCTCCCATCCTTTCACGTCCCTCCACCTCTTTTATTAAAAATAGGTCTTTCTTTATAAATATTTATGATGTTTTTTCATCTGAATGAGAACATGATTGAGACCTATTGATATAAGGAATCAGATCCTGCAAAGACCCTATTTTATCGGGTCTGCTAGAAGCTCCTGTCCGATCCAAGAGCACAGCGTTCATGCCTACTGCCCGCGGGCCTTCCACATCGGTCTTCTCATTGTCTCCTACCATCCACACCGCACCTTGTGGCAATTTCCATTCCTCCAATAGCCTATGATACATCTGCTCATCTGGTTTCATGATTCCTGCTTCGCATGAAAACACCCACGGCTAGATCCAGCCTTCTAACCCTAGATTAAAAAATACTTTCTTGTACTGAGAAGCAATATTCGAAATCAAACCTAAACGAATCCCTGCACCTTGTAATGAACTCAATGTATCCTTAACATCCTCGTAGCATCCTGCCAGAGCCACTTCACGCTCCAAACGCTCTTCGAACTCCCTAACGTCTATGCTTATATCCGGCCTCAAACGCCTCGCCAAATCGCCCATGGAAGCAAAGTCCTGCGTTAGTGCCAACTTCCTTGCTGCGCTCTTCTTCCTGCCTGAAAGACCAAGTGCTCCAAACATCAACGTGTACGGACTGATTTCACGATGCGAAAAAACCAATGTGTTCCAAAGATCAAAAACAACCCCTTGAACGCCTTTCATGAAACCGGAAAAGCAAGACTTCTTTAAAAATCAGTACCTAAATTTTACTTAAGCTCCGGATGATTTTCGGAAATGGAAAAATTATTTCAAAATGATCAGAAATCCTTCGGATTTTCATACTGAACTATTATAAAGAATTCCTAAGCCATGCACTGCATGGACGATGAAATTGAAGAGATTAAGCAGAAACTGATGAGCTACAAACCTGAAGATCTTGAATTTAATGAACCTCACTTCACGGATCGACTCGTATCTAGAAGAGAAAACAAGGAAGATGTTGTTCAACTCATCTTAAATCCAGGCCAGCTGGTTTATGTAAAAAAAGAAATTGGACTTTATGGCGATACCAAATATAGCCTATATTTTGAGCTGGAACCATATAGAACCCTTATATTACCTGTTATTTTTGATCGGAATCGTCGCAAATCTTTATATATAATAACGTATATCTTAAGGCATAGATCGTGGCGAAATATGGTGAATGAAAAATGAGAAAAATAGTCTCCTATGATGAACGAAACGACATCTTCTTTATACATAATGGATTCCTGAAAGGAGAAAAATTCTATGGAAACGAGATGATTGGAGACCTTGTCCTAGACGTATCCACCAAGCGACGAATTGTAGGAATCGAAATTCTAAACGCTACTCGATACCTTAAGCCTTTCGGAATAACAGAAGAAATACTAACTGCCTTAACAGACGCCCACCTGGAAGCAACCCTGACGCATGACAGCGCCACCTTAAGCCTCATCCTGAAAACAAAAAATAAAGAAATCCCTGTAAAAATAGCTGTAGCATTAGAGACCCCTATACCTGTTTTCTAAAAAAATTAAGAATACATCCATATAGCTACGACCACTGCTGCATCCAAGATGAGCCATAATACGGACGAAATAACAATGGGCTTTTCTTTATGCACAAAACCATAGATGATCCAAGGAATGGTTAATAAAGTATAGAGTGACCATGAAACGATGGATACTCCTGATGCGCTTTTCTGTGATAAAATCGTGTAAAGCTGAGGAATCCCCGTCAATGGTCCTACCACTGCAAGTACGACCAACAAGCGATCCAAGAAACGAACCCACGGATACGGGTGAGGATAGGGCTCTAGATTCTGATGAAGGCGCTTTCTTTGATGGATATGATAAATGGCGTATGGACGCATGACTTTTCTTGCCTAACTATATTATATAAATATTCCTACGGCTCTGTAGAAAGTCGTGGTAGCGGCCCAGGGTCAAATTCTTTTTTAGTGCTCTTTAGGCTGACAGGGGGGTTCGCCCCATCCGGGGGATGTCAGCATTCAGAGAGGGACAAGCAAGAATTTGAAGCCGCTACATGAGCAAAGCGAAAGACTTTCTACAAAGCCTATTCCTACACAATATTTAAAAACAACAAAGCTCGACCTTATCCTATGAAAAAATGGCTCATCCTTCTTCTACTACTTCTCCTCATTCAAATGGCAGTCGGACAAACCTACCCTAATATCCACGATGAAGCCAATGTTCTTCAGCCCCCCTATCGAGCATTGATCGAACAAGGTGCTTGGACCCTGCAAAATGCTCATCAAATACCCATCTATATCTACACCATCACTAGCCGCAGCGACCTTCCTGACTATGCTAAACAACTCCGTGGGCAGATTCCCCAACCCAGCCATGCCATTCAACTCATTATCAATCCCGCCTCTAAAATCAGCTATGGATATGTAGGCAATGAACTGGAAGGAGAATTGCCTCGCTCCGTCCTTGACCAAATGCTCCGAGTTATTCTCCAACCCCACTTGGAAGATCAGACATACGCTGCGGGAGTCAATGAATTATTACTACAAATGAAAGGATACTTAGCCAAAAAACCTGAAATTCTCAATCAATACCAACCCTCTGCTAAAGAAGAAGCCCACACCCTTTACTGGACGGGGTTGTTTATCTTACTACTTATCATCGGCAATACGCTACTGACTTTGATTCACACCCCTAAAAATAGATGGACAGCTAAAAGTGTTTTTTCCATTATTTTAATTGTAGCCAGTGTCTTCATCAACCCCTTCCTCTCTGGAGGCCTGCTTCTACTCAGCGCAGCCCTACTCGTACTGGATGCTCACAAAGCCCAACAACCCCAGACTATTCAGAGTTTCAGCGGAGGGAGCGGAGGATTTGGAACGACGGGCTTTGGCGGGTACGCGACTCACACCCCCGGTTTTGGTAATACCAGCTTCCAAACCTATCCTACGCAAAGACATCTAACTGTGAGACAAAAAGCGCATCAACTCATCAGTGCGAGTTTTGGACAATAAAGTCTTTATTTCTTTATCTGATCCAATTTTTTTTCTATTTTATCCAAACGCTTTTTCATGTCTTCCCACATATCCAGAACAATTTCGTGTGGAGGCTTGGGTCTGAATTCTTCAGGAATGGGCTTGCGATGCACTAAGAATTCAACGATTTTCTTGTCCTTCAACTTATAATATTTCTTTCCTTCTTGCCAATGACCCTCCACGAGACCAATCTCTTCCAAGAGGTTTAAGTGAAAATCAATGGTTTGCGGCTTTTTCTTCAACTCTAGCGCCAGTTCAGAAAGATACTTCTCCTTCTTGACCAAGCTTAAAAGCAGCTCTCGCCGGACGTCGCTTGCCAATGCTTTATGGACGATCTCGTCGAAGAGATGGGATGGGAGAGACATACTGGGAAGTTTCTATTATACTATAAAAACTTGATTATTCTATTTTCATAGGAAAGTCGAAACATTTATATACGGCGCTATATTCTATAATTATAGAAAAGCCGAAACAATGACTTTTCTGGAGAATAAAAATGAAACAAAGAAAATTGCGAGATTCGTTTATCCCACCAGCAGCTGTTTGCCTACCAACACTTGCTCTTCTGGGTGACAAAATGAATCGAAGCATGAGTATATCAGACCTTCTCAAAGAAGCAGAGGGCAAATGGAAAGCAGAACAAGACGAATATCTCAGCAGAGCAAGAACTGCACAAGAAGCAGGCGCACACGTAGCCGTACTTATGTACTACAGGAGCGCAGCTGACAATGCCTGGAATGGTCTTAATAAGTCATGGTACACTGCCGCAAGAGAATCCCTCACTGGCATAGTGCAGGAAACAGCAGTATACGCTGCAAGGCTCAAGAAACCAGAAGACCGTCAAGCAGTACACGACTGGGCAAGCTGTATTGCCACATGCACCCTCAAGGATGAAGAACTTGGTGCGAAAATTAACTCTCTACTAGACGAAAAAAGAGGTGAAACCAATGCCACCGCCTAGGCCCCATGAATCCTTAGACGAACAAGAACACAGACCCTTACCACACGAACGACAGGAACCACACCCTCATGAGCCCACGCATCGCGAGCTCATGGACAAACTCGAAGAAATCCTACACTACCTTCGACAACGATGAGGTCAACCGAAAAGACTAGAGAACCAATCTAGGAAGCGCCGCCAGATTGATTTGGACTGTTTTACACTTTCTTCTGTGGTGACTTCAGGTTCCTCTGATTTTTCTTCTGGAACTGTGGAAATGGAAGGCTCTTTTTCTGTAGGCTTTTCTTCAACTGGTTCTTCGACTACTGGTGACTGAATCACTGGCGGCTGAATGACTTGTGGCGGCTGAATGGGTGGCCTAATAACCTGAGGTTCCTGAACAATAGGCTTTGGAGGCTCTGGCTTAGAAAGTTGGATGGCACAAGGACCCAAACCCGGATAATCCATGATGAGTTCTTCTGGAGCTGTGCTAGGCTTATAATACTGAATCAACATTCCATAATCCGTAGCTCCATACCTATTATTGCTTGCACCATCTTGATACAGATCAAACGGAGGAATGCTGGTTGGGGTACGCAAAACTCCATTTCGATCATATCGTATGCCACTCACACTGACTTGGCCATTTCTTGTTGACACTGTAAACTCCAACGACTCATCACCCTTAGAATCCCTGAAATTCCTAGCCGGCGTTGTTAAACTCGCCAAGATGCTGCCTGCTGCTCCCCCCTCATTAGAACCAATGTCCAATATGCCCCCACCCCTAACGATGATCTGGGATGTATCTCCATTCAAGCCCCCGTTTCCGTCTAAGTCTAAGGATAAAGAATATGAAGGATCACTCGAGATAAATCCTCTAAAAGTAGAACCCCCCACCGCTAAATCAAATTGACCCAAAACCAAGTTTGGATCTAGGTCTGAAGCGGGCATAAAATTAACCACCTTCGGTCCTGAAGCTAAATCCTGAAAAACAACCACTTTGTTCGCCACGTCCACGCTCTCATACTCCAAGACATGCGACGACCCCACGACACCACCCCCTGTCACTAAGAACGTGTCCTTCCGATTGATATTAAAGGCATCTTCTGGAGTTGGACCGGTTAATAAGGCGTCAAATCCTGAAACTTCCTGCGTGATAAAGTCCCGAGTGGTGTCCCGACCATAACGCAACGTGCCACCGGAAACCTGCGCAAATGGAACATTGTACGGAACATTATTCCGATTCACAAAACTTAACCAATACTCATCATCCGCCCGCGCTGCTATCTTAACCTGGGAAGAGCCTGGACAGCCCACATAAGCAAAAACATACGGCAACAACAATAACAAAAGCAAAAAATACACTCTTTTCATGAAGATTAAAAACCACCACCCCTATATATAATATCCCTTCTTGCATAATAATTCCTTCTCGCAAGAAAATTTAAAAACAAAGCAAACCATCTAGTCTCATGCGCCTAGTATTATGCTTGATTTTCTTTCTCGCCTTCCTAACGATGAGCCAGGCCATCCCATCCTACGAAGGCTACGTCACCGACCCAGCCAAACTGTTTTCACCCGAAGAAAAAGCGAACTTAGAACAGATCCTTACTCAAATTGAGCACAACACTACTGCGGAGATCGCAGTCGTTACTGCTCCTAGCTTAGATGGCCTTAGTGTTGAAGACTATTCTATTCAATTAGCCGAGCAATGGAAAGTCGGCAAGAAAGACATAGACAATGGACTGATTATTCTGATTGCTCCAAATGAACGAGCGTATCGAATTGAAGTGGGATATGGACTGGAAGGCCTATTACCTGATAGCCTTACTGGAAGACTTGGACGAGAGATTTTGGTGCCGGCCTTTAAAGAAGAGAGGTATGGCGAAGGCACACTTGAATTGGTGAAAACCTTGCAAGGACTCCTGGAAGACAATCCTGAAATTGTATCCCGATATCGACTCAGCCCTTTAAACCAAGCTATTATATGGCTGATTATTTTTTCCTTTATTGCTGTATTTGGACTCATCTCTTATTACTCCATAAAACAACAACTCCACCCACCACGAAAAGGATCTGGAGGAAGCAACTGGGGAGGACCCATCTTTTTTGGTGGAAGAGGTGGAGGAGGAAGCGGTGGATTCGGCGGTTTTGGCGGCGGAAGCTTTGGAGGAGGCGGGGCTGGAGGAAGATGGTGAACTTCCTTATCCTTATATTTCTTAACTATTTTATAATGGAAAGGAATATAAATGTCACCGCACTTCCAATTTAATAGGGGATGTAATTCTGATTCGATGAGGTGTTTATATGAAGAAAGATTTAAATAGAAGACTACAGAAAGATTTAATCAAATTGGCCAAAGAAACACTCCTTATCTTCCTTATCGTTGGCATTGTTGCTATCACGGCAATTGCCACTAATTTTATGACTGAAAACAACCCTGGAAACATAGGAGGACAAGCCAGCCTCAAACACACGCCTTCATCTACACAACGAACGTTAGCTACCCAAGAGTATATCCAAACAAGCTGCACAGATACTGATGGAGGCATTGTTCTTAGAACACAAGGGACAGTCAACCCTCCTATTGGTCCTACAGGTACTGATTGGTGTAATACCTTTCAATTTGCTCCCATCCTTAGGGAATATTTTTGCGACTCCTGCAACAATACTAACGAATCAAACGCTCACTGGTTCAACTGCTTAGCCTATGGATTCACCGGATGTTCCAATGGAGCTTGTACACCCAGTACAGTGCCTGAACCCATTCTTTCAGATTTTTGCAAATGCGGGGATCAAGTTATAGATCCTGGTGAACAATGCGATGATGGTACATCAGACCCCCTCACCCCTATAGATCGATGTGCTAACTGCCTCCTCACCTTCTGTGGAGATGGCCTAAGGCAACTTCCCAATGGTCGCCTTACAGGCGGACCCCTAAATGATGGATATGAATCATGTGATGATGGCAACATGAATAGCTTAGATGGTTGCACAACTAACTGTCTTATCCATAATAATTCAACCAATTCAACCCAAGGTTGCGGTACCGCTGCCAACTGCTCTGTAACCTGCCCGCCTAGCTGGAGTTGCGTAGGATCCACTCAAAATGGATGCGGAGGCAAGTGCATACCACCCCTCTCTGTACATTGGGATTACTACAAAGCCACTTGCAAGGCTAAAGATAAAATCCTTATTGAATGGCGAACTACTGACGAAAAAGACACCTTCGGATTCATCGTGCAATGGGCCAACAACCAACTCGGACCCTTTACAGATGCCAGCCCAGGCATACCTGCCATGGGACCCTACAACCCCTACCAATGGCTCGACACAACAACAGATGTAAGCCCATTCAGCCCACAAAATGGAATACTCAACTGGTACAACATCCGAGAACTCTGCGCAAGCCCCCCGCCCTTCTGCAGCCAAACTGGATCCTTCACCACACAAGAAATCTGTCAAGATGAAACACCCGAAACACCCAAATGCGGCGGAATCGCAGGACTACAATGCCCAGAAGGATACCAATGCGTATGCCCTGAACCCAAAGAAGGAACCAGCGATGAACTCTGCACATGCGAACCTCTTTGAAACTAAAAAACTTCTTTTCTTTTTTTATTTATCCCATTACTACACCTAAAAAACAAACTTTATAAAAAGCAATTATCCTAGCTATCCCATGCCTGCATCCTTTGAAAAATTACAATCTGTGCTTGGCAGCGACCTGATCGGCATATCCGAATATGAAGGCAAATACGTCGTGATCCTCAAAAGACTGGGATTTGATGTCCTGGACAAAGCCTATGAAGAAGCCCAAAAGATCAACCCCCTGCCCTTGTTCTTAACTGAGGAAGAAATCATCGATGGATTGGACGTTTTCCCACTTGAATACTTAACCATGCAACAAACCCACAGCTTACTTTACGGAAAAGACGTTTTTTCCGAACTGGAGTTCAGCAAAGAAGACATCCGGCGGCAGCTTGAGTTTGAATTCCGAAGCAAACTCATCCAGCTTCGTGAAGGCTACCTGGCCATCGCCCATAGCCAAAAACTCCTCCAAGAACTCCTTCAAAAAGCGACCCCCACCCTCCTCCCTTTATGCAGAGGATTGTTGTTTTTAAAGACCAAAGACCTCCCTGAGCGGGTTCCGGACATTTACGACGAGCTTTCCAACAGCTACCGCATCAATGTAACGATCCTCCACAAACTATATAATATGCGAAGCTATTCAGAAGACGAACAAAAAGAAATCATACAAAAACTCATTGCGCTCCTCCAAGAAATGAGCCAAAAACTCGACAAATTGGTGATTCGATGAAAAAACAACAAAGTACGGGAAAATATTGGGCCATCGGGATTATTGCCGTTGTAGTCCTTGTTCTCTTATGGATGTTTGGCACCTATAATAGCCTTGTAGGCCTACAAGAAAGCGTAAAAAACGGCTGGGCTGATGTTGAAACCCAATACCAACGACGGGCTGATTTAATCCCTAACCTGGTCGAGACTGTTAAAGGCTATGCCTCCCATGAAAAAAACCTGTTTGAAGACGTGGCCAAGATGAGAAGTGCCTGGGCCAACGCCAAAGAAAGCGGCATAGATGCTCAAATTGCAGCTGCCAAAGGACTGGATGGAGTGCTAGGGCGATTGATCGCCGTTGCAGAGAACTACCCTGACCTGAAAGCCAGCCAGAACTTCTTAGCCCTACAAGACCAATTGGAAGGCACAGAGAACCGCGTTTCTGTAGCGCGAACTCGATACAATGAAGTGGTACGAACGTATAACACCAAGATCAAACGCGTACCCGGCAACATCGTTGCGGGCTGGTTTGACTTTACTGAAAAACAGTACTTTGAATCAACTGCTGGAGCTGAACAAGTTCCTCAAGTGAAATTCCTATAATTCTTCCTATTTTCAACTTACTTACTCTTCTTCTCATTTTGGTATAAAGTGATTGCGCTGTGGAAACCCACTAATTAGCCAAAAAGATAAGGTTTATTTCGGTGCTGTCAAAAATACAGATTCAAGAAGGAGGCTTTACAACAGTATGTGGGCTAAAGCCAGGGACGCTAATAATGAGCAAATCTTGTTAGCGTCCCTGCATATAGCAAAGGACAACTATTGCTCAATTATTATTGTCCTTTGCTATAAAACCCCGAAAAGTATTTGAATAAAAGCCGCTGGCAAATAAATAAAGAACATGCCTGACTTAGAAGAATTTTTTATGGAAGTCAACGCCGCACTAGCTGATGATGCGCCGGAATGGGTGATCGAAGCCTGCCGTAAAAAACTCAAAAAATACCCGGACGAACCCGCCCTCACCTTACACCTTTGCCTGGCAGGCCTATATTCAGAGAGACTTGGGATGACCCTCAACAAGCTCCTTCCCCAACTCCAAAGCACTACAGGACCTTGGCGCTTGGCCTTCCTAGGACTACTTGGTCATTGCTTGAACAGAATAAAAGATAAACCGGAACAGTGGCCTAATATTCAAACAGAACCCCTCGAGAAGCTACTTAAAGAAACCCCTTCCCTATTCCGGGATTACCGCACAGAACTCCTTAAAATCCTCCCACCAAAAACCGCCTTGTTCCTTCTCTTAGTACTCGGAACTCCCAAAAAAGATCTGAAAAAAGCCGAATCCGGCACTTACCTTGAAGAAGAATTCCTACTGAGCTTCTTAGAACATAGACCCTTCAATCTGCCGCCGAACATAAAAAGCAAAGACCCCCGCCTCCTAGACGTACTCTCCAAACTCCACTCCGGCCTCCACGAAGAAGCGTCCTGCATCGTTTCGGAAATGAATATTCCAGATTACCTAAAGATCGGATTCCAAGCCGAAGCAGAGGCCTCTAAAGGATGCTTACTCCAAGCTTATACACTAACCCAAAGAGCCATACAGGAAGGCTGGAAAGGACCTGTCCCTAAAGCCCGCTTAACCCTCTATCTTCTAGGAAGAGGGAAATACAAAGAAGCCCAACGCGCCCTCCAAAACATACCCAAAAACACTTCTTCCGCCTTGTATGCTGAGGGCAACCTACTCGTATACAAAAAAAAATACACCCGCGCTCTCAAGCTCTTCCAACGCATACCCAGCCAAGCTCCCTTCTCCGAGCGGCTAAGCCTATCCCTTATGGAATGCTACATGTGCCTTGGCCAACACGAAAAAGCGAAGCCGCACCTGCAAGACTTAGTTCAAAACGGCAATGATAAAATCCTGGTTCGCTTCGCC
>Ga0209542_10016067_pt1 | contig 12466 bp, 17 predicted proteins | sample RifCSPhighO2_01_FD_184028 | JGI IMG/M metagenome (GOLD analysis project Ga0209542, IMG submission 184028) | Soil microbial communities from Rifle, Colorado - Rifle CSP2_plank highO2_0.1 (SPAdes) (version 2) | ecosystem: Environmental > Terrestrial > Deep subsurface > Rock core/Sediment ...
TATGGAAGCTACTGCGAAACTTTTGGGAATATCTTTATGGGAATTGGCAGAGTACACTGGGCAAACAAGTATTTCTGATATGAATCAAGGAAAAACTTTGGATGTTAAAAAAAGAATAAAAAGTGCAATGGAGTTTTTTAAATGAAACAGGAAGAAAAAGAGGCAAAGAAAAATTATGATTTATCTGCTGAGGTATATCATAACTTAAGAACTAAGGAAAATCCTCAAGGATGGTTTTATAATGAATTATTAGAAATGCCATCAACCTTAGAATTGCTTGGAAATATAAAAGGAAAAAAAATTCTTGATTTTGGATGTGGAACTGGAATTTATGCTAAATTATTAACTAAAAAAGGAGCTATTGTTAAAGGATTTGATATTTCTCCTAAGATGCTAAAAATTGCTAAAGAAGAAAATCCTAAATTGGATTTAAAAATTGGCTCAGGTTATAAAATGCCTTTTGATGAAAAGTTTGATATTGTTTTAGCTTCTTTAGTTGTTCATTATTTAAAAGATTGGGATAAAATGTTTAGTGAAATAAAAAGAGTTTTGAAACCTAATGGGCTTTTTATATTTTCAACAGGTAATCCTGTCTGTGAAGTAAGAGAAAGAATTAATTATAAAGGCAGAAAATTTAGAACTTTTGGAGATTATTTTAATGAAAGAAAAATATATGGTATCTGGAGAAATTTTAATGGTAAAGATCTAAAAGTTGCTTCATACCATATTACTTATGAAACATTAATAAGAAGAATATTAAGCAATGGTTTTGAAATAATTAATTATAAAGATTGTTTTCCACTGAAAAAAGCGAAGAAATTATTCCCAGAAGAGTATAAGGATTCTTTAAAGACTATTCATTTCTGTGTTTGGAAGGTGATGAAAAAATGAAAGCATTAATATTTGATTCTGGGACGCTGATAACTTTGTCTATGAATTGTTTATTAGATATTATTAGAGAGCTGAAAAAAGGTTTTGATGGCAAATTTCTTATTACTAAAGATGTAAAATATGAAATTGTTGATAGGCCTTTAAATATAAAGAAGTATAAGTTAGGAGCATTAAGGTTGAAATCATTAATTGATGATAAAACTTTGGAATTTCCAGATTCTTTAGATATTAAAGATGGAGATATTTCGAGATTAACAAATGAGATATTAAAAAGTTCTAATTCTACATTTTATACTGAAAAAAGAGCTATACATATTATTGATCAGGGAGAGGCTTCTATTTTAGCTTTGAATTTTCTTCTTAAAAAAAAGGGAATTAATGTATTAATAGCAATGGATGAAAGAACCACAAGAATGCTTTCTGAGAAACCCGATAATTTAAAAAATTTGTTAGAGTATAAATTGCATACTAAACTAAAACAAAACAGATCTAGCGAGGAATTTTTTAAATTATTAAATTTTGTGAGATCTACCGAATTAATTTATGTTGCATTTAAGAAAGGAATAATAAAGAATCAGTCTAAGGAAATGTTAGATGCTATGCTTTATGGGGCTAAGTTTAAGGGAGCTTCCATTTCTGGAGATGAAATAAAAGAGATTGAGAGACTTTAGCTTTTTTCTTCTGCTTTTTCAGGTATAATTCCATGTTCTACACCTAACCTGCTATATGGAATTAACGAATATGGGAAATTTTTAGGTAATTCCCCCATTAAATTATCATGGCTTAAGATATAGTCTGCACATTGCTTATTTGTTATAGGGTGTTGTTTTAATGTCCCCATTGGTTTTTTTAAAATACCAATTGGAATGAAAAAATCATCTTCTTTATCTCTTCCATATAACATAAATTTTGTATTTCTTCCACCCCAATCACAGCTTAAATCTAACTCTCCAGCTGGGGTTTTTCTTAAATTTTCAAAATTAGTTTTTTCTCTTGTTGGTTTCATAGATTAAAATTATAATTTGGGTGTTTAAAAGGTTTTCTAGAATTCGTAATTCATAATCCCACAATCAGGATATCTTATTATTTTTGTTGCTTCGCCTTCTAATTTTATCATAGGATATGCAATATATTTTAAATTTTTTTGTTTTAGCTCTTCTGCTAATGAAGGGTCTTCTTCAACTAATGTTATTAAATCATCAATAAATGCTCTTGTTTTTTTATCCCAATTTAAATCTTTATGCTGAGATAATGGAACAGTACCTATAAGTTTTAGTGATTCGTCTTTCTTTATTGCATAAAGTCTGAACTCATTTTTTCCATATTGGTAAGCGAATTCTTTTCTTTCTTCTTTTCTTACTGTTGTTGAGCTTATCATTTACTTTTTATTATTATGTTGCTAATCTCTGATTTATAACGGCCCTTTCTGGATTTAGGTTAATTTTTCCATGAACTATGGGATATGCATGATCCCAATCAAGATGGCTAATATATTTTAATTCTGGGCTTAACCATATATCATCTATTACTCTTCCAATATTTATTGGGGTTACTTTTAATGTTCTTTCTTCTTTAGATAATTCTCGACTTGCTATTTTAGGTAGTATGATTGTTCCATCACACCTTAATAAATATAAATTAAAAACGACTGATCCTTTTGGTGATTCTCTTGAAAACCTATAAGCAATATCTATTTCCTGCATTTTATTCCTGTGTGTAAAATTTATAATTTAAATACATATCGTTACCCTTATAAAGACTTATATTTTAGATTTGATATGGGTGCATAGGATAGTGGTAGTCTGGCTGCCTCCAGAGCAGCAGGTGGGGGTTCGATTCCTCCTGTGCCCATATATGAGGGGCCATTGGATTCAGGATTCTAAAAACCCAGGGGTGGTTTTTATCCTGCGCCCATTTTATATTTTCATTTGCTATAAGTAATTACAAAAAACTATTTTTTAGATGATAATAATGTTTATAAAGATTTTAATCAATAGATTTCTATGGATAAAAAATTAGCTTTATTATTTGTTGCAGGTATTTTTTTAGTCCTAACTTTATCAATGGCTCTTGCATTAAATAACGGAAATAATGGAAATCATAATCCGATGCAGGATTTACATAATAAAAAATCTAATAGTTCTGTTAATGATTCATGGAAAAATTATGGGTCATGCGTTTCTAATTATACAAAAGAAAAAAATGAATGTTATAAAACTGTCAAGCAAAATTATACTGGTTGTATTGTTGATGTAAAAAACCAATTTAAGAATTTAACTAATTCTGATGATAAACCAAAAAATAAAACAGCTATTAAAGAGGCCAGAGGACATTTCAAAGAAGCTCTTAAGGTCTGCAGAGAGAGCTATAAAGAAGAATTAAAAGTTTGTAAAGAAGAATTTAAAGAAAATAAGGAAAGTTGTGGGCAGTATAAGTGCAAGCCAAGAAAGAATGAAACCTGGGTTAATGGAAGCTGTATTTCTGGATAATTTAATATTTTTAGTATATAAAAGTTTTAAAAGCCATATAATTAATTCTTTGAGTTAAAATGACTTCAATTATTGGAATTAAAACTAATACTGGAATTGATGGTATTATAATTGGTTCTGACACTCAGGAAATGTATTTAAGTGAAGATAATGATCATCTTGTAAAAAAAGATATATCTAAGATAATTCATGGACGTAATTGGATTATAAGTTATGCTGGCGATACTAGCAGTACCGCTTTTTATAGGTTTACAAGAGTTCTTCAGGGAGATAAAAGATATCTTAAAGAAGGGGAAGATTCAGAAATTATGATTAAAATTGCTATCGAAAATTATTTGAAATATGGCAAGAAATTTCAAGGACCTCACTTTAGAAAATCAGCTGATGTTAATTCGGATATTATGAAAGAAACAAGAGATATTGGTAAATTAAATACTTATGTTTTAGGAGCTTATTTTGATAATAGGATCAATGGTTTATGGTATATTGATGAGCTTGGTAATTTCTTAGAAGCAAAAGATCAGAAGAATGAAGAGAGCACTTCAAAAGAGTTTGATTATATATGCATTGGTTCTGGAGGAGAAGATATGGAAAAATACATAGAGCAAGCTGTTTTTGATGGAGATATCAATCCTAGAGAGATTAATATCCGAGAGGCTATAAAAATAGTTTTTTCTTCTTTAAGGAAAGCTAATAAGGATCCATTAACAGGATTTTTGAAGGATATTGCAGTTCTTAGAAAAGATGGTGTTGAAAAATATGGGGATAAAATTAAAGATAAATTTGTGAAGGCTGAAAGAGAAGCTGAGGAAGAAATCATTTCAATATATAATATTTAGATAAATTTACATAGTCTTATTTTTTATATTTTACATGCCAAGAGACAATTTTGCCTTTAGAAAAGAAAATCAGTTAAAAAAAGATGATAAATCTTTGAAAGGTAATTGGGATAAAAAAATCCTGAATTTATGTAATCTTATTAATAAGGGTGGAGATTATTATACAACTTCTTCATGTTCTGGAAGAATTCTTGTTTTAATAGATGATGAAGAAAAAAGAGATGATTTGTTTTTGTTTTGCTCACATGAGCTGATAGATTTTGGAAATTTAAAAAAAGAACTGAATAAAATAAAAGATAAAACTGGAAAATTAATTTATTTTAGGCAAGACCCATGTATTTTGCATATAGCTTGTAAAACTCTGGAAAAAGCCCAGGAAATACATGATTTTGCTAAAGATGCTGGATGGAAAAGATGCGGCATAATAGCAACAAAAAAAAGATTTGTTGTTGAGCTAAATGCAACTCAAAGAATTGAAATGCCAATAATTAATAGAAATGAAGTTTTAGCTGATGATAAATTTTTGAAAACATTAGTTGAAGAATCAAATAAAAAGTTAAGAAATTCCTGGGAGCTGATAGATAGGTTTGAAAATTTATTACAAAAAGCTTATAAATAGCTCTAAATGAAGATTTATATGAGAGATAATTACGAAGTTATTAAAAGAATGGGAGGAAAAGTGAATGATTTTTTTAGTTCTATATATTTAATTCCTTCTTTCATGAGAAAAAATCCAGAAAAAGATCCAATCCCCCTAAATATTTTGACATTCTTTGAAGAACTATTCCTTTCAGTTTGTGGAATTGCGGGTTATACTACTGAAGGAGGATTTGACAGCCCATATCTTTTTTTACCTTCTGCTTTTTTAGGAGCTCATATTTCAACAAATGTTGCTTCTGGGGTTTATGAGTGGTTTAGAGAAGAGAAGAATGATTTAATACAAGAAAAAGAAAGTGAACAGAGAAGAAGATTAAAAGAAGATGAAAAAATATTAGAAGAAGCTAGAAAATTATTATACCAAGATCATGAAAGAGAATTTGATGATTATGTTCCTGGAATTAATGAAAGAAGAACCATAGAAGATTCTTTAATTGTAAGTGCCAGAAAAGTAGAATCTGACAGTATTAATAATGGGGAGAGATTGAGAGAAGTTATTAAAGGATAGATTATAATTGAGGACTTTAGAATGAAGAGCTTATTAATCTTAGCAGCATAAACAATAGAAATTTAAAGTTATTTTTTATTATATTTAAATGAAAAAGGGGCAGGTTACTATCATTGTTATAATTGCTCTTGTAATTGTTGGAGCTATTTTAGTGTTTTTCTTATTAGTTGATACTCAAAAAATTAGAAAGCCTGCTGGAGTGAGTATCGAAGGAGTTAATTCATATACAAAACAATACATAGAATATGTTGCTTTAGATTGCCTTAAAAAGATTGGTAGTCAGGGCGGATATTATAAAATTCCAGAAGAAATCCAGACTTTGGATACAGTTTATTGGTATTATGAAGGAATAAATTTTCAACCATTTCTTAATAGTTTAGAAAATGAATCAAGTGAATGTGTGACTAGTGTTTTAAAAAATACTACTGATGTAGTATTAAAACCATTTAACAAAACTGATTCCATAAGAATCGATAAAGATGGAATAAATTCTCGAGTATTAATAAGAGATAAATTTGTAAATGTTAATGTAGATTACCCTATAATAATATCAAAAGGAAGCTCTATTTCTATAATATCTAAATTTGATACTAGTTTTATAATTAATTTCTATGAATTATATGAACTAGCAACTGGAATTGTTAATTACGCTTCTACACCAGATTTTGATACATGTGAACCAGCAAAATGCTCTAGTGATAACATTAATTTTACATTCTTTAATGAAAATGGCGATTTAATAATAAAAGGACAAACATTTATTGTTTATGAAAATGATTCTTATACTCCCTATGAATTAAAGTTTGCAATAAAACGCCCGATAAAAGAAGCTTTTGGAGATAATAAAAAACATTTGGCAGTATTATATCAAGATGATAAGGATTTGCCTACTTTTGGTGCTGAATCTATTAAGTTATTAAGTGAGACATTAGAAATACAAGAAGGTGTTGATTTCTATGGTTGTAAAGAGGTTCCATCATTTTTTAATAACATAGATAAGTATGATGTTATAATTATAACTGGAAACTTACAATTTCAAATTGTTAAACATACAATATTTGATTCAGCACAAAATAAAAATGTTGATGAAGCATCTAATTTGCCAAGTGGAGAAGCAGGTGAATTACTATATGGATGTAATTCTTTTAATCCTTCAGAAAGGAAAGTTGCATTAAAAAATTGGGTAAATAATGGAGGTATTTTATGGATAAATGATGTTGGTAAAGCTGAAACTGATAATTTTGTTATAAGTTATCTTGGTTCCCTAGGATATGATGGAGGAAAGTGGGATAGTCTTGGAAGTATCTTGACATTAGATGCCTTAAAAAATAATTTACTTAATATAATGAACAAAAATAAAAATCAAATAAGTTCAAATGAAATTATTGCTGTAGACTATCCAATATTATCATGTCCTAATAATATTGTCAGAGAATTAGAAGGAACAGGATATTATAATTATCTCAAAGTAACTGATAGCGATGAAGTTCTTATTGGAGATAAGAATAATGCAAAATTGTGGACAAGAAATTTAGGAAAGGGAATAATTGTTTTTGATGAGTTTATATTAAAGGACAATTTATTTAATAGTTTAGATTATAATGATGATATTGGTTCTAAGGGATTATCAGAAGAATATTTTGTTAATGTTTTAAATTATATCTCAAAGTTTGATAAATATAAATCAGCTGAAACTGAAATAAGATTAATTAGCCCAATAAATAATTCCTTAATAAAAATTTCGAAGTTTAGCTTTAATTCAAGATTGCCTGATGGTAGTCTATATACTTTAAGTATTATTGACATTTCAGGAAAAACAATTTCAATTAAACTTAATCAGACAAATTTTAACAAAAAGGGTAATAAAATTGAAGCAAATTTAATCAATTCAATTAATTTATCACAATTAGCTAATGGAAGATATGAATGGAATGTTGAAGGAAAATTCAATAATACAAATTATTTTTCAGATATAGATTCATTTACTAAATTTGAAAGGGTGATTAATGAAACGCAATGAAGTAATAAAACAAAGGGCAATTCAACGATTTAGTTTAATTCTTATTTTGCTTATACTTTTAGTATTGGGAATATCTTTTGTTTTAGCAGTATCTTACAAGTCCCAGAATTTTTGTATAAAAATTGGAGAAAATTATTTGGTTGGAAATTGTCAAATTGGATGTTGCATAGATTCTCAAGGATTTGAGCATAATAACTATCCAAATGGAAGATGTATTGAATTAAATGGAAAATTCTATGAAGGAACTTGTAGGAAAATGAATATTTGTAGGAAATAAGATAAAATTAAACATTATATATTAACTCGATTACAATAATCTATTTAAGCATAGATTTTTCTAAATTTTCATGGCTTATGAAGGAAAATCATTTAAAGGTAGGGAAGGAAAAAAACCAGAATCTGAAAAAGAGAAAAAGATAGTTGTAGAAACTCCTAAACCTGTTGTCTATGATAAGCTTAAAGATATAGATGCTAAAAAACTTTCTTCATCTTATCGGAGAGCTCCTACGCCTGAAGAGAAGCATTTTAGAAAATCTTTTAATAGAAGATTTGCAGAGGTTATTGGTTTGGGTAGTTTAATTCAGGTTTCTGATGATGAATTTGGGGTTTATAGGGGGTTTGCAAAAGGAAGATCGTCAATTGATTCTAAGACTATTTATGTTGATTATTCCCCTATAAAAACTAATGTTCAAACAGCTTTTTATTTTCCTGGAGAAGTATCAATTGATGGAATTGATTATGAAATTAACTACAGGAAAAAATAAAGTAGGTTATATGGGTTTTTTTGGTTGATTATTTAATATAAAAATATGGAATTGATAATATAAAATTAAATCTTTTATCTTTAATTTAAAATAATTAATATGAAAATTGATAATGTAAAATTTTTCTTATTAATGAAAAATTATTATGTCAAGACACTTGATAGGAAACCACACCATTTATGGTGTGGTTGTGTCTTGAGCATCCAAAAGTCCCGAACAAACCTCGGATGTCAAGAATAATATTCTTGAGCACCATCAGGAATTAGTAATTCCTGAGGTTTTAAGCCGAGGTACACGCAAGGACTTTTTGATTGTGAGTTTAAAAATAAGTTAATGATTTCCTAATTTTTTAGGTATCTTAAGTTATTGTCTTATGAAATTTTATTCAAAAGGGCTGTCATGCGAAGGCATTCCATGAGCCTTCTTGTAAATATCATATACTGTAAAACAGTTTTCAGAAGCTTTATTTTCTGCAAGTTTTCTTATTAATTTTTCAGAATAGCTGTCTTTTTTTATTTTTTTAATATCTGTAATTTCTTTTTTCTCTTCTTTTTTCTCTTCTGATTTCTTGAAAATATTAAACAATGCTGAGAAAGGATTTACATCTATGTTTTTTCTTTTTTCTTCTTCATCCTTTTCTTTTTCCTCATCAGTTTTAAGAAAATAATCTATGTCTTTTTGAATCAAATCAATGCTTTCTGTTGTAGACCCCTCAATGTATTTCATCACTTCACTTACATCTGATTTTTTTAATTCCTGTTCAAAAAAATTTAATTCATCTTCATTTACAGCATAAGATTTAAATGAGACAATTGCTCTTCCTCCGAAAACATAGTGCTGCCCTGCTTTTTGAGGAATTCCTCTGAAATGAAAATCAATTAGAACAACTGAATAGTATTTTCTTTTTGGTATTGAAATTCCTTTTGGGAGATTAGCAGTTCTTATTTCTTCTTTTACTTCAATTTCTTTTTTGCCCATTAGGGCTAATTCTAGTACTATTGTATTGAAAGCATTAACAATTTCCGGGCTTCTTCCATATTCTTTCATTTCTAAATCTGCAGCTGCTTTAAGATAGGGTTTTACCCACCTTGAATAAAGTTGAAGAGAGTTAACCTGGCTTCGAAGATAATTTTTTTCAATACTAAATCTTTTTCTTAATTCATCTTCACTCATTTTTCTCCATTCAAGAAATTCTGCAATTCTTGGCTTTAGGATTCTTTTTACTCTTTCATTTAAATCTAATTTATCTACATCTTCTAACGAGTTAATAATCATGAAAGCATCTCTTATTGTTACAAATTCAAGGTCTTGAGCAAGCATATTAATGCTTCCCCTTCCTCTTTTTATATCAACATTATCCATCCAGATTTGTTTTAATGCTAAAATTCCAGCTTCTTTTTTATTTTTATTATCTGATTTAGCAGCTTCATAATGTTCAAGTCTTATTTCAAAATCTTTTAAATCATAAACTATATTTACTATAGATTTAACAACTATCCCTATAGATGCTAGTGTTTTAGATACATTATCTTGCATAATTGTCTTTTTTTGGCTTAATTCTGAGAAATGCCCTCCTCCGGGAGATGAAGAGAAATTATCAGTAAGTTTTTCAACTTTTCCTGAGAAGAGATTATTCATAAAATCTACAATCCAGAAATAAATAGGTTCTAAAGTTTCAGTAGATGAATCATATGTTAATTCATAAGCTCTTGAAGGCTTTAGTTTTAATTTTTCTTCAAAAATTTTAATTACTGATTCAATTGCAGCCATTTAAAGAACACCTACGGTTTTCTTTATAACTTTCCCTTTTAATTTAATTTCCATAAACCTAAACCTTTTTATTAATTCGTTTTAGAATTATTTAAACTTTCCTTTTATTATTAATTGATAATATAACATACTTTCCCTGATTTAACAATGTTTTAATTTAATAATTAATTATTTTATTCTTTTGTAATAACTTATGCTCTTGGCACAAGAATATAATATAGGGAATAATATTAAATTGAATTTGCTTGATAATAATTTCAGATAATTTAATTTTAAAAATGATAAACTTAAAATTTTTCTCTAATGGAAAATTTCTATTGCATATTTAGAAATCAGTTATGTTTAAGTAATCTCAGAATGCTCTAAGATATTGTCTTAGTATAATTCACTTAGGATAATAGTTTATTCTAATAACCCACTAATATGATTTTATTAAATCTTTACAATTCCCAGACAGCGTTTTCCTGAATTGTCTTTCCGTCTACAATTATTTTAGCTTTTTTCATATCTTTAACTATATCCCAATGCAAAGCTGAATCATTTCCTCCGCCATTTTCTTTGTAAGCCATTCCTAAAGCTAAATGGATAGTACCTCCAATTTTTTCATCAAATAATAATTCTTTTGTAAATTTAGTGATTTTTGGATTGCATCCTATACCGAATTCTCCTACATAAGAAGAATTTTCATCTGTATTTAACATAGTTTTTAAAAACTCTTCATTTTTTGTTGCACTTGCCTCTATAACTTTTCCATTTTCAAATTTTAAAAATATTCCTGTAACTTCTTTTCCTTCTCTTATCGCAGGATATTCAAATTTAATCCACCCATTTACACTTTCTCTTAAAGGTGCCATAAATACCTCTCCCCCAGGCATATTTTCCTCACCTTTATCAGCTATAGCTTTATCTCCATGTACTTTAAATGTTAAATCAACATTTTCACCTATTAGATGAACTTTTGAATTTTTTTTGAATTTTGATTTTATTTTATCCATTTTCCTACCTAAAGTTTTCCAGTCTTGCAGGCATGCAGAATAAACAAAATTTTCATATTCAACTAAATCCATTTCAGCTTCTTGTGCTAGGGCATTGCAAGGAAATCCAACTGTGCACCTTCTTATTTTATCTTTAGCATTTACTATATAGTCTGAAATAGGATTTACTATTTTTCTTCTGGCAACTATTTTCTTTGGATCAATATTTGTAAGTTCTTTTGTATTTGTTTCAGTTATAATTCCTATATATTTTTGGGCATTTTTTACCATAAAATCAAATTCTTTAGGGAATCTTTCTATCTGCTCTTTGTTTGCATATTTATAGAAAAAAGGAGATAAACCAGGTAGGTTGACTCTTAATATAGGATGAGCTCCTTTTAGTATTACTTCTTTGTAAATAGCTTTGATAAATTCTTCAGCTTCTGAATTTCCCGAGATAACTACTTTTTCTCCAGGTTTAACAAATATAGAATAGTCTACTAATAATTTAGCAAGCTTTTGTGTTCTAAGATCCATTAAATCCCTTAAAATAAGCTCTTTATAAATATTGTTATTAAGATGATAAGAACTAAGAAAGATGAAAATCTGATTTTAACTATTTCTGATAGGGACAAGAATTCAGAGGTTTTTAAAAAAATTGAAATTCTTGTAGATAAGGTGATTGAAGTTAAATAAAATTTTTTGTTGTAGATGTTTAAGACAATATTGTAAAAAATGCTAAAAAATAGCAGTTTTTGAAACAATAGAAAGTTTTATATATCGCTGTTTATTAAAGTATTTATGAATGTTAAAAATACCTTATATGAACCATTAATTAATAGGGGGAAGATATTATCCAAATCAGAGATAATCGCAATTATAAAAGAGTATGATAAAAAATTTAAAACTAAGAAAGGGGTAAAATTTTTAAATTATTTATCCAGGCATAATTATACTAAAAGAATCTTCTCTCAAATTTACTATATTAATTCTTTTGATGAAAGAATCAGAAATTTTTTAGAGTTTGAGGATAAAGAAATATTATTTATGGCTTTGAACAAACTTAAAATAAAATGGTATGTTGGTCTTAGCTCTTCTTTATATCTACAAGGAAAAGTATGGCAAACCCCCAATCAAATATCGATTATTAATACAAAATTTAGTGGCATCAAAAGAATACTTGGACTTAAAGTTGTGTTTTTCAAAATAAAAGAAAACCTCATTTTTGGATTAAAAAAAGCACAAACTAAATATAAGATAGAATATTTTTATTCTAACCCTGCTAAAACTTATATTGATAGAGTTTATTTTAGAGAAATAGATAATTTAACAAGAGTAAAAAACACTCAAACCTACTTAAAGAAATATCCAAAATGGGTTGGCAAAAAATAAACCTTCAAAAATATATAGCAGAAATAAAAAGGAATATGAACTTAGATGTTTCTGATGAGATTGTAAAGAAAGATCTTTTCTTAACTTTTATTCTTGCAGAGTTTGAAAAACACAAACTTGGAGATGAGCTAATCTTCAAAGGAGGAACATTATTATCCTAAG
>Ga0209542_10016068_pt1 | contig 12466 bp, 13 predicted proteins | sample RifCSPhighO2_01_FD_184028 | JGI IMG/M metagenome (GOLD analysis project Ga0209542, IMG submission 184028) | Soil microbial communities from Rifle, Colorado - Rifle CSP2_plank highO2_0.1 (SPAdes) (version 2) | ecosystem: Environmental > Terrestrial > Deep subsurface > Rock core/Sediment ...
CAACTCAAAGGATAACTTCCGAATCCGGGCCGACCGGATCGCGACTGTCGTGGTTGTTGTAGACGAGCATAAGGCTCTCCCTTTCTTTCGTTACCATCTCGATAAGCCGCTCCACCATCGCTTTGGGGTCGGAATCGAAAATGACTTTCTGATTCGGGCGGTGCGCTTCTTCAATGATGAGCTGGAGTATCTGATCGGTCTGCCACGAGCCTTCCAAAATGCCGACGGGGCGCCTGTCCTCGAAGGCGACGGCGAACTCATTCAGGGTGCCTATCCTGCCGCATCCGATGACCATGGCGTCCGAAGAGCGCACCAAAAGCAGGTCGCGTCCCGAGTAGCCGAAGCCTGTGTACACGATGACGTCCATGAAATCCAGCGGCAGCTTGTACGTTTCCACGTGTTCGCGTTCGGTCGCCGCAGGCGAGAATCCTATTGAAAAACCGCGCTCATCTTTTGCGCCCATCGCCGCATACATGGGAAAACCGGTCGTGGCGCCCGTCGTGATGATGGCGCCGTGCTTCGCGATTTCGCGACCCACCTCTTTTGCTTTCTCGTACGCGTCCAGTCCGCACGAGCCGGTCTGCGCCGCGCCCGAGACGCCGATTTTCACGACGCCGTAGCCGTCCGGCAAGCGGCAGAAATTGGAAGGCACTGTCGTATGGTTCGGATGAAGAATTCTTTTCGCCATCGGTACCGGTAAGTATAACACTTCATCACAACTCGATATCAAAAGACGCGCCGGCTTCGGGTACAACGGCGTCTACACCGAGAAAATCTTTGATGCGCTGTGCCAAGAAGAGCGACGATTTCGGTTCGCCCATCGTGACGAAGACTTTTTTGAGCGACTCTCCTGCCTGCTCTACGAACGAAAGCAGTTGATCGCGGTCGGCGTGGCCGGAGTATCCCGAAAGCGTCTCGATGCGGGCGCGGACGCGGACATGTTCGCCGTCTATTTCGAGCCTCTTTTCGCCGTCCTGAATACGCCTGCCAAGTGTTCCCGGCGTCTGATAGCCGACGAAGAAAAGGGTCGCGTGTTTGTCGCCCAGATAGTGCTTTTCATGAGCACGGATACGCCCGCCGCCCGACATTCCCGCGCCCGCGATGATTATTTTCGGGCCCGGAGCCTTGTGTATCGCCTCGGATTCGCCCGTGTGTCTCGTCAGCGTCAGGTGCTGGAATGAGAATGGGTCGCCGTGCGCAAAACGTTCCTGCGCGGCGGGATTGAGAAGATTCTTGTATTTCCTGAATATCTCGGTGACCTCTATCCCGAGCGGAGCATCGAGGTACACGGGAATCGGCTGCATGGTGCCGTCTTCCAGCATCGCATTGAGCTCATAGAGCAGAATTTGCGTGCGCTCGATAGAAAACGAAGGTATGAGGAGCGTGCCCCTGCGTCCGCGCGTCTCCTCGATGACTGCGCGGAGGTGCTCGCGCCGTTCACTCCTTCCCTCGTGTACTCTATCGCCGTACACGCTCTCCATCACGAGATACTGCGCGCCTTCCGGAGACTCCGTGTCGTTCAGAAGCGGTTCGGGGGAGTTGCCGATATCGCCCGTAAAAATAACACTCCCCGCGCCGTGAGTGACACGGACCATCGCAGAACCGAGTATGTGGCCGGCGTCCAAGAATTCCATCTTCGTATCCCCCATTTCGAGCGGTTCGTGATATCCGCGAGTGTGCCAGAGCGAGAGCGCGCGGTTTGCATCTTCCTGTCCGTAGAGCATTTCACACTCGTGGCGCTCCGCGTCAGAGCGCATGATACCGAGCGCGTCGGCGAACATCAGAGCCGCGAGGTCCTTGGTCGCGGCCGTGGAATATATTTCGCCCTTGAAGCCATCGCGCACAAGACGCGGTATGCGCCCGATGTGGTCTGCATGTGCGTGCGTGACGATGAGCGCGTCTACCGTCCGCGCGTCGTACGGAAAGGGTGATCTGTTCACCGTGTCGCACCCGCCGCCCGGTGGACTCTCGCGCTGAAGAATTCCGCAATCGATGAGAATCTTTCCGCCGGCCGGCGGATTACCCGTATCCAACATAAAATTTGCGCCCGTTACCGTACCCGCGCCGCCGTGAAAGGTTATTGTGCTCATATACGTTTGATGTGCGCGACACGATAGCCGGCCGCGGCTCCGCCGACGACATCAATGAAGATGTCCTTGACGGTATCGAGAGTGTCCGCGGGAAAATGCGTGAGTCCGCTCACCACCTCGAAAAGCTCCCACGCGATACCGAGCACTATCGCCGCTCCGATGCAATACAACAGCAGGGGTCGCCCCCGCCGCAACACGAGAAGCCACGCGCCGAAAAATCCCGCCCACAATCCGCCGAGCAGATGCGCGGGAATGTCCCACCACCAAATAGCACGATAAAAATCGAAGCCGATACCCAGCGTGATATCGAGAATACCGAGAATAACGAGTACGAAAAGTTGCGCGTGGAGAAGCTTTCTCTGCATAGGGGAAATACTAACACTCCAAACCCCGCCAAAGGCGGGGCTCAGGGGGGCGGCTAGTACGGCAAGCCTGGGTTTGGACCAGGTGGGTTTCCGCAGCGTTCACACCGGTGGCGCGAAGCGATTTGAGAATCCCTTTCTTGTACCAAGCAGGTTTAAGTACCGGCCGCTGAAATTAGTATACCACCGCGCCCAGGGAAGCAAGTGTGAAGAAGTCAACCGAGGATTCCCTGCAACTCCTTTTCGTACATCACATCTTCGCGCGACACTTTGTAGTCGATGAGCTCATCTTTGCCGAACCAGTGCGGTATCTCCATCTCGGCCTCCTCTACCGAGCCTGAGCCGTGAATAAGGTTGCGCACCGCGCGGTCGTCCGCGTCGGACATCACGTACGAGTCAACGACGAAATCTCCGCGAATGGTGCCCACAGCGGCTCCGCGCGGCTCCGTGCCGCCGGTCACCTTGCGCACCAGCTCAACCGCATGCGCGCCTTCCCATACCATAGCGATGACGGGGCCCGCCGTCATGTACTTCTTGAGGTTTTTGAGGATTTTCGCCGTAATCTCTAGCGGGTCTTCGGACGGCGGTGTGAGGCCGCGGTCTTTGTAGGCATGAATGGTCTTCTCGCCCGTCACGCGTCGCCAATTCGGGTCCAGCGTGTAGTGCCCCTCTATCTGCTCTTCGGTCGGCACAACCATTTTGAGCCCGACCAGTTTCAGTCCGAGGCGTTCATAACGCACCATGATCTCACCGATAAGGGAGCGCTGAATAGCGTCGGGCTTGATGATGACGAGCGTGCGTTCTTTTGACGGGTGTTCCTTCATGAGCGCCAATGTACCACGCTTTTGAGCGGATGGGAACTATTGATACAGCGATGCGGGGAGTTCGGGTTCCGCTCCCGCGGATTTTTTTCCGTACGCGGCGTCGAATTTGCGGCGGATCTCCGCTTCCACTTCTTCCCTGTCCTTGCCGTACGTGCGGTACGAGAGCTCTTTCAGTTCCTCAATCTTGCTGTAATCCATGTGCGGCAAATCCGCGGTCTGGATGGTGAACGGACGTGCGGGGACGCCGTTCACCAAGAGCGACAGGACGGCGTTTCGGTTGGGCAAATTCTCAAGGTCCTGCGCGGTGAATATCGGCGTGAACTGCTTTTCCAGAAACTCCGCGTCCTGCGTGCCGATGCGGAACGACGCCTTGGTGCCGACGTTGCCGATGACCGCGTCGCGGATATCTTCTTCGAGCTGTGCGATGAACTGATGCGCTATGGTGAGCGAGAGTTTGTATTTGCGAGCCTCGGAGAGAATGGTCGCGATGGAGGGCGTCGCGAAGTTCTGGAACTCGTCGATGTAGAGGTAGAAGACAGGCAGAAGGTCGCCTCTGGTGTCAACACGGGAAAATGCCGCCTGCAGGAACTTGGAGACAAGAATGAGGCCGAGGAGCGCGGTGTTGCGGTCGCCCAAGCGACCCTTGGAAAGGTTGGCGAGGAAGATTTTTTTCTTGTCCATTATCTCGCGGAAATTGAACGCTGATTTTTCCTGCGAGACAATGGGCCGCATGATGTCGTTGGTGAGAAATACGTCGAACTTGGAGGTGATGTACGGAGCGACGTTCTCGAGGCTCGGGTCACCCTGCGCCTGCTCCGCAATCTTGCGCCAGAACTGCACGATGATGGGATTGTTGCAGTGGCTGAGCTTCAGATTGCGGAATGCCGTATCGGCGAACACGCGCGGTATCTCCACGAATGTGGAGCCCGAGTCCGGGTCCTCTACGACCAGCTGCACGGCGTTGCGGTAGTACTGCTCAAACATAGGACCGAATGCCTCCGGTACGTCGGCATAAAGTTTGCGGAAGATGCCATAGACCTCATCAACGACGAATGTCTTCATTTCAGGCTTCGAGCGGTCGTATTCCAGCATGTTGAGACCCATCGGGCGGGCGGTGTGTGCGGGATTGAAATAAATGACGTCCTGCATACGCTCCGGCGGAATGCACGCGAGCACGTCCTCTATGTCATTGCCGTGCGGGTCGATAAAGGCGACACCTTCGCCGTTCTTGATGTCCTGAATAATCATGTTTTTGATGAGCCCCGTCTTTCCGGTACCGGTCTGTCCTATGACGTACGCGTGGCGCAGGCGGTCCGCCGCGCCGAAGCGCACGGGCGTCTCATCCGCGCCGTATTTGTTGATGCCGATGGTGATACCTTCGGCGGGGGTCTCGACGGGGGCAGGCGCTTGTTTGGCAAAGCTGCGTTTCAATTCGCGCGAGGTCGTGAGCCGCTCCGCCGTGAAATGGAAGATGGACGTCACTTCGGCGAGCGAAAGCGGCATGGAGACGGAGTGGTCGAATTCGCGGTAGGTAAAGGCGCGCAGGAAATCCGCGAGCCCCCAACTTCCGACGTGCTTGAACAGCAGGTGGTTCCCTTTCGGGTCGTCGTACTGACCGAAGGGAGCCTGCAGATTTTGGAGAAGTTCCTCCGCGCGCTCTTTCGTCGGAGCAGAAGCGACGAGCCGGATGGAAACGGGTGTGATGCGGCTCTTTACCTTCTTCGTTATCTCTTCGGTCATCACCTGATCCGAGCTGCGCCGGAATTGTTTTTCGACTTCCATCTCGAACTCCTTCGCCATGAATATCTTTTTTGCAGTGATGTAAATCGCTTCGCCGATATCGGACTCCGGCACCTTGATAGCTTTGCCGAAGTGTCTTCCCTTCTCGAGCTGACGGATTATCTTCTTGTAGTGATGGTTGTAGCGGTCGCCTTCGGTCGAGACGGTAATCTGCAGCGCCGCCCCCTCGCCGTGTTTCGCTATCTTCGCGAATGAGGCAAGCAGGACATTCATGGGATCGTGCTCGAAGAGTTCCGGGGTTTTTAGCGGGAGGCACGGGTGCGTCGCGAGTGTCGCGTAGGCGGCGGCATGCTTACCGTCAACATTGAAAATGTTGTAATCGCCGCGCGACTCCGACATACGCGCGTTCGGAAACACCGAAGAAATGAGTCTCTCCGCGAGTACCTTTTTTGCCCGCGGAACTCCCAGATACAGGAACGCTTCTTCCGTGCCCTCCGGTACCGCGACTTCAAGCGAGAAACCTTCGTGTTTATCGATAAGCGACGTGAGCCCTGCGTACAACTGCTCCGACGAGCTGAGTAATTGCTCCAGTTTGTGTTGCTGATTCTCCTGTTTCTCTCCTTCCCCGTGCGCCTGCGGATGTATCTCAAAAAGGACCATGTTGAGGGCTCGCTTCACCTTCTCGGGCACTCCCATACCCTTATCGGGCAATCCTTCGGCGATGTAACGCACAAGCGCGCGATGGATGTCGTCCTCAAGGTGCGGATTTTTCAGTCGAGCTGCAACGGAGAGTGCGTTCCGTATGCCTCGCTCCGAAACCATCCGCAGTATCTCGTCTACCTGTTTGTCGTGCGCCTCCGGCGCAAGCTTGAGGACATTCTTGAGAATATCGTGCTCCGCCATGACGACCGTCTCGTGGAGGACGGTCGCCGCAGGCGTATCTCCGTATACGGCGATTTCTCTCTTCGCGATGCGCTCGCTCTCAAATTTGTTGTCGGGTGCTTCCATCTCGGCCTCCTTCTCGCGTACGCGCTCGCGCAAATAGGCCAACTCCTCTTCGGGAGATTTGAATTTTTCCGGTGCGGCGACCTTCAGCCGCTCCAACTTTGTCGGAGGCATGCGGTAAGTATAACGCACCAAAAAGAAGAGCCGCCCGAGTTGAACGCGAGTGTGGTACTCGGGCGTTCTTCTCGCGGCGGCTTCAGGCGGCAACGGTTTTTCTCGGCGGGTTGATCGCAACCTCGCCGTCATAGGTATGCATGTGGTATCCGATGCCGTGAGAACGACACAACTCTTGGAAGGCACCGAGATCCACCTTATCGATGAACAGAATGCTCGAGGGTAGGAATTTGAGCATGCTCGCCGCGCTTCCGAAGAAACTGTAGGAAAGCACTTCGGGCCGCCACTCGTTGCTACCGAGGGCATGCGCAGGCGGCTGACGCCTGGCTAGGCGCACCGTCCACACCTTGGGTATGTCCGCCGGAGGCGACATGGCAGTGCGCGTAACGAACCCGCAGAAGTCGCAGTACTTCGCTTCCATTTCCGGCCTCATCGCCGGTCCGCGATACTCGTACGAGGCGAAGTGGTCGAGACTGCCCTCCTGAGACAGGATGCCGACGATGCGTCGTGCGGCGACGATAACGTACTTGGTGTGCTCTTTAGCCATCACATCCTCCTGTGGTTGATGACGTGCAGGGACTATACAGCCAGCCCTTTGTTATGACAACGCTTTCGCGCCGATGTCGCGGCGAAAGTGCATGCCTTCAAAATGAATCTTGTCGACGGCTTCGTACGCGCGCTTGAGCGCTTCTTTGAGCGAGCCGCCCACAGCGGACACACCGAGTACGCGGCCGCCGTTGGTCACAAATTGACCGTCCACTATTTTTGTCCCTGCGTGAAATACGACAACGTCCTCGATTTTTTCCGCCTCTTTAATACCGGTTATCGGAAAGCCTTTTTGGTACGCGTCGGGATATCCTCCCGATGCGAGAACGATGTTGACTGCAAATCCGCGCTGCCATTCTACCGACGTGCGTGCGGCGTCTATTTGCCCGTCGACGGACGCTTCGAGAAGGTCGAGCAGGTCGCTTTTGAGAAGCCGCATATACACTTGGCACTCGGGGTCGCCGAAGCGAGCGTTGAATTCGAGAACTTTCGGACCGTCGAGCGTCATCTTGAGACCCGGGAAGAGCAGCCCCTTGAATTGGATGCCGCGTTTTTTGAGTGCCTCAAAAGTCGGCGTGACGACCTTGCCTTCAATGCCAGACATCATCTCGGCGGTGACCCACGGAACGGGCGCGATAGTGCCCATACCGCCGGTGTTCTTGCCCTTGTCGCCGTCCTGAACGGTCTTGTGGTCCTGCGAAGAAGGAAAGAGTATATGAGCGGTGCCGTCGGTGAGTGCGTGAATGGAAATCTCCTGACCGTCAATAAATTCTTCTATCACAACTTCATTACCCGCATCCTTATGCACGCGCTGCACCATGATTTCGTTTATCGCCTGCTCCGCCTCTTCAATCGTGCGGCACACGTAGACGCCCTTCCCCAGAGCAAGACCGCTCGCCTTCACGACGATAGGCACTCCGTGCGCGCGCACATGCGCGAGCGCGGCCGTGGGGTTGTTGAAGACACCGAACGCCGCTGTCGGGACGGCGCCTTCCTGCATCAATTGTTTCGCGAATGCTTTTGAGGACTCAATCTGCGCGGCTTCTTTGGTGGGTCCCCAGATGCGCAATCCACGCGCCGTGAACACATCCACAATGCCCGCGGCAAAAAGGTCGTCGGGTCCCGGGACGGTGAGACCGACATCATTCTCGCTCGCGAATCTCGCGAGTTTGTCAAAATCCGTTCCCGCAATCTCCAGATTCTCGGCGATATTCCACGTACCGCCGTTGCCGCCCGCCACATACAGTTTCCCGATGCGCGGCGATTGTTTCAATTTCCATGCGAGCGCGTGCTCGCGCCCGCCGCCGCCTACCAATAGTACGTTTACCGACATGCGATACATTCTATCCTGCCGGATATACAAAACGAAACGGGCCCAACGCGGGCCCGTCTTTATCTTCTGCTCTCTACACCTCAGCCGGCCGTTCGCTCGAGCAGGTTCTGTGTGCGGAACGCCAAGTACTGCGGATCGCTGAACCACGCCCGCTCGTAGAAAGCGTCTTCAAAGCACGGTACGTACGACCCGCATGCGGGCAAACGTTCACGCTCATCAGACTTAGGCGACGTATCGAGGCGATGCGGTGTCTCGCGCGCGACTGCTTCGGGTGAGCTGGTGCTCGGCTTGTCGGCTTGGCCGATAATCCGCGCCAATTCCGCAAGCGGGTCGTTCGCATTGCGAGGACCGGCCAGATTCTTCTCCGCCATGTTCTGCACTCCCATAAAAACGGTTGGTACTCCGAGTATACAACCACGAAACGGGCTGTTTGTCGACCTACTCTTTCGTGAGGATTTCCGGCCCGTTCTTGGTGACGAGTACCGTGTGTTCGGCGTGCGCGGTGCACGAGCCGTCTTTGGTGCGGTAGGAGTGACCGTCTGCGTCTACGAAAAGTTCGCCCTTCCCTAGCGTCATCATTGGCTCAATGGCTATCACGAGACCATCCACTAGTTTCGTGCCTCTCCCCGGCTCGCCGAAGTTGGGCACATGCGGCTCCTCGTGCACCTTGATTCCCACGCCGTGACCCGAAAGATTTTTTGGATATCCGAAATTATATTTCTCCGCGATTTTTTGTACCGCATACCCGATGTCGCCCGTGGTGTTGCCCACGCGCGCCTCTGCAATGCCAGCGGCAAGTGCCTCATAGGTTCCGCGCACGAGCTCCTCATCATGCGGACTTTTTGGTGTTCCCGCGATGACCGTGACCGCGTGGTCTGTGTAGAAACCTTTGTGTTTAATGCCGAAATCAAGACAGACGACATCGCCGTCTTGGATGAGCGCTCCGTTGTCGCTCGCGGGAGAATGCACGATGACGTCGTTGACGGAAAGACAAAGTCCCGACGGATACGGCTTGTCGCCCTTGCGCTCGGTATGACCGTAGAATGCGAGCCGGTCGCCTTCGGCCTTCACCATTTCGCGCGCCTTATCCTCAAGCTCGCGGCCGGTAATCCCCGGCTTCACCATTTGGGAGAGTATGCGCAGGTGTCGCGCCAGGCGTTTCCCTCCCTCGCGCAACGCCTCAATCTCCTCCTTGCTCTTCGCAATCATTGTGGCAGTCCGAGCGTTGAAACAATGCTGTTGAAGACCGTGTCCATGTCGGGCTCGCCGTCTATTTCGTGAATGGTCCAGCCGCGCGCTCCGAGAGCCTCGTACGAGGGGACGACGTGCTCCTGATACCATGCAAAACGGTTGTTGAGCACTTCGTCGGTCGCGTCGTCGTTCCTCCCACGCGCGATAAGCCGTTTCTTCGCGGACTCTTTGGACAACGTGAGCACGATCGCTTTGAGATCCGTGCGCTTCCACAGCCGCATCATGTCGTCGACCGCATGCGATTGGTCGGGCCGGCGGCAGGTACCGTCGAGGATGAGGTGCTGCGAACCGTCGAACGTGTCGTTGAGAACGTCCGTCAACATATAGACAGGAATGAATGAGGGCACCAGTCCGCCGGAATTCACGATTTCCGCAGTGTACTTGGAGAGCGACGTCCCCGTCTGCATGAACGAGCGCAGGAGATTCCCCATTTCCGGCCGCACGACCGGACGCGTCGGGTCCTTTTCTTCAAGATATTTTTGCAGGCGTTCGCATTGCGTCCCCTTGCCGGAGCCGGAAATGCCGAAAAAAGCGACGGTGATTGGGTTCATGTCAGAGATTGTAGCCTTCTTTCTCGAGGATTGCCACGACATCGCGCAATGTGTCTTCCAATTTCCCGTCGGCATTCACCACGCGATAATCATATTGCGGCGCGTGTACCCGTATCTCCTCTTCGGTAATTTTCATCCGCGCCTCAAATTCCTTGTCCGACCACTCGGGATTTCGTACCTGCAAACGGCCCCGGAATTGCTCGACGGATTCGGGCATGATGAATATGGTCGTCGCGCCGTACCGCTCTTTGAGAAACAAAGCTCCTTCGATATCTACCTGCGCGAAAACGATTTTTCCCTGCGCAATCTTTTTTTCAAGATCGGGAAGATACGTGCCGTAGTACGTATTGAGTGCGGGAACAAAACGATGCTCGGGAATATTCCCCGCCGCAAGCTCTTCATCGAATTGTTTTTGCGAGAGAAAATAATAATCCACCCCCTCCTGTTCTCCGGGGCGCATCATACGGGTCGTCGCGGTCACCAACCGGGTGCAATTGTGATAGCGCCGGAGCATCTCGTCGATGACGGCATTTTTGCCGCTTCCGGACGAACCGGCGATAACCACCACCTGTTTTCCACCACCCGCATCCATAATGCGGTTAATACTCGCGTATCGAGGTCTGCGCGTCAATCTTTTTCACAACGTCAAGCACGACCGAGACGGCGATGAGGAGTGCGGTGCCGCCGATGGTTACCGCCGTGATACCCGTCACCCCTTGCAGGATTATCGGGAGAACGGCAAGCACGCCGAGGAACAACGCGCCGACGAGAGTGATGCGGGTGATGATATTGCCCAAGTATTCCGCGGTGGTACCGCCGGGGCGGACGCCGGGGATGAATGCGCCGTTTTTCTGCAGATTTTTCGCGACTTGGTGCGGCTCAAAGGTGATAGCGGTATAGAAGTAGGTGAAGACGAATACGAGAAAGAAGTAGAGCCCGCCGTATACCCACTGATTGGCGAGTGCTCCGACGACCGCCGAGGCGCCCGACGCGACGAACGCTATCGAACTTTTCGAGAGGAACGTCGCTATCATCTGCGGGAAGAGAAGGATGGAGAGCGCGAAGATTATCGGGATGACACCGGCCTGATTCACGCGAAGCGGAAGGTATGTAGAAATACCGCCCAAGACTTTTGTCCCGCGCACACGCCGCGCATACGTCACGGGAATCGGGCGTTCGGCCTCGGTGATAAATACAACACCTGAGATGATTACGGCGGCGGCGGCAGTGAATCCGATATATACGGGGATTTGCGAGATGTCGAATGAGAATATGAGCTGAGCAATGGCCGTAGGAAGTCCTGCAACGATACCCGCGAAGATGAGCAGTGAGATACCGTTGCCCACGCCGAATTCGGAAATGAGCTCACCGATCCACATGAGAAGGATGGCGCCCGCGGCGATGACCGTCACGTTCGTAACGAAACCCAGGGGAGTGAGCGAGGAAACGATGCCGTTCTGTTGCAACAGAAGAAGGAATCCGAACGCCTGAATGAACGCGAGCGGTACGGAAAGATACCGCGAGTACTGCGTGAAGCGCATGCGGCCGGCGTCACCTTCTTCCTGATACATCTCCTTCAGGCTCGGAATGAGGATGGTCATAAGCTGCATAACGATGGATGCAGTGATGTACGGCGAGACTCCTATCATCATGATAGAGAGGTTGGAGAAACCGCCTCCCGAAAAGATGTTGAGCAATCCGAGGAACTGGTTGTTACTCAAAAACGCTTCGAGTTGGACGATGTTGATGCCGGGAATCGGGATTGCCGCGAGAAAACGGAACACAACCAAAGCTCCCAAGACGAAAAGGATGCGCGTGCGCAGTGTTTCGTCTTCAAAGAGGAGCTTTACCTTGCGAAGAAATACCTCGAACATACATTAGGCAATCGTTCCGCCGGATTTTTCGATGACGGCGCGGGCGGAGGCCGAGACGGCAATGCCCGAGAATGAAAGCTTTTTGGAAAGAGTGCCGCCCACTATCTTGATGGGGCGTTGTTTTCGCGTGCGCAAGAGACCCGTCCCCACGAGAGTCTTCATGGAGACTTCGGAGCCGTCCTTGAACGCCGCGTCGATGCGGCCGAGCGGAATCGCCAACGCGTCCGGTTTGGTGCCGTCTACGGTGCGGCCGCGATTCTTACCGTATCCGCGGCGCTTCGGGAGCTTCTTGATGATGTCGCGCATCTCGGGGCGGCGCTTGTTGCCGGCGCGGGCGGTCTGCCCTTTGCCTCCGCGGCCCGATTGCTTGCCGCGCGTGGAGGACTGTCCGCGTCCGACGCGGCGGTACGCGCGTTGCGTCATTCGTTTGAGTGAAGAAAGTGATGCCATACGATTATTTGGAGAAGGAAAGTTTCTTGAGCGCCTCGATCGCCGCACGCGCGTTGTTCACGGGATTCTTGCTACGTGAGAGAAGCTTGGCGGTTACGTCGCTCACACCGGCGAGCTCGAGCACGGTGCGCACCGATGAGCCGGCCACCAATCCCCTGCCGGGGCTCGGACGAATCTCCACGCGCGAGGCACAAAACTTCGCTTCAACGTTGCGTGAGAGACTGCGGTTCTTGGTGAGATTCAGGCTTATCATGCTTCGCTTTGCCGCACGCGTGGCTTTCTCTATCGCCTGCGCGGTGTCGGCGGCTTTGCCGAGCCCTACGCCC
>Ga0209542_10016070_pt1 | contig 12465 bp, 5 predicted proteins | sample RifCSPhighO2_01_FD_184028 | JGI IMG/M metagenome (GOLD analysis project Ga0209542, IMG submission 184028) | Soil microbial communities from Rifle, Colorado - Rifle CSP2_plank highO2_0.1 (SPAdes) (version 2) | ecosystem: Environmental > Terrestrial > Deep subsurface > Rock core/Sediment ...
TGGTGGTTTTCGGTGGCACGAGATTTTCATTTATGGGTATGAAAGCTATTTCTCGGCGATTGACTTTTTGCAATTTGTTGAGCCATTTAGTTGTGTATGGACAACATGTCAATATCTTGTAAAAATATTCATCGTACTCATCTCCTCGGAAATTCTTGTCTGTGGACATGAATCTATTTGGTTCCTCCATGCCCATATAGACAACCTTTTTATCTTTGAGAGTTTCAAGTAGAGGAAATTTGAACCTGGCTTCTATTAAGTAAAAATCACCGCATCTGTTTTCGAAGCGTTGGAAGTCGTATTGACGCATCGGGTCTTCTTTTGAAACTTTTAATCCTATGTCAAATATTTTCATACATTGTTGTTCATCATAACATTTTGCATGAGAAAACAACAAAAAGCAATTAGATTGACTATCGCCTCAAATTTTGTTACTTTCAATTCGGATAGCTAAGTCCTTAAGATAGTATCATATATTATCCGAGGTCTTTTGAAAGAACAAAATGAAAAACATCGTGATGGTTCAAACAAATTACCAGTATGGGAGAAATGTTTTCTTACCATACTCCGTGGGCTCGATCCAGGCCTACGCCTCGAGCCTTCCAGAAATAAACAATAATTTCCAATTTTTACGACCAATCTTTCTTAGAGAAGACATAAATGAAATTGTCCAACGGCTTTCCGTGTCGGCTCCAGAAGTTGCAGGATTATCCTGTTATTTGTGGAATTGGGAATACAACAACAAATTGGCACAAGCGATAAGAATCGCTTTCCCAGACTGTCTCATTGTGTTTGGAGGACCACATACTCCAGACGCTTCAGATGACTTCTTCAGAAGTCATCCATATGTTGATATCCTCGTGCATCATGAAGGGGAATTCGCATTTGCAGATATCTTGCTAGAATCTACTTGTGTTCATCCCGACTATACAAAAATAGGAGGATTGAGTGTGAAAATGGATGGCGGTGAGACTTTCAAGACTCCTTCACGAGGCAGAATAATTGACTTGGCGAAGTTGCCATCTCCATATTTATCGGGAGTGTTTGATTTCATGTTGGACATGCCCGTGTCTCTCAATGTCAGCTGGGAGACTAATCGTGGGTGTCCATACACTTGTACTTTTTGCGATTGGGGAGGTAGGACATATGCCAAGATTTATTCTTCAGACGAAGAGCGCATCGTTGCCGAATTGGAATGGTTTGGTCGTAATAAGGTTGAATATGTCTTTAGTTGTGATGCGAATTTTGGCATACTGAAGCGCGACTTGGGATTGGTGCAAAAGATGGTGGAAATACGCGCTAAGTATGGAGGTTTTCCAAAGAAATTTCGCATGTGCACAGCTAAGAAGTCTGACGACGGAATTTTTGAAATCGTGAAGGTCTTGAATGATGCTGACCTCAACAAAGGAGCGACTCTTAGTTTCCAAAGTATGGACAAAACGACGCTCAAAGCCGTCAAGAGACAGAATATCGGTATTGAGATGTTTACTCGACTTATGAGCAAGTATCGGCAGGCAGGTATCGCGACTTATACTGAACTCATCATGGGTCTTCCTGGTGAGACATATGAATCTACTAAGAAGGGGATAGACGAACTCCTGGAAGAACAACCGGATGCAGTGAATATGTACGCCTATGTGTGTACCATGTTGCCAAATTCGGAGATGAGCAATCCAAAGTACATAGAGATGTATGGGATAAAATCAGCTCGCATGCCTGTACTTCTTGTTCACAGCACTCCGAACCATGGAATGACGGATGAGTATATAGGTGAGTATATAGATGTAGTCACTGAAACCAACTCGATGCCGAACAGTGATTGGCAACAGACCTACCTATTCTATTGGGCGGTGCAAACCTTTCATTGTCTAGGACTACTTCAGTACATCGCTATTTTTTGCCGAAAGCAGTTTGGAATCAAGTACAGTGAATTCTATGAAAAGTTAATAGAATACTTCTCCACAGATGAATTGTCTTTGATAGGAGAGGAAATTCATCGTACACAACAGATTGTGAAAAATTCTCTTATTGGTGGACGATTGGATATTGTCATGCCGGAATTTGGGGAGATATGCTGGCCTCTTGAAGAAGCATCTTTTCTTTGTTGCACAAGACAAAAGGAGAGATTTTACAAAGAGGTTGAATGTTTTATACAAATCCTTCTGAAAAATCTTAGGTTCTCTATGGATTCTGTTTTATTACGCGACCTCATTCTTTATCAAGCGACTCGAGGAAAAGACCCCTATTCTTTGTCTGAAATATCTATCTCACTTAGCTATGACTTGCACAAATATTTCTGCGGTCTGGAAAATCGAGCATGGAATCTTTATAAAATTCCGAACCGTCTCTCGATAATGGCTGATAAAAGTTTCGCTGGCGATCTAATGGCCTATGCCAAAGAAGTCGTCTGGTATGGAAGAAAAGGAGGACGCTTCCATCATGATATTTCTGAATGTTGTTACGAATTGTGATGTGAGACAAAATCACAACATGATTCAAATCGGACTCTAGTGTTTACACCACTCGGGTCCTTTTTATTTATATTTTCAACACTATCTACAAGGAAGATATGGACATATATCTTATTTTAGTGTATAAATAGGTCATGTTTTTTTTTAGCATTTCGCGAGTAGTTGAAGCTTTTAAGCTTATCCGACAACTTTTTGGAGGATATAAGAAACAAATCGCTTTTTTGGCGATTCTAGGTTTCTTTAGCGGTCTCTTGGAAGGTATAGGGGTCAATGCTTTAATCCCACTTTTTTCTTTTTTCGTAAAAAGCGATGAGCGCTTGGGAGGCGATACGATAGCGAACTATATACGGGATTTCTTTGCCTTTTTTCACATGCCTTTTACTTTGCCTATACTTCTCATTTTTATATGTGTTCTTTTTACTTTTAAGGGCGTCATCGCTCTGTACTTCAACTATCTTCGCACCAAGATTTGTTTGGAATACGACCGAACTATAAGAAGTGCTCTTTATAAGGACACTCTTTATGCCAATTGGCCATATCTTTCTCAACAGAAGGTTGGGCATCTGGAAACAGTGATTATGACAAATGTTCGGATGAGCTCGAGACTACTAGAAAGCATAGCGCGACATGTGGGTGTAGTCACGGAGTTTCTGATTTATCTCGTCGTGGCTCTCAATATATCAAAAGCTGTTACTCTCATGACTATTGTGCTCGGTGGACTTATCTTTTTGATATTCAAACCGATTTTGTATCGGTTGAGGAATATGTCAAAGGAGCATGAAGAACTCAATAAGGAGGTTGCGAGACATGTCAATGAAAGCATTGGAGGAATAAAGAATATAAAAGCTATGGGTAGTGAAGATTCTTTCATTCGCATTAGCGACTCCTATTTCAATCTCATGCGCAACTTGCGAATGCGCCTTGATAGTATAAATAATGTCACAATAACCTTCATTCAACCCATAAGCGTGATATTTATTTCCTTAGTTGTAGCTTTTACCTATTTCAGAACTTCCTACAACCTGGGAGCGTTAGTGGCTATCATATATCTTATACAAAAGATGTTCGCGCATATACAAAGTTTACAGACTTTTGCTCAAGTAATAAATAGCGATGTTCCTTATGTACAATCTATTCTCAATTATCAGGAAAAAGCTGCTAAGTATAATGAAAGGCGAGAGAAACTGAGTTATGGCAAACCATTTTCTTTCAAAAAGAAATTTTCTTTTGAGAATGTTTCTTTTGCCTATGAATCTAGCGATATTGTACTCAAGGATGTATCTTTTGATGTGCCAAAGGGTTCAATCATAGGGTTCATAGGCAAATCTGGAGCAGGTAAGACGACCATTTTTGATTTGGTATTGCGACTCCTAAAACCCTCATCAGGAATTATAAAGATAGATGATACAGACATACAAAGCATAGATGTATCTCTTTGGAGAAGCCAAATAAGCTATGTTCCGCAGGACGCTTTTCTATTGAACGACACTATTTACAATAATATTCTTTTTTATAACCAGAATATAAAGAAAGAAGATGTAACTCGGGCGACAAAGTTGGCACATCTTGATGAGTTTGTTAGTGGACTAAAAGAAGGATACGAAACTATCGTCGGTGAACGCGGAGTGCGCCTTTCTGGAGGACAACGACAGAGAATCGCGATTGCTCGCGCTCTCGCTCGTCGTCCAGAAATCTTGCTTCTTGATGAAGCTACAAGCGCTCTTGATGTGGAATCCGAAGTGTATATACAAGAAGCCATAAAAGAACTAAAGGGAAAGATGACCATCCTTATTATCGCTCATCGCCTTTCCACCGTCGCTCATAGCGATACACTTTTTGTGATTGATGATGGTCGTATAGTAGAATCAGGCAGGCCTGAGAATCTTCTCAAGGATAAAGAGACATATTACAGGAAGGTTTATAATATTTATAATTAAAATATAGAGCATAATATCCAAATATAAAATAGTATTGCTTCTCATCAATACTGTGCTATGATTTCCACATTACAGATAAGACTATGACTACCAAGATATTAAAAAACATCAACCTAGCTCTCATTTTCTTGGTACTTATTATTCCTCTCTATGTTTCCAATAACCTCTTTTTTCCATTTATTACCGGAAAAGGTTTTGTTTTTAGGATTTTAGTTGAAATCATCTTTGCGATTTGGGTTGTCCTTATGTTGCGTGACAGAAAATACGCGCCCAAGTTTTCTTGGCTTTCTGTTATGGTTACAGTTTTTGCTTTGGTAGTTCTAGTTGCCGATTTGCTAGGAATGAATCCTATACGAAGTTTATGGTCAAACTTTGAAAGAATGGAAGGATGGATTGTAATCGTTCATCTCTGGGCTTATTTTATGGCTGTGACTAGTATTTTTGGTTCTTATGGTCATGCTTACTATGGACAACTATCTGGAAATGGTGGTTCAAAAAATAATGATTTAAATCAAGGGAGTAAGCGGATATGGCATTATTTCTTCAATACTACTTTAGTTGTAGCTTTTATTGTTGCCATATACGGCGTTGTTCAACTCGCTGGCGGTGCCGAAATTCACCAGGGTTCAAATCGTCCCGATGCTTCTCTTGGAAATGCCGCATATATGGCAGTGTATATGCTTATGCATATTTTTATAGCTTTCTATATGAGCTTAGTATCTAGAGATAAAAAAAGAATGGTTCTATTCTGGTTGTATATTATCCTCGGAGTATTTTTCGCTTTTATTTTATACGAAACTGGGACAAGAGGAACATTTATAGGTTTAATCGGAGGTATTATGCTTGCTCTAGCTATATATGCAGTTTTTGGCAGAAGCAAGAATGGACAATCAAATAAATCAAGATGGATATCCACTCTAATTATTTTGGCAATTGTCGCGCTTGGTATTCTTTTCTATCTGAATCGAGATTTATCATTTATACAGAAAAATGAAATACTGAATCGTCTGGCTTCTATTTCACTAAGCGATACAAAGACTCAAGCCCGAGGTTTCATTTGGCCTATGGCAATAAAGGAGACTTTTGGTTCACCAAAGACTGCTATCATCGGTTTAGGCCAAGAAAATTTCAACTACATTTTTAATTCAAATTACAATCCAGAGATGTGGCGACATGAACAGTGGTTTGACCGCGCTCACAGCGTCTTTATAGATTGGCTTGTGGCGGGCGGTTTGATTGGGCTTATCGCCTATCTTTTTCTGTTTGTATTCGCTGTAATTTATATTTGGAAAAGTCGGCTCACTTTTTCTGAAAAAGCGGTTTTGACTGGACTTATATCTGCATACGCTATTCATAATATATTCGTATTTGATAACCTGGTAAGTTATCTATTCTTTTTTACAGTTATTGGTTTTATTCATTCTTTGAATGCTGTTACTCCCATTAAATGGTTGGAAATAAGCAATGAACAAAGCGAAAATAAGATTATCGTGAGGGATTATATATTTGTTCCAATAACTGTTATTTTGCTGATGACAACGCTTTATTTTATAGATATTAGACCTATCCAAGCCAATACTCGTCTTATGAAAGCGTTACAATCCTGTTCCGGAGGCGGTGTTCCTTCCGCTTCGTTTTTTGCCGAAACTCTCTCCCTGAATCAATATATGGCCAATCAGGAAATAAGGGAACAACTTACAAGCTGTTCGTCAAATGTCATTAGAGGTCAACTCTCTAATGAGAGCAAAACAGAGTTCTATAATTTAACCAAAAAAGAAATAGAAGAGCAGATAAAAGATACACCAGGCGATATTCGCGCTTATGTTATTGGCGGGTCATTCTTTAATAATATTGGCGATTGGGAGAATGGCAGACCGCTTCTGGAAAAGGCATATGAAATGTCCCTAACGAAACAGACTATAGCTTTTGAGCTCGCTACGAACTACATGAATACTGGAAAAGAAAAAGAAGCTCTGGTTATTCTAGAAAAAGCGTACAATTCAGCCACAGACAATGAGACGGCTAGAGTCGCTTATGTCAGTCTGCTCATATTAAATGGTCAAGAGAAAAAAGCCAAAGATTTATTTGGGAATGATGAGAGTATATTTACTGACCAGAGAATTATAAATGTGTATAATAAACTAAAACAGTATTCAAAAGTTATTGACGCTTATAAGAAGCTTATAGTCAAAGACCCCAACAATCTCCAATATCACGCCACCCTCGCAATCACTTATTTAAACAATGGAGAAAGGTCTATGTCTTTGGTTGAACTTAAGAATATGTTGGTAAAATTTCCACAAGTCAAGAGTCAAATTGAAGAAGCCATAAAGCAGATACAAGAAGGCAAGAATCCTTTCTAATAATTATTACTACAAAATACATATTGACCACAACTTTTGACATAATCACCTAAGGTTATGCTTTTATAACATGTTTTTCCTTGTCCACATGTTGTCCACAGCTTATCAACATATTGTACAAGGTGTGAATAAGATGTATATTACTCATGTGTGAGTGCTATACGGCTTTAGCCCAGCTGTTAGTCCAAAATGTCCAAATAAATGTCTACGTAAGGTCCTGTCTCGGCAGGATTTTGCGTTTTTATCATAAGAAAGGCGGAAGTAGGATGCATGTTGGAGAGGATCTCTCGGAGCCACGAAGGTGGCGAGAGGGAGCGCGCCGTCAGCAGACGGCGACGCGTATCCGAGACGACATGCATCCTACTTCCGCCTTTAAAGTGTGTTAAAATAAACGAAATTGTACCAAGTGCTGGCGGCGGCTGTACTCACATATTAATTAGACATTATATTTGGAGCTAACACCCGTCGCCAATATTTGGCGCAATTATAGTATTGGTAAAATCGGCTCGCTTACTTGCGGTCGGAAGCACTTATTTTTGTCTCGCAAGCTCGAAAAAATAAGTCTTCCTCCCCGCAAGCTCGCACGATTTTACTGAATCCATATATATGGAAATCGTAGAAAACAAAAGTCTAAAAGAATTTACGACATTTAGAATCGGAGGACTTGCCCGATTCTTTTGTTCTGTGAAGAATGAAAAAGAGCTATTAGAAGCTTTAAATTTTGCTAAAGAAAAAAGCGTACCCTTTTTCATTCTTGGCGGAGGGTCAAACATTCTCATTTCTGATGATGGGTTTTCTGGTCTTGTCATTAAGATGGATATAAAAGGTATTGATTTTACGGAATTGGTAAATGATGATGGAGAACTAGATGAGAAGAAAGAAATAAATAAACATGTAAATGTACGGGTTACAGCTAAAGCCGGAGAAGATTGGGATACTCTTGTGGCCATTACGGTAGAAAAAGGACTCCACGGTCTTGAGAATCTTTCTTTTATTCCTGGAACGGTTGGAGCGGCGCCAGTTCAAAATATAGGAGCTTATGGTAGTGAAGTCAAGGATACTATTGATAGTGTAAGAGTTTTTGATACTGAAGAGCATAGATTTATAGATCTATCTAATTTTGATTGTCATTTTCAATATCGCAATAGTATCTTTAAGAAAAGCAAAAATCGTTATATTATCACTTCTGTTGTTTTCATTTTAAAAAAGAATGGAAAGGTGAATATTGAGTACAAAGATATAAAAGAATATTTTGCATCAAAAAATATCAAAGATCCTTCATCCTGTCCTTCAATCTCTGAGGTTCGTCAGGCGATTATAGATATTCGTAGAAAAAAGCTTCCAGATATCAAAGTAGTTGGTACGGCGGGTTCATTTTTCAAAAATCCTCACATAACTCATGCCAAAGCTCATGAGCTTAAAGAAAAATATTTTGAAATACCGATATATCAAGTAGATGATAAATATATGAAGGTTTCTCTAGCTTGGATTATTGACCATATTTGCAAATATAAAGGCGTAACCGAAGGCAATGTCGGCACATATAAGAATCAAGCATTAGTTATTGTAAATAATGGCAATGCGACTTCAAAAGAGATTATCTCATTTGCCGATGCGATAAAAAAAGATGTCAAAGAAAAAATAGGAGTGGATATTGAAGAGGAAGTGGAATATGTATAAAGGTAGAATTCTGTCTACGATATCAAATGTTTCGTCATAAAGACATTGTATTAGGTTATTGAATCAGAATTTTCTGCTGTTTTTTGATTAGAAATGTGATATAGTGCCATCTAATAATATGGCATTTTCACTTAAGAATATATTTGGTGACCCAAATAAGAAAGCTCTCAAACTTTATGAACCGATAGTGACCAAAGTTAATTCTTTTGAGCCAGCTATTTCTTTTTTGTCTGACGAACAATTACAAGCCAAGACTTTTGAATTCAAAAAGAGATTAGAAGGTAAGAGTCATGAAGAACAAAAAGATATTTTAAATGAAATATTGCCGGAAGCTTTTGCTTTAGTACGAGAAGCGTCACGAAGGACTTTGGGACAGAGGCATTTTGATGTTCAGCTTGTAGGTGGAGCTATACTTCATAATGGCAATATTTCAGAAATGCGAACAGGTGAAGGAAAAACTTTAGTGGCTACTTTGCCAGCTTATCTAAACGCTTTGACTGGAAAAGGGGTTCATATTGTAACAGTCAATGATTATCTTTCTAGACGAGACGCTGTGTGGATGGGGCAGATATATTCTGCTTTGGGAGTTTTCACAGGGGTTATAAATCATGAAAGTTCTTTTATATATGACCCAAGTCATAGGACATTTGCGGAAGGAGAAGTATCTTCACAAGCCCGAGGACTGTCTGAGCGTAGCGCAAGCGGAGCGAGTTTCGCAGGGCGCAGTGGAGGTACTTCTCCTGAAGCAAATCCAGATTCTGATCCCCTAGACAAAACTCGAGATGAGACCGGCTCCTTTCATGTCGTTCACGAATTTCTCCGTCCAGTTACTCGTCGTGAGGCCTACTCGGCAGACATTACATATGGCACGAATAATGAATTTGGTTTTGATTATCTTAGAGATAATCTTGAATATGAAGAAAGAAATCTTCGCCAAAGAGATTTCAATTATGCCATCGTTGACGAGATTGACTCTATCCTCATAGACGAGGCACGCACACCTCTTATTATTTCAGCTCCGACAATCGAGTCAGAAAATCTCTACCAGATTTTTGCAATGATAGCCAAAGATTTGAATCAAGAAGATGATTATACTATGGATGAAAAGCATAAGAGCATTTCTCTTACTCCTGTGGGCATAGAAAAGGTGGAGAGGAAACTTGGTATAGGAAATATATATACTGATAAAGGAATTAAATATGTGCATCATCTTGAGACTGCTGTAAAAGCAAAAGCAGTTTTTCATTTAAATAAAGAATATGTTATTAAAAATAATGAAGTGGTAATTGTGGATGAATTTACCGGTCGTCTTCAGCCCGGTCGTCGTTGGTCAGAAGGACTTCATCAAGCAATAGAAGCCAAAGAAGGAGTGCCTGTGCAGAAAGAATCTCGCACTTTCGCTTCTATAACCTTTCAGAATTATTTCCGTCTTTACAAAAAGCTTTCAGGCATGACCGGTACCGCCATCACTTCAAGTGAAGAATTTTATAAAGTATATGGTCTTGAGACTATCACTGTTCCTACAAATAAACCGATGGCTCGTATTGATAGTAATGACCTTATCTTCCAGACAGAGATCGGTAAGTTTAAAGCTATCAGTCGCAAGATAAAAGAGTTAAATCAAAAAGGCCAGCCAGTGCTAGTTGGAACAGTTTCAATTGAGAAAAACGAAATTCTATCTGAATTTTTGAAAGTAGAGGGAGTTACGCATGAGATTTTGAATGCAAAGAATCATGAACGAGAAGGAGAAATAATTGCTCAAGCGGGTAAAAAAGGAGGAGTGACTATCGCTACAAATATGGCTGGTAGAGGAGTTGATATAAAGCTAGGTGGAAATCCTGGAAGTGGAGAAATGTATGATGAGGTGAAGAGTCTCGGAGGTCTTTTTGTTCTTGGCACAGAGAGACATGAAGCGAGGAGAATTGATAATCAGCTTCGTGGACGCTCTGGCCGTCAAGGAGACCCTGGAGCTACACAGTTTTTCGTTTCTCTTGAAGATTCTCTAATGCGTGTCTTTGCTGGAGATACTGTCAAGAATCTCATGGGTCGTCTGGGTGTCAAGGAAGATGAGGCAATAGAGAATCGTATGATTACAAAATCTCTTGAAAATGCTCAAACCAAAATAGAAGGATTCAATTTTGACTCGCGAAAACATATTCTTGAATACGACGATATATTGAATCATCAAAGGAAGATAATATATGATAAGCGGAGGCATATTCTTTTAGGTTCTCTAGATGAGGTAGAGGTAAAGGTCAAAGAAATAATAGGCGATGATGCCAATCTCAATAAGGTCGTTGTGGATAAGATGGTAGTGGTAGGTCGAGAGCGTTTTCTTACGGTAGTTCGTCAGCTTATGCTACAAGCGATTGATATGTATTGGGTGGAACATCTTGAAGTTATGGACTATACTCGTTCAAGTGTCAATCTTCGCGCTTATGGGCAAAGAGACCCTCTGGTTGAATACAAAAAAGAAGGTTTGCGTTTATTTAGAGAAATGCAAACAGCTATTGATAATCAGATTATAAATCTTCTACCGCATGTTGCGGGAGGAGTCATAACACCGGAAGCGATGGAATTGAAAGAAGTCCACGAGCAAGCGAGGATAATAGGTGAAGGAGATGGAAGTAGTGGGTCAAATACTGGCAGGCAAAATAGTGGACAGAATGGTGGGCAAAATCTTGGGAAGAATGGTGTTCCCGTCTCGGTTGCGAAGAAACCAGAAGTTGGAAGAAATGACCCATGCCCTTGCGGTTCTGGAAAGAAATACAAAAAGTGTCATGGCAATTAAACCAAAATGTGATAAATGCAGGAAAGAACTGAATGAATTTGGCGGGATTTTATTGAGTCCACCTAAGAAAAATATAGTGAAGAAGTTCCATTTATGTATAGAGTGTTATAAAGAGATTTCGTCAGAAATAGATGTAAAATAAAAGAAAATCATTCTTTATCATTGAAAAAAGTCACCACTTCTGCTACACTATTCCCATGAATGCTTCCTCCGCACATCATTTCTTTACAGGGCTACTTCTAGCAGTAGCTATTCTCTCTGTGCTTATATTTCTTCCTTTTCTTACCCCACTTATCTTGGCTCTTGTACTTTCAATCATCTTTGGTCCAGTTTATCGTTTTCTATTGAAAATATTTTTTGGAAATGAAGAGAGAAGCACATTCGCGTCCCTCATGACTTTATTTCTTGTCATCCTGATAGTCCTCATTCCCGGATTTTTCATAGTAGGAAAGTTGTACAATGAAATACAAGATATGTATTATTTCCTTACCGAAGAATCCAGTCGTTCATCAGTCATAGTTTTTCTAAATTCGGCTTCGGATTGGCTTTCCAACGCTTTCTTGAATATATATCCTTCTATATCATTTGACTCGTTTAATATTACTGATTATCTGCAACTTGGAGTGGAATGGGCTTTCTCAAATGTTGATACTCTGTTTACAGGAATTGGGAAAGTTGTTATGGGTCTTTTTATCACCTTCCTTGCATTATTCTATTTTCTGCGCGATGGAAAAGAATTTAAACGCCAGCTCATAGCTCTGAGTCCTCTTGTTGATACTGATGATGAAAGAATTTTGAAACGACTGGAACAAGCGGTTTATTCTATCATTGCTGGAAGTCTTGTGGTCGGAGTCATACAAGGCATTCTTACAGGCATTGGCTTCGCTATTTTTCATGTCCCAAATCCAGTGGCTTGGGGAAGTGTCGCCGCCGTAGCCGCTCTTATACCTGGCATTGGCACAGCGCTTGTCCTCATTCCCGGCACTCTCTATCTTTTTTTCACAGGGTCTGCGGTTTATGCTCTCGGACTTCTTATTTGGGGAATGTTGGCAGTGGGATTGATTGATAATCTTCTCGGACCAATACTCATCAATAAGGGAATAAAAATACATCCTCTTGTCATTCTTCTTTCTGTGCTTGGCGGCTTGTCTTTTTTTGGAGCAATCGGCTTTATATTAGGACCTCTGGTACTGGCTTTTCTCTTCGCTCTCTTGGAAATTTAT
>Ga0209542_10016072_pt1 | contig 12463 bp, 12 predicted proteins | sample RifCSPhighO2_01_FD_184028 | JGI IMG/M metagenome (GOLD analysis project Ga0209542, IMG submission 184028) | Soil microbial communities from Rifle, Colorado - Rifle CSP2_plank highO2_0.1 (SPAdes) (version 2) | ecosystem: Environmental > Terrestrial > Deep subsurface > Rock core/Sediment ...
ACCCCCGCCAAATCAGAAAAGCAAGAGACATTTTTCTTTGGGGTTGCTGGCGTACTCGCCAGTGCGTGGGGCTTTCTCCGAATCATTTGTTTTGAAAATAGGTTCGAGCTTGGTACAATAAACACACAAAGAGAAACTTCGGAAGGAGTGAGCGAAAAATGCGGGCGCGCCGAAGGCGCGATGTAGGGTGATGAAATGAATTCTGCCTTGCGGGTGCGGGCGAAATCGGAGGGCGGGCAAAATGAGATCGAGATAGTTTTATCTTTTAGCGCGAGGTTCGTTCCAAAAGAACGAAGAAAATCTCTCATCTCATGGAGATTTTCACTGGTTGCCAGAAACCCCGCGCGTTTTGAATCCAAAATCCACTTCCGCAGGGGTTCGACCCAATTCTTTCTATCGGCTCGGGCAGATGAAGATTTTGCTTGAAGTGAGCTTTTTTGACGCATGAGCGCGTCCTTTTTCGCGAGATATATGTCGCGCTCAATATCGTGGTTTAGGTATAAATCCACGAGTGCGTCGAGCTTCGCTTCAAGCGTTTTCAAATCTTCCTTCATCTGTCCGAGACGATTTCCAGAAGCGTGGATTTCGTCATGCTCAAAAACACTAACTTTTTTGAGCATATAATCTGTCCACGCTTCGGGAAGCGACACTGATTGAAGCTGTTCTTTGACTTGGAGAGCGAGTGCATCTTCCATTAAATATCTCTGACTACATTTTCCTTTCTTTTTCGTACAGCGATAATAGCGATAGCGACCGCCCATTTTTCCAGTACACCATTGGGCGGTTATCATGCTTCCACATTCTCCACAACGAAAAAGTCCGGTGAAAGGAAAATTGTGAGATATTTTGCTATGTCTCGGATGCGCTCGCACGGAAAGTTGTTTCTGCACAGCTTCAAACAGTGTCGGAGAAAGAATTGGCGTAAAGCTTCCGGGAAAATATTCGCCATGATGTAAAGTAAAACCGAGATAGGCACGATTAATTAAAATTCTTTTCACGGAAGCTTTGCCAAGTGGCGTTCCGGACTTTTGAGCAACACCGTGGTCAGCCAAAAACTTCGCTAATGATTCTAAACCGTGGTGTCCTTTTACATATTCCTCATACGCGCGCACGATAATTTTAGATTTCACCACATCAGGTTCAATATTTCTCGTAACAGGATTATTCACATATCCAAAAGGAGCGCGCGTTAGCCATTCACCACGACGAAGTTTTTGGCGCATACCTCGCTCAACATTTTGTTTTAAGTTGTCAGAATAATACTTGCTCTGTCCGAACGCCACTTGAAGCATAAATAGCCCCTGCGGTGTGGGTTCAAACCAAAATGTCGGAAAACGCAAAGAGACAATTTTGGAAGTGTCTACGGCGTAAATGATGCGTCCTCCATCAATACTATTTCTTGCCAAGCGATCTGGATGCCATGCGAGAATACCAACATTGCCTAACTTTTCAATTTTGAGCATCATTTCGCCGAACACTTCTCGTCCCGGACTCTTTGCGCTTTTCGACTCTTGAAATTCCTCAAGAATTTCAAGATTTTCTCTGCTCGCAAACTCACGAAGTTCCACAAGTTGAGCTGGTATACTCATCACTTGTTTATCATCATCTTCGGTGCTCTTGCGAGCATAGAGAAAATATTTTGGTTTGTTCATAAATAGTTTTTGGATTCAAAAAAAGAAACTCAAGAGAAACTATAGCGATCTCATTTCTTGCTTTCCGCCCGCCCTCGGATTTCGCCCGCACCCGCAAGGCAGAATTCATTTCATCACCCTACATCGCGCCTTCGGCGCGCCCGCATTTTTCGCTCACTCCTTCCGAAGTTTCTCTTTGTGATGTAATTGTATCCTTTGCACGAACTTTTTTCGAGAGCTAATGTGGCACGCTCCGCGTGCGTGGTGAAGCGAAACTAATCTGTACGCTCCACGACGAATTCCGTCACAGCCCAGCATCCGCTCCGTCCCGACCAAAGCGTCGGGACTCCGCTTCTGCTGTTCTGTGTCCGCCCTCATCCCCATCGCTTCCCATCCTAAATTTGTTTTGCGCGGGATTTTTTTTGAATTGAATGGGCGATGGGATTCGGGCGGGTTTCTCCTTAAGGGAGAAACTGACGGAATTCTTAGTGCCAATTCAAAATGCAAAGTGGTGTCTCGGACATTCTAGCATATTTCGTCCGTGACTACGGAGTCCATCCTCGGCATTCGCCTCGGACATTTCCGCTAGGGCTACTCGCGCCTAGATGTCTAGGTTTGGCGCGTTTCCTCGCACTCCCGCTCTGCGGAGCGGGTGCTCGGGCGCCATGCTGTTTGGGGGAAGGAAGGAATCCTTCCCCCAGCTTCGCCTCGTCTCGGCAGGGCTCGACCAACCGGCTCAGCCAACCCCCATCCTCGTTTTCACATCCGAGTATTTCTCAAGTTTATATATTTTTTCTTGCTTATTACGGCGGCGCTCATCCGTGAGTCAGGACGCCCTAGCGGAAATGTCCGAGGCTCAAATGCAAATGCGCTTTATTTAATTAAAATATCTTTTGCTTTATTAAAAATATCAAGCATATCTTCGCGAAGAATAAGGGGAATAAATTTGTTTTTATCTGTTTCTGAAAGATGAGAAAGGTCGTCAATTTTCCACGCCTCAAAACCTTGTGCTTTGCCGTCCTCAACTTGCAAATCATTTATTGAGCCATCGTAAAGATAGGCGTATTGACTACGAATAGTGTTATTTGTTAAACCAGTAGCTTCATCAAAACTTTTCTTTCTCATTTTTCTAAGGAAAACAAGATTTTTAAGATCAATATCAATTCCGGTTTCTTCCTTACATTCTTTTACAGCAGTTTCTTCATAGGACATTTTAGGCTCAACATGTCCTCCAACTGTCGCATCTAGCTTGTCTGGATAAGTGTCTTTATCTTTTGCTCGGTGTTGGAAAACAATCTCTGCCTTGGGAGTTAAAAACCAGATATGTATTTCACGATGAAGAAGTCCGTCTTTGTGGATTTTCTCACGAGTTTCAAGACCAATCACTTGATCGTTTTCGTTTATAACTTCTAACTGTTCTGTTTTCATATGTATTTTTTAATATTCTCCAATTTACCATTGAGACAAATCGGGTCCATAGAAATAATCTCATCAGCATACGGACTATCTGTTGGAATATCATTAGTTAAAAATATTTTCTTATCGTTCACAAAAGCTTGACCCATTTCTATCAGCACGTTTCCACCAATATAATTGTCTTTACCATTTTTCTTGATATTCACAATTAGAACCGCGTTACTTTCAAGAATATGTTTGTAGTGGACTTTGAGATAATTGTTTTCTCGTTTTAATGCAGCTTTTTCACCATTATTCCATCGAGCAAGATGATCTTTTTTCTCACCGCGCACAAAAGCTTCATAGTGTGGATGAATCCAACCCTCAAGACCAAGCTCGCAGAGTTTGTTCTTTGCTTCAACCATCTCTTTCATAAAATATGTGCTTCCAAGAACGTATATTTTCATAAAGTAAACTTATTTTAACATTTTTCTTCTAGTGACTCAATAGATTTTTTATGTGCCGTCTCTGTGTATTTATTTTTTATTAGCTCAGCTACTTCTTGAGATTTAGTAATTATTCTTTCAGAAGAATGTGTAATGGTTCTATGATTCATTTTTTGAGCCATATCATCTTCAACTGTAAAATAAGAATCTTCATTTAAAATCCAACCCGCCAGTAATAATCTATTTTTTGACAACGGAAGAGTTAATTCCACATCTTTATATAGTAATCCGGGCTGACTACCAATAGCTTTTACACCATATTTTTTTATAGAAGCTGGTCTTAAAAGTACAAGCGGATCATCACAAGTAACAAAATTATTATTTTCATTTTTCCATATTGACCATTTCATATTAAAAATGATTTGTGCAATTTCTGGTAATTGAGTAAGTACACTCACGGAATGTTCCTCTTTATAGTTTTTTAAATATCCATCTACATCTTCCATATTTATAGATTTTCCACTACTTGGTATTGCCGATGCATATTCTTTCGCTTTAGGATTCATCTCAAATTGCTTTTTCCATTCCTCCATTGTTTCTTTAAGCTGTTCAAACATTCTTCTGAGACCTTCTCTATGAGGTTTTGTTCTTAGAAATAATGCAGCAATAAAAACAGATACAGTGGCTCTTTCTTGTTCTGACAAAAACAAGTCTTTTGAGATTTTGTCTCGAAAAATAGTTGCATAAGCACCCTCTATATTTGCAAGAGTATCTTCGACAAATAGACTTTTCTCTCCATTTTTTAGTGTTACTGTATAGAAATGATTTTCCAGCAGAATATTTTCAGGTTTTATTTTAAAGATATTATCCTTTACATCAAGAACCCAAACAAAATCGTCTTTATCTGTAAAATTTTCTAAATAACATCTAGGTATTGTGTGGTGTCGTTTTTTCATTCTATTAAATGTGGATAACTACTACTTGCATACATTCTATTTATTTTCTATAATAGCACTATGATTACGAAAAAGCAAACACAAGTCCTCGATTTTATAAAAATATACATGGCAAAGCATAGCTATGCCCCCTCCCTTGAAGAGATTAAGAAGAAGTTTAAGCTCGCCTCTGTATCAACAGCTCACTACTACATTAGTAAGCTACAAGATGCAGGCTTTTTGAATAAAGAACACAACCAGCCTCGTGCTGTTTCCACAGTTGAAGCAAAACAAACAGTTGAGATTCCAATTCTAGGTGCGATCGCGGCGGGTCAGCCTATCGAAGCAATAGAAATCCCCGATGAGACTATTACAATCACGAGAGATGAAATTGGAAAGCAAGGCAAGCACTACGCTTTGCGTGTTCAAGGTAGCAGTATGATTGACGAAGGTATTTTTGATGGCGATATTGTTGTTATACGCAAACAAGAGGTAGCGGAGAATGGTCAAACTGTTGTCGCCGTGATTGATGACAATCAAGCAACGCTCAAAAAATTATATCGTGAAAATGGAAAGTTTAGACTACAGCCAGCAAACCCGACACTATTTCCAATTTATCGTGATGAGGTAGAAGTGAGAGGTGTTGTTGTTAAAATTGTCCGCAACCTCGAATCACAATTGGATCAAGGACAGTCGAGAACAGAAAAATATGTACGCAAAATAGATTACTCGTGGGATTACAGAGGAGAAAAAACAAAATCACATACGCATGGGATACATACTTATCCAGCAATGTTTATTCCGCAGGTCGGGCGAAGATTGTTGGAAACATACAGCAAAGAAGGTGATACCGTATGCGATATATTCTGTGGCTCCGGTTCAGCCTTAGTTGAAAGCAGGTTGATAGGCAGAAATGCCTACGGCATTGATCTAAACCCTCTTGCTATTTTCCTTGCACACGCAAAGACAACTCCAATAAATCCACAAAAACTAACAAAGGAGTATTTTGCATTGCTTGATAGGGTCCAAAAGATAAAGGACAACGAAATACAAAGGCCAGATTTTAATAACATTGATTTTTGGTTCAAGGATAAGGTAATTGTTAAGCTGTCCAAGCTGAAGAAAGCAATACGCGAAATAAAAGATAAATCAGTTCAAAATTTTCTGATGGTTGCTTTTAGCGAGACAGTTCGCTATTCCTCAAACACAAAGACAGGAGAATTTAAATTGGTGCGTGTTAAGGCAGAAAAACTCGAAAAACATGACCCTGATGTGATAGCTATATTTCGTAAACATGCGGAAAAAAATATTGCCGGAATGACTGATTTTTACAAAGATGCAAAAAAAGATTCATGGACAAAAATAATCTATGGTGATTCGTCAAAAGATAATGGAATTAAAGCAAACTCTATCGACTGCATTATTACTTCTCCGCCATATGGCGATAGCCGTACAACTGTTGCTTATGGCCAATTTTCTCGCCTTTCGGCACAATGGATTGATGTATTTGATGATCCAAATGATGCCTCTAGCGTAGATAATGATCTTCTTGGCGGTAGAGCTACTAAAAATTTAATTCATACACTTTCGTCTGGTTATCTAAAAGAATCATTAGAAAAAATTGCGAAGCAAGACGAAGCTAGGGCAAAAGATGTATTGAGCTTTAATCTTGGATTGAATGAATGTTTGAAGCAGGCTCATAGAATCCTTAAACCAGGAAAGTATTTTTGCCTTGTTGTTGGAAATAGATTAGTTAAGCAAGTTAGAATCCCAACAGATTTTATTATCGCAGAATTAGCCGAGAAAATAGGGTTTACTTGCGAAGATATTATTGTCCGAAATATTCCAGGCAAAAGAATGCCCGTCAAAAACTCCCCAACAAACATTGTTGGTGCTTTAGAGGAAACAATGAACAAAGAGAGTATTGTTGTTTTGAGGAAAAACTAGAGAATACGCTTATGCGTTTTGAACATAAGCGGAAAGGTTTTTTCGGAAAGACGAGTGAGACGAAAAGCGGAGCCGTGGTCATGGGGTTTCCCCGCATTTTTTCCAGTCCGATAGACTCCGAGGCGAATATCATATTTTGACAATGCGAGAAATTGTTTTGGATCAATATCTTTTAACAACCACGCCTCTGTATAGTGAAAGTATTCGTGCCCTTTTTCTTTTTTGCAGTTAGCAAAAACAAGAATAAGTCCGTTTCCGATTTTTTCCGCGGCCTTTAGTCTCAAAAAATCTAGTTCATAATATCCAAGTATCGTTCTATTTTTGAGTATGAGTAACTTGCCTTGCTTTTCATCGACTTTGCAATTAAAACCACGTCCATTTTTCTTTCCATTCGTAATGGTTTGATGAAGTATTTTGTGTTGCGGGTATTCAGGATCGGGATATCCAAATCTTTTCAAGATTTCCGCATTTGTGATTCCTTCCGGCTTTTTGGTAAACAAAGTCATCATGGAAGCTGTACCTGCTCTTTGTGATTTCAATTCCATAACTCCAAAATCCGGTAATGCGATATTGTTTTCAGTAATGCCGAGATAATCCTCAAGAGTTTTGCCGATACCAGTATTGTGTAAACGATTTGATTTAATCCATCCCTTTTCGGAGAGCTCTTTGAGCGCTTTCTTAATCTGTGTGATTGTTCGTTTTTGCATATTTATTTTATGAAAAAAGACAGGTCTTTTTTATAGATTTTGGCAAACTCTTTGAGTTGCGTAATATCGAGTCGCCTCTGTCCCGCTTCAATTTTCGAGACATGAGGTTGGGTCTTGTCGAGTAGCTTCGCTACTTCAGCTTGATCCAAGCCTGCCTCAAGGCGGGCTTTCTTAAGTTGTTCGACCGTATATTTATGGTCTTTCGAAAATATTGCTTTTGTCATGATGTCTATATCATAGTATTCCGTTGTGTTATATTCCAAGTTGTTATATGATGCAAGTAGACCCGCCCGAATCCCATCGCCCATTCAATTCAAAAAAAATCCCGCGCAAAACAAATTTAGGATGGGAAGCGATGGGGATGAGGGCGGACACAGAACAGCAGAAGCGGAGTCCCGACGCTTTGGTCGGGACGGAGCGGATGCTGGGCTGTGACGGAATTCGTCGTGGAGCGTACAGATTAGTTTCGCTTCACCACGCACGCGGAGCGTGCCACATTAGCTCTCGAAAAAAGTTCGTGCAAAGGATACAATTACATCACAAAGAGAAACTTCGGAAGGAGTGAGCGAAAAATGCGGGCGCGCCGAAGGCGCGATGTAGGGTGATGAAATGAATTCTGCCTTGCGGGTGCGGGCGAAATCCGAGGGCGGGCGGAAAGCAAGAAATGAGATCGCTATAGTTTCTCTTGAGTTTCTTTTTTTGAATCCAAAAACTATTTATGAACAAACCAAAATATTTTCTCTATGCTCGCAAGAGCACCGAAGATGATGATAAACAAGTGATGAGTATACCAGCTCAACTTGTGGAACTTCGTGAGTTTGCGAGCAGAGAAAATCTTGAAATTCTTGAGGAATTTCAAGAGTCGAAAAGCGCAAAGAGTCCGGGACGAGAAGTGTTCGGCGAAATGATGCTCAAAATTGAAAAGTTAGGCAATGTTGGTATTCTCGCATGGCATCCAGATCGCTTGGCAAGAAATAGTATTGATGGAGGACGCATCATTTACGCCGTAGACACTTCCAAAATTGTCTCTTTGCGTTTTCCGACATTTTGGTTTGAACCCACACCGCAGGGGCTATTTATGCTTCAAGTGGCGTTCGGACAGAGCAAGTATTATTCTGACAACTTAAAACAAAATGTTGAGCGAGGTATGCGCCAAAAACTTCGTCGTGGTGAATGGCTAACGCGCGCTCCTTTTGGATATGTGAATAATCCTGTTACGAGAAATATTGAACCTGATGTGGTGAAATCTAAAATTATCGTGCGCGCGTATGAGGAATATGTAAAAGGACACCACGGTTTAGAATCATTAGCGAAGTTTTTGGCTGACCACGGTGTTGCTCAAAAGTCCGGAACGCCACTTGGCAAAGCTTCCGTGAAAAGAATTTTAATTAATCGTGCCTATCTCGGTTTTACTTTACATCATGGCGAATATTTTCCCGGAAGCTTTACGCCAATTCTTTCTCCGACACTGTTTGAAGCTGTGCAGAAACAACTTTCCGTGCGAGCGCATCCGAGACATAGCAAAATATCTCACAATTTTCCTTTCACCGGACTTTTTCGTTGTGGAGAATGTGGAAGCATGATAACCGCCCAATGGTGTACTGGAAAAATGGGCGGTCGCTATCGCTATTATCGCTGTACGAAAAAGAAAGGAAAATGTAGTCAGAGATATTTAATGGAAGATGCACTCGCTCTCCAAGTCAAAGAACAGCTTCAATCAGTGTCGCTTCCCGAAGCGTGGACAGATTATATGCTCAAAAAAGTTAGTGTTTTTGAGCATGACGAAATCCACGCTTCTGGAAATCGTCTCGGACAGATGAAGGAAGATTTGAAAACGCTTGAAGCGAAGCTCGACGCACTCGTGGATTTATACCTAAACCACGATATTGAGCGCGACATATATCTCGCGAAAAAGGACGCGCTCATGCGTCAAAAAAGCTCACTTCAAGCAAAATCTTCATCTGCCCGAGCCGATAGAAAGAATTGGGTCGAACCCCTGCGGAAGTGGATTTTGGATTCAAAACGCGCGGGGTTTCTGGCAACCAGTGAAAATCTCCATGAGATGAGAGATTTTCTTCGTTCTTTTGGAACGAACCTCGCGCTAAAAGATAAAACTATCTCGATCTCATTTTGCCCGCCCTCCGATTTCGCCCGCACCCGCAAGGCAGAATTCATTTCATCACCCTACATCGCGCCTTCGGCGCGCCCGCATTTTTCGCTCACTCCTTCCGAAGTTTCTCTTTGTGTGTTTATTGTACCAAGCTCGAACCTATTTTCAAAACAAATGATTCGGAGAAAGCCCCACGCACTGGCGAGTACGCCAGCAACCCCAAAGAAAAATGTCTCTTGCTTTTCTGATTTGGCGGGGGTGAAATTTCTTTTGAAAAAGGAAAGGACGTTTTTCTTTGGGGTTCTGCCCTCCAAGTATTCGGGCAGTGCGTGGGGCTTCAATACGGACTCGGCAAAACGAAAATCTGTTTTTCTGGGGAAAAGGATTTTTCGTTTTGCCTCGGCTGATTTCCCGCCCGCAGGAGGGGTCTGGGGAGGAATGCGGGCGGTATTCGGACTGGGGGTTTTCGGAAAATTCGCCACTGAATTTCGTGCCAGTAAAACTGGTGCACCGCTAAATCAAACTTTGCGGCCGTTAAAGAATAGTTGTATTTGGGCGATATCTGATTGTACGCCATTTCGTTGTTGTTCGTCCATAAACAACCTTCCGCTATTCAAAACAAGAAATTCAATAATTTCAAGCATTGGCGAAACAGCCTCAATAATAAACGAAATTTCAATTGACCATCCTTTTGGCGAAAAATGAGCAAAATTATTGCGCAAAATAGTATTTAGATATGTGGCGGCTTCTTTGTGTTTAGTATCCGCAACAAACGATTTCGCATTAACATATCCGCCCATCCGGTCTTTCTCTTGAATACGATCAAACGCTTCTAAAAATGTCACGAGTCTATTTTTTGAATTTTCGGTATCAACCATTTTTCGGCTTAATCCATAATCCACTAATTTTTTTGGCTCTTTCCAGATTCCAGACTGATCGGTATTTTGAAGTGCCAAAAGCATAAAATGATAAATCGCGTGATGTATCGCAACGATAAACCATTTCCAATAGAGTGGGTCGCTCTTTGTATTTTTTAAAAATTCAGTTGCTTTTTGTAGAGAATCTATTGCATTCTCTTTTTCATCTATTCGTAAGTAATGTTCCATTTAGTTTTTGGTTCACCAGTATCAGTTCGTGGGGAATCTGAAGTAACAGCGGTCTATCTGTTCAGTGCTATTAGTGTCGTCTGCACCCCTGCAAGCTCTCCGCTCGAAAAGTGAACCGTCTTCCTTACACTTAATCCGTTCCCGCTCTACGCTAGCAATACATTGTTCTCTATCTATATCTCTTTGTTTTTTACGAGCTATTTCTTCTTTCAAAAATATAGAATTGGCATCCACTGCGGGTGTTGTCGTTGATTCTTCGTTGCTATTTTTAAGCACTTCTTCTGACGGGATAGCTTGCTCGGGGTTACTAACTTTTTTTGCGACAATATATCCCATAGTGCCGAAGACAATTGCACTAATAATGATTATTATAAATATCTTCATGATTTTAATTCTTGGTTATGCTTCATTGTATATTTAATAAATTCGTACCTCCCCCAAGGGCTACTAAAAGGATTGCATATCCGAGGTCAAACCAAAAAAACCTTAATTTATTAGCAATCCAAATCAACCAAACAAATGGAAAAGCGAAATAATGCAATTTCGAACCGCCCTCTTTTATTGATATTTTACTAGATTCGGCTACATGCTCCATGTCTTGATCGCTTGGAAATGAATGCATGCCAGTAGAGAATGCGATCCAAAGCAATAAATACCAAAACCAACTTTCTGGTATCGTTTGTGACGCAATAAAACTAAATATCACCGCTCCAATTGAGTTAACGATTAAGGGACCAACCGAGATCCAAAAAGTTTGCTTGTAAGTTTTTGGTAGCTCATGCACAACATAACCTGCAGGATTACCAAAGCGAAAATAAACCACTTCACGCACAGGAACATCTAACCACTCACAAAATTTCTTATGAGCCCATTCGTGAATAATAATGCCGGGAAAAGTAACTAGAGATATTAGCCAGCCAGGAATAAATATCATAAAGTTTGTTCTTGGTTCTCCATTTTATAATCATCAATTACTTTTTTGTCCTCCGATAAATGCCAAATAGGTCTTACCTTTTGAGCAACTTCAAGACTCGTCTTTACCATTTGCATATTAGTATCAAATAAAACCATGAGGAACGGCAAAAAGATTGGGTCTTCTCGAACAGATAGAGCGTTAGAAATACGATAATGACCTTTGATTATAAATTGCGTAGTAAGATTATTTCTATATACATCTTCCTTGATAGAGAAAAATTTAATATCGTCCAATAGTCCTTTTTTATCTTGTTCATTGGATTTATTGCGAAGATAAAAATCCTCACCTTCCAAAATTGCCATGGAAACAGATTTTTCAATTTCCTCGCTTTTCGTCTTTCTGCTAAAAGGATTAAAAGCTAAAAGCCAATTACCGATTCCGACTTTGGGTAAAATATCCAATAAAGCCACATTTGTTCTTAAAACAAAAAGCGTAAATTGGTCGCCTTTGATATGCTTATTGATAAGAAAAGTGGTAAGAAAATAGTGCAAAGACAAAAGTTCAGCATGAAGTTTTTTAATTTGCTCACGAGGAAAATTTATTCCAAATTTCGGTCCCATATCCATGAGCAGTTTCAAATGATTATTGGCTGCTGTAGAAATAGTAAATGCTAATAGAATTGGTGAAGATTGTATAATATCGCCATCTTCCTTGTGGTAATTTATATCGCCCTCCTTAATCTCTTGATTGAAACGCGCCAATACACGACGAGGATTTGTGTCATAAAACGGAAAGTCGGGGGTTGTCATAAATTTATTTTATCAACTCTTCAATTGAAACGCCCAACGCTTTGGCTATTTTCGCCATAGTCTGGACACTCGGCTTATTAACTGTGCCACTTTCGACCTTCATAAGTGTTGTGTATTTAATGTCCGCTTTCTTTGCCAAATCGTCTTGGGTTAAGCCAAGTTTAGTGCGTAATTTCTTTATATTTTCTCTGATTGTTTTTCCACTTGTCATATAAATAAAGTTTTGGTAGTATTATAGTAGTTAAGGTTATTATTTGTATTATTATACTACCAAATAAAATGAATTTAAGCAAACAAAATTATTGGCGGCGCATTTCGCAAAGCAAAATACGAAATTGGGCGGTTGCGAATTTTCCGAAAACCCCCAGTCCGAATACCGCCCGCATTCCTCCCCAGACCCCTCCTGCGGGCGGGAAATCAGCCGAGGCAAAACGAAAAATCCTTTTCCCCAGAAAAACAGA
>Ga0209542_10016074_pt1 | contig 12463 bp, 18 predicted proteins | sample RifCSPhighO2_01_FD_184028 | JGI IMG/M metagenome (GOLD analysis project Ga0209542, IMG submission 184028) | Soil microbial communities from Rifle, Colorado - Rifle CSP2_plank highO2_0.1 (SPAdes) (version 2) | ecosystem: Environmental > Terrestrial > Deep subsurface > Rock core/Sediment ...
GCAATGATAGCTTATACTGTAGAGATTATGTTTAAGTCTGGAATAAAAAAGAGACCTGAAGAAGTAGATATTGCACCAAGAGAAAGAACTGATATGGTGGAAGTTAGTTGGAAAAAATGATCTATTTAAGTTATCAAATTATTCTGGTAAAAATTCCAAGAAATTGTCTCTAAATAAATCTTGATTAAAATAACCTAGTGGTACTCCACTAATAATTTCATCTATATCCCTAGCCATTTTGTTCAGTGAAACAAAACTTTCAAGGCCTTTTGGAGTAGGTTTTGGAATTAATAATAAACCTATTCCTAGGCTTGCCAAACCTCCGACACCAGCACCATATAACATAGCAGGTAAATTACTACCATTACCAACAGAAGCCAGTAATCCTCCAAAAGCTAAAATGCCTGAAACACCTGCAGTAATTCCAACCCCCTTTAATAATTTCTTAGATCTAAGAATTTTAGGATCCAAGTTTCTGGAATATGCTTCTCTCACCATCTCATATTTTAATGAATCAGTTTCCTTACTAGGTTTAGAAAAGGCAAGATTTCCTCCAATACTGCCTATAACTCTCAATAACTTCTCAGGAGATTTTCCAATTTTTTCAGGCTCACCATCCTTTATCCCAGTCCAGTTTAATCTATCTTCTAAAGGATTATATAATGGGCCATTATCTCCCATTCTATCAATTCCGTAAAAGTCTGCAATTAAATCTCTGAAAGAAGAATCCCCTCTTATAACACTAGCAAGTAAATGTTTACCTCCTATTATTCTATTCCCAAATTTATCCACCATATATTCAGTATCATTTCTGGTGTGGCCATATTCTTTCATAAATATCCAATTTTTCAACACCTTATAAATCTTTGTAATTCACCACTCTTTAGTTAATATTAAATAGGGTCACTAGATTTATCAAAACAATTAATTAAAAATATCTGTTAAATAAAAGACTGAAGGAACATTTAAAAATAACTTTTTTATTCCATATTATAAGCTCTGCTAGTATATCGGTTAGTACGACGCCCTGTCGCGGCGTAGAGCCGGGTTCGACTCCCGGGCAGGGCGTGTTTTTCCTCGACGATAAAATTTTCTGGTAAAATGGGGAATCGAACAATTTTTAAACTAATTATTTATGATATTTTTATGGGAAGAAAACCTAGGGGCAAAGACTATGTGTTATCATATGTGGTTAAGGGTGCTATTATTGGCGGAATTATAGGAGGAGCACTAATGGTATTTTCTCCAAATCAAAATGAAAGAAAATATGCTCCAATGGAAGAAAGCACCCGCGGATTAGTTGATAGAATTATGGAACAATATAAGCCAAAACTTCCTCCTGTTTTAGAAGGTTACGACTTTGCTTCAATTATTAGTTTATAGTTTAATATTTTTTACAATCATCAACTTTTTTAGACGCCCGCTAGTCTTTCGGGACGGGCGTAATTTTGTCTTGATGATAAAAACAAGGGCGATTGGAGATGCGACAATGAAACGTGGAAATTTAACTCCGCATGAAAAATTAAGAAACAAAAGAATCCAATCAAAGAGAAGTCAAGGAGAACATCTATTTGGAACAATACATAGAGCTATGAATGGTGGAGAAACAAAATTAACAACTGTTTACATAGTGTTTGTTCAGCAGTTATTTGTATTCGGTGCATACAATTTATTCAGATTAGCTTCACTGATGAGGACATAAAGAAAAAACAAAGAGAATATAATAGATTAAGAGGGTTTGAAAACAAAAATCTGAGTTTCACTCAGATTTTTTAATTAGAGAAATTTATTGTAAAGTTTTATGTTAAAATTGAATTATTCAAAGTTCTCTTTAGTTAATTTTTACCAAGTTAAACTTCATTAGAATAACTAAACCCCAATACTTAAAACTAATAACCATTATAAAATGAAGTTTATAAAATGGAATGGATATCAAAGGTTTCGGAAAAAGACAGATTCTTGGGGAAATTTAATTCTAAAGATCTTTATTCAAAAAAAATAAGGCACAGAGTTGTCCATGTATTTTTGTTAGATGGTGGAGGTAATATTTTAATACAAAAGAGATCCAAGTTAAAGTCTTATTGTCCTCTTTATTGGTCTTCTTCTAGTCAAGGATTGGTAAGATATGGTGAAACGTATGCTTCTGCAGCAAAACGAGAAACATGCGAGGAAATTGGAATAAAAGTTAAAGTAAGATTTTTGGGAAAAATAAAGTACTCATCGGATGTGAATAAGTTTATTGGTGTCTTTATAGCAAGATATACCAATGAAAGATTAGTCATAAATCGAGATGAAGTAAGCAAGGTCAAATGGGTACAATGGAGAATTTTAAAAGAGTTCTTGAAATCTCAAAATGTTCACCCAGAATTAAAGTGGATATTACAAAACAAGGAAATCTCTAATAGATTATACAATTCTCAAAATTAATACTATAAGAAAACTTATATATTGATCAAACATGCCAATTTTATGAGTAATCTGAGTGTTTCAGAACTAGAAGAATTGTCTGATTCCATAAGAACAAGTACTTTTAGAACTATTCTTAATGCTGGAAGCGGACACCTTGGAGCTTGTTCGTCATCAAGTGAATTAATGACTTCATTATATTTTGGTGGTGTCCTTGCATATAACCCCTCTGATCCTGATGACCCGTTAAGAGATAGAGTATATGTAAGGGGCCATGTAGGACCATTAAGATATAAAATATTCTCTTTATTGGGTTGGATAGATGAAGAAGAACTAAAAGATTATAGGAAATTCGGATCTAGATTAAAGGGACATGAATCCATGACCCATATGCCTGGAGTAGATATTACTCCTAGCGGTTCACTTGGTATGCTTCTGTCTTATGGTGCCGGAGCAGCATATATGACTAAATTTTTAGGTGCTGATGCGAAACATTTTGTTTTTTTAGGAGATGGTGAAGAACAAGAAGGCAATATTTCTGAGGCTGCCAGACATATTGCATCAATTGGCCTTGAGAATGTTATTTGTGTTCTTGATCAAAATAAAAAACAACTTTCAAGGCCAACAAAAGATGTAGATGCTCAAGTAGATGTTTCTAAGATCTGGAGTGGTTATGGTTGGAATGTTACAGAAATAGACGGACATAACATCCCTCAAATTTTACATGCATATAAAGAAGCAATATCTGATAATCGCCCTCACATTATCGTTGCCAAAACTGTAAAAGGAAAAGGAATTCCAGATTGCGAGTCACATTATAGTGGATTCCATACAATTGGGACTTGTAATAAAGGAGTTTTAGCTGAAACAATAATTAGTCGTGAAATTTCTGACGTTAATGGTTTAGAAAGAATAAATCCTGAAACTTCCCCTAGAAAATCATCTGTAAATAGCCCAGATCTAGAAAGTGTTACTTATGATATACAGATTAAACCAGAATCTAATAATAATTTGAATCTAGACCGTTCTCAATCAAGTTATTTTAATCAATTAGCAATAATTGCTAGAGAAAAAGGAATGCCATTCTTTTTCTTAACTCCAGATTTAGTTCCTAAAGATGAGATATCTCTTGTTAGTTTAGATAAGATTAATGGATATTTGGATACTGGAATAAGAGAACAACACACTATTGCAATGGCACATGGGATGTCTCAAACTTATCCTAACGCAAGGATTTTCATAAATTATTTTGATGCTTTTCTTTATCGTGCTTCTGATCAACTTAATGCAGCTGCACAGGGTAGGAGTAGAGTCATACTTCTTTCAGAAATGAGTGGTTTAACTCAAGGAAAAAACGGAGAATCCCACCAGTCTTCTGGACAACCAGCTGTACCAATTATGATGCCTGGAGTAGATTTCTATGAGCCTGCGGATGTAAAAGATTTGTATAATGTATTTAATTATGCATTGAGTAATAATCCTGGAATGGTGGTTATACGCTCACATCGAGCAGATATAAATCCATTAAATAGGGATCAATTAGATGAGACTAACATTTCATATTATAAAACTTTTGAGCCTATGAGTGGTAAGGCTCGTGCTTGTTTAGTCGGTAGTGGCTATCCAGTTGGAGCGATGGTTGAGGCAGCTAAGAAATTAGATTTAGAGAATATACCTATTAGAGTAATAAATGTAATTAATCAGAAAAAATTAGATTCATCATTTGTATCCCTTTTAGAACCTGGATGCCCAGTTCTAACGGTTTATAACGGTAATCCTCAAATATTGCAGTCTTCTGTTTCTAGAGTAGTTATGGAAAGTAGTAATCTTAGGCCTTCTAAAATTAAAGGGCATGGATTTTATTTTGGAGATACTGGAAGTATTGAGGACCTGACTAAGGCATATCAATTAGATTCCGAAGGAATAATTTCAGTAATTCAGAGGGAATTTGGTAAAATATGAAATTAATTTATATTCTTTCTAACTTAAGATCTAACCCTCTTTCTTCACTAGGTAGGTCTTATAATTTTTCTCTTCTCGTGAGTCCATTAGATGAGGATAGATCAACAGATACTGCAGATGTAATTTCTTATGTAAAATTAGTGCATTCAGATAGACATATCTCAAAAGTAAGTAAGACTTGCTTACAAAATGGAAGTGTTGCAGAGATTAACGCTAATAACAGTACTTTTAAAGTTGCTTTAGATTCCGTTGCATTGACTATTGAAGCAGCTAAAACTAAAAATTTTGCATTATGTGCCTTACCTGGACATCATGCATCTAGAGAAATCTCCAAAGGATTTTGCATATTTAATAATATAGCAATAGGAACAAATTATTTATTATCTCAAGGAAATAGGGTGTGTGTAATTGATTTTGATGGACATCATGGAGATGGAACTGAGAGTGTCTTTAAAAATGAAGAAAGAGTTTTGTTTTGTTCGTTATATCAATCTGGTTCTTATGCTTCTCCAATCAAATTTAAAGGCAGAAAAAATGTAATCTCTCAATCAATTAATCCAAGAAATGGAGATGAAGAATTAGTTAATTGGGTGAGTTCTCTTGAAGAGAGGATTTTATCCTTTAATCCAGACATTATAGGTGTCTCTGCTGGGTTTGATGGATATTGTAAGGATCAACTTTTGGATCTAAGATACACGCTTGAGGGTTTTGAACGATTAGGTAAAAAAATTGCAGACTTTAAAAAGCCTACATTTGCAGTTTTAGAAGGAGGATATCATCAAGATATAGTAGAATGTGCTTCTTCATTTATAAAAGGATTTAATTATAGGGGTTCCCAATCATGAGCAGATTAATTCAATATTATTCATTGTGGGATCACGAGAATAAATTTGGTTTGCAAGATGGTTCCCAATTAGATGTATCTTATTTATTAAAACAAGATATACATACTCGTAATTTAAAAGGTTTTGATTTAGAAACAATAGAATCTACCAGTCTTGGTTCAAACCCTAGACAAATACTTGACATTGTTGAAAGAATGGTTTATTTTGTTAGCGGTAGAACAATAGGCCCGCATCAACGAAAAAGTGGACTAAGATTAATTAATGATCTAAAGATAAATGTTAGAGATAATTTTGCCCAAAATTCTTCTTTTTTTAGAACTCCTCAGTTTATGTTTGGTTGTTTACCTTACTTATTTACAGGATTTGACTTTGATAAACTTAGCTCTCCTGGAAAGGATGGAGTTAATAATTATCAAAATGGTTTTGAGTTCTTGAAAGCTTTATCTGATGAACGAGATCTAAAAGTTTCAAGTTATTTATGTGCCCATAGGGGTGTGAGAGTAAGAGATGGACCCGATATGCTTCTTCCAGAAATAGATTCTAAAGGAGTTGTTAAGGCTTTAAATTTAATAAGGGGTTTAACACATAATGGGCCTGGAAAATCTGTAGAGGTTACTTTATATCAACCTGCAGGAACCCCATTAAGTGCTACTTATGTGTTTCCACAAATCTTGTTAAGCTATGCTGAAAAGGGAGAATTAACTGGATTAATAAGAAGGCTAAATGAACATTTTTTACAAATGAGTAGTCTACTTGATTCAGTCTCAGATAAAAATTTCCATTTTAAATTAAAGTCCATAGATGAAATTGTCAGTGACAGTACAAGTGAGTGTACTAGAAGATTTGGTTCTCAATGGAGTAGGCTAGATGAAAATAAGCTCTATCTTTTGGCTGGCAAAGAAACTGAAAAAGCAATGGATCCTTTAGCAGAAGTTGCTTATTTTATGACTATTCCAGAAGTTAAAAGATTAATGCCTTTTTATTCAAATTCAGATAAGATTTCTCAAGAGCTTTTTGATAAAAATCTTAGGCTAGCAGAAGAAACTAGGGATCGCTCAACAATCGAAGCAGTAACTTCAATTTTGGAATTATTTAAGGAAAAACAAAGTGCTGCTGGAAGAGCAATATTTGAAACCATATTTTATTATTTATGGGGTAAAAATTCTGCTCTTGAAAAGGGGGTAGGTATTGGACTAGATACAGACCATGAGATGTTTCAAACAGCAGCATGGGATTTAGGGTGGAAAGAAGCTAATACAATTGAACAACAAATAAATAGTAGCCCTCTAATCTATGCTAGAAAATCAAAAGATAAGGGAAATGAAGAATGTCTTGCTAGATTCAATTTAAGGCAATTTTGGAGGTAAATATAATCAAAGAAACTAAGATCATTATGATAATGGCAGCATCTCTTGATGGGAGAATAACATTGCCTAATAGGAACAAGATTAAATTTGCAAGTGAAGAGGACTTCAGTTATTTGCAGAAAATGAGGTGCTGGGCAGATTGCATCATTAGAGGATCTAATACCGTTTCAAATAATGGATCTCCAGGCCTTACTTCAAGAGAAGGTGTGATCGAGAGACAATTTAAAGGGTTGAATCCCCATCCTTTGAATATAGTTTTAAGTTCTAGCCTAAATTTTGATTTTGATAAAATTCCATTTTTTAATTTAGCTCAAGTCAAGCCAATAATTTTTACATCAAAATATATATCTGAAGAAAGGTTGTTAGAAGCAAAGAAATACTCAGAGGTTTATGTGGTAAATGTTGACAAAAATGGCTTAATAAACATTAAAGAAGTTTTAAGAATATTATCTAATAACTTTAATTGTAAAAACATATTAATTGAAGGAGGGGGTGATCTAAATTTTTCTGTGCTAGACAATAATCTTATTGATGAATTGCATTTAACTTTATGTCCTTTAATAATTGGGGGTGAAACAAGTAAAAGCTTTGTTGAAGGAAAAGGTTTTGATCAAAAAAATATTAAATTTTTTACCTTAAAATCTATTCATAAAAACTCATTTGATGAAATAATCTTAAAATATCTACCCAAAAAATGATTTAATTTTACTTATTTCAAAAATTTATTTACTTTTAACCTCATTCTTTCAAAATCATTATAAGTGTGATCTTCTCTATTAATCTCGACAATTGAATAGTTAAATGCATTATTATCTATTAAAAATTCTTTTAAGTCTTTAGAACTTAAAAAAGGATCTTTTACATTTTGGATAAATAATATTGGAATTGAGCTATTTTTAATCCAAATATTTAAAGGAATTTTATTTTTTATTGTCCAATTAAGAGGTAGGCCTAGAAAGATACATTTTATTGGAGAGATTACATTTTCATGAATTGCTTTAAGAGTTAAAACTGCTCCAGCAGATTTAGCTATAACCACATATTCTTTTTTATTAATGAGGTATTTTTTTAACTCTTTAGTTTCATAGTTTAAATCAATAAATGGCTCATTTAATTTCCAATGCTTGTATAGATAAACATTAACTTTAGAAAATGATTCTTTCAATTCTTCACTTATTTGTTTCAACCAAGGAATATTAGATTTATCATTTCCGCCTAAAAATATTGCTTCCATATGAAGATAAGTTGGTTGTTTAGGTTCTTAATGCTTTTTAGAGGATTGCAATTCATTAAACTGAGGATATTTTGTAAGGAGAGTTTGAGAGCCATCTTATTTCTTCTTAATCTTTATTTCTCCTTTTTTTGATTCCGTAATCAATTCGTCGTTTTCATCAAATTCCGCATTTTCTACTTTATCTTTAGGTATTATTAATTCCCACTTAAAATATTTAGTTCCTTTTTTCGTAGAGTGCTTTTGTAATTTCATTAATAAAACCAGTAGAAGGACAAAATGAAAATATGGGTGGAGGAACGGTTGGTTGGTTATGTGCTATACAGGGATGCAGTTATAGTGGTGGCTTCAAATACTGTGCAGAAACCTACGCAGAATATCCAGATGTGCCTATTGAAGAATTACCAGAAGATACACTATTTGATTGTGGAGAGCCAGTAACAGAGGATAAGTTAGAAAATAATAAATGTGTTTTTATTTTAAATGATGGAACAAAGTTTCTTCAAATACCTTTTGTATATTATAATGGTTTTTATGTAAAAGAAGGAGTTATCTATCAAAAGGTAATGAATCCTATTCCTAATGCTTCTTCAACAATAGAATCATTAGATACATATAATATTGAGATAAACAAAGTCACTTGCGGAAAAGTTGGAGAAATAAGATATGTTAGTTATTGCAATTGTGACAGAAATTCACAGTTCTAATTAACTCCCTCAATAGAAAATATTATATGTACCTTATATAGAGTTTTGTGAGTAGGGGTGTTGAACAATTCTGCTTGGCGAATGGGATGGGCGTATAGAACTTTTGTCTAGTTTGATGTGGTTTTTCATTTCAGTAAGTTAATAAAATCAATAAAACCCTATCTGTATGGTCAAAATCGCATTAATCTCATGCGTGAGTAAAAAGTTACCTCATAAAGCAAAAGCTAAGTTTCTGTATATAAGTCCGCTTTTTAAGATGAATCTTAAATTCGCAGAGTCATTTAGTCCTAAAAATATTTTCATATTATCTGCAAAATATGGATTAATTGATTTAGAAGATGAAATAGAACCTTATGATAAAACATTGAATAAAATGAGTTCTAATGATAAAAAAGACTGGGCTAAGAATGTTTTAGATAGTTTAAGAAAGAGAACAGATTTAGAAAACGATGAGTTTATTTTTCTTGCAGGTGAGAATTATAGAAAATATCTTATTGAGCACATTAAACACTATAAAATCCCCATGTATGGGTTAAGTATAGGAAAGCAACTCCAATATCTGAAGGGACATATACAATGACTGAAGAATGTAATCTTACTCATAATTTTTTTAATGGTCTGAAAAGATTTAGATTTCCATTTAATGAAAGAGATATTCCCCTAAATGGAATTTACGTTCTTTTTGAAAAAGGAGAAAAAGCTCATGATTGTGAGAGGATTGTTAGAATTGGAACCCATACAGGCAATAATCAATTAAGATCTAGATTGTATCAACATTTTCTTAATGAAAATAAAGACAGAAGCATATTTAGGAAAAATATAGGAAGAGCTTTGCTTAATAAGTGGAAAGACCCATTTCTTATTCAATGGGAAACAGATTTAACAACAAAAAAGGCTAAAGAAACAAATAGGGATAAAATTGATTTTGTTAAACAAAAAGAAATAGAAAAGAAAGTTACTAAATATATGCAAGAAAACTTTAGTTTTGGAGTATTTGAAGTAGCAGATAAGAAAAAAAGACTTGAAATAGAATCCAAGATAATTTCTACAGTTTCTTTATGCAATGAATGTAACTGTTCAAAAGATTGGCTTGGTTTATATTCTCCAAAAGAAAAGATAAGAGGTAGTGGTTTATGGTTGGTAAATGAGTTATACAAAAAACCTTTTAGCAAAGAAGAAATAACTAAATTAAGTTTATTATTAAGTTAAAATGAAAGAAAATAAATTAATAATAGTAATTAATAGATCAATAAAAGAAGTATTTGATTTTATAATTAACCATAAAAATACTCCTATGTGGATAGAGTATATTAAAGAAGAAATTGCAAAACCTTATCCACCTAAAATTGGAACAATATACAAAAATACAGCAGATACTAAAAAATGGGATAGTTATGAAGTAACTGAGTTTGAACCTAATAAAGTTTTTACATTGAGAGCTTCAGATGGCAACTACCATGTCAGATATACTTACAAAATGCTAGATTATGCAAAAACTGAAATGGTTTATTTTGAATGGGTTGAAAACGGAGAATTAGAAAATCCATTTAGACAAGAAGTACTCAATAAATTAAAGGATGTAATGGAAAGATGGTGTTGATAAGTGGGTTAACTAAGATAAGATTTGGTATTTGAGACCTCATGAAATTCTAGCAAGATTAACTGAAGAAACAGGAGAATAAAATGAAGACATCAATTCTTTTTATACTCATCAAAATAGATAGCCATTTGTTGTTGGATGCAATCTCTGTATAATCCCATTTTGAAATAAAATAAACTCTTTTTTGGATAACCATAATTTTCATTGTAAGCAGTTATTCCAGAATATTTTACTATTTCTTTATCATTTAACCAAACATGTACATGACTATCTCTTCTACTAAACTTAATATTAAACTTTAAGTCTAGCCACTTTCCTCTTACTTCATCTTTTGTTGAGAATATTTTTTTTCTTTCTTCTGATGTCTGTAATGTAATAAATAGCTCACCATTAACATATCTAAGAGCTAAAATTGGATTATCTATTTTGGCTATCTCCAACTCGTCCAATTGCTTCCATTGAGCTAGCACAAGTCTTGTTTGTACTATTGGAAACTCTTTTGGAATAAATAGGCTGAATGCATAAGAGTATTCTTTATCTTCAACACTTCTAAGCTCTTTTTGCTCAACTAATTCATTTCTTTCACTTGCTTTGCCACCTTCATTTAATTGTAAGTTGTCTTTTGGTCTAATTATAATCTTTAGGGCTTGCTTTCCAGAACGCACAATATTCGATTGGAATTCAAAAGAATTAGGTGCAAGCAATTTTCGGCTCCAAATTGGATTTAATTCATCTTCTTCAAAACCATCATAGGCATCCATTACAAAAGTTAAAATAAGATGTTTATCTACTTTTTGTATGATCATTAGAAATGCAACACAAAAAGACCTCGCTCCTTTAGCCTTAGTAGAAATGTCCTCTGGATACCACCAAGAGAGATTTGATTTTAAGCCAACCTTAAGGAAATTGTTCAAAGAAGATGTGAGTATTATTTGTGCAGAAGATGATTTGATTGTTGGTTATATTACTCTTGGGGAAGATGGGGAAATTGCTTTTCTATCTGTATCTAAAGACTATCAACGTAAGGGGATAGCAAGGATGCTAATTGAAAACATTATGGATCTTGCTAAAACTAAAGATATCAAGAAACTATATCTTGATGTAAGAAAGGAGAATGATATAGCCATAAAACTCTACCTAAAATGCGGATTTAAAATAGGATCAATAACTAAAAAGAAAATCCATGAGTCAGTTATAGAAAAAATAAGAATGGAGTTTGTAATAAAATGAATAATAAGGAAAAAATATTACATTTTATGAAAAAAGAGGAATTAATGGTAATTTCGACATTAAATAAGGAAGGAAAGCCACAGAGTGCAGTTGTAGCATATACTGAAACTCGTGATTTAGAGATTATATTTGGAACTTTTAATAATACAAGAAAATATGCAAATTTAAAGAATAATGCTAGTGTTTCTTTAGTGATTGGCTGGAATATTGATGAAAAGATAACTATTCAGTTAGAAGGAGATGCACAAGAGTTATTTGGACAAGAATTAGAAAAGTGCAGGAAATTACATATTGCTAAAAATCCAAAAAGAGAGAAATGGTGTTATGAGGTGCAAGAGAGATTTTTCAAAATTAAACCTGTGTGGATAAGGTATTCTGATTTGTCTAAAGAACCTGAAGAGATATTTGAAATTACTAAATGAGAGATAAAAGAAGGAGTAAAGAACTATTGTGTTTGGCAAACTAGATGTAAGAAACTTTTGTTTAGTTTTGGGCTTTTGATTTTTATAGAAGATTTATAATTATAACCTACTAAGCTAATATATGAAATACCCAATATTATCTCATAAAGAGGCAGTAAAGATAGATTATGATTTGCATTACATTTATGAACTTACTAAAGGCAAGAAAAGACTTATTGTATTAGGTGCAGAACATATTGCAGATCCCATTCACATTCAATATAAGAAATTCAGAGATTTATTTAATAAATTAAAGCCAGATGCTGTCTTTGTTGAATCTTGGTCTAATGAAAAAGATTGGACAGATTTTAAGTTAGAGAATGATGTAATAAAGATATGTGGGGAAAGCACATGGCTTGTCTATTGTGCACAAAAAAATAAAATTCCTGCATTTTCATGGGATTTATCTTATAATAAAGAGATAAAACTTCTTTTGAAGAGGTATTCAAACAAGTTAATGCCTGATGGCAACTCTGTTAGGCTAAATCTTACATCTCTAACCAACTAACCAGCTTATTTTTATCTGGGGGAACATCTTTCCTTGAATAAAACACAAATTCCATTCGTTCATAGCATTTTGGACAATAACAAACTCTTCCATCTGATAATTTTATAGAAATTAATTTTGTTATACCTGACTTTAGACATTTCTTT
>Ga0209542_10016077_pt1 | contig 12463 bp, 8 predicted proteins | sample RifCSPhighO2_01_FD_184028 | JGI IMG/M metagenome (GOLD analysis project Ga0209542, IMG submission 184028) | Soil microbial communities from Rifle, Colorado - Rifle CSP2_plank highO2_0.1 (SPAdes) (version 2) | ecosystem: Environmental > Terrestrial > Deep subsurface > Rock core/Sediment ...
GACTACAATAGCTATTGTTTATGATGGAACAACTACGACCATATTTGTTAATGGAACAAACAGGACCAGCACAGTTGAAACTTTAAATACGGCATCCTCTGTTATAAGGGTGGCCGAGAGGGCCGTAGAGCCTAACCCGGACCAGGAGTATGACGGAAGTTTAGATGACATTGATTTTTATAATGGAACTTTAACAGCTGCAGAAATATCCTCCCATTACAACTATAGTTTAGGTTGCAATGATACTGTTGTAGGTTTTTCTGATGCAAATCCACCAGAAATAAACTCCTACAACCTGACTTCAGAGGGAGGGGCAGGCTGCACAAACTGGAATACCGACAAAAGCAATGCATGCACTACAAGTGACACTACACCTACTGTAGCCATTGCCACTAATCAAAATGCTAATTGCCGTATTGGCGTTTCAGACCTGAATTATACAAACTTGGGCTCAACAAGGGAATGTAGTGGAGGAGGAACGGACATTACATGCACTCTGACATCACAAGACGGAATTGCGAGTGAAACATCCTACATATACATTGGCTGTAAAGATTTAGCTGGAAATGAAAACCTATCAAGCACAAGCGGCGCATTGAAAGTATCAATTCATACATCAGACCTTGAAACATCAGGAAGGAACAGCATAGAAAGCGGGATTCAAAATTCTTTGTCGAGCGGCTATACAATCTACACGGACCAGAGGATATATGCAAGAAATGCAGCAGACCAGCAAAGCACCGGGATATTTGACAAGGCTGTCAAATGGATGAATAAAATATGGGCATTTAATGTTGTAACCGGGAATGATACTGCGGTTAATTTATTTAACATAAGCCCCGTTTTTTATGCACTGGAGATGCAGAATCTTAGTGCAAGCCAGATAAATTCAACAGTCTATCAGGTTATAATGGATACCAGGTAGCACAAGAGGGCGATGGCAAAAAAGGTGCTTTAAGTGTTAAAAAACAAATGCCTGCTGTTTTTTGCCTTTTTCTTGCACAAACCTGTTGTTCCGGAGCATCCAAAAGCAAAGCTTTATGGAAAATACCAGACCAATCTGTTTCCGGGTGCGGGGACTTACACCTATCCGATAGAAGTTCCAAAAGGTACAAACGATTTGCAACCTGCTTTAAGTATCTCTTATAACAGTCAAGCTGTAAAGCAAAGGCCGTCCTTTCTTGGAGCAGGCTGGACTTTAACTCAAAACTATGTTTACAGAGATGTAAATTTTACGCCTTCAAACACAACAGATGATGAATTTAAGCTTATTTTGAATGACGCTTCTTATGGCTTAATTTATGATGGGGCTGATGGATTTTACCATACAGAAATTGAGACCTTTGCAAGAATACAAAATCTTTCAAACGCCTCAAATAACTATGGCATGTACTGGTTGGTAACCTTAAAAGACGGCACCCAATTAAAGTTTGGATACCATGCCGATTCCGAATTAACATCGAATACAGGCTACAGTTATGCACTGAAATGGAGCCTTGACCAGATTGAAGATACTCATAACAATAGAATATCTTATTCTTACAATGAAAATCCCTATGCCCAAGATAACGGCAGTGTTTATTTGACTCAAATACTATATAACAATGACCAAAAAAGAAAGATTGAATTTGGATATGAAGATTCCAACAGACTAGATATAAGGCGAGTTTATGAGCAAGGAAACGTATTGGAGGAAAGTAGGAGACTAAGCGATGTCAATGTTTTCTTTAATAGCACCTTAGTGAGAAGATACAATTTTGGATTTAATAATTTGAATAATGAAAGCTCTTTGTCCTCGTTGTCAAAAATCAGATACATCGGCTCTGACAACTCTTCTGTATTGCATACAATAACATTTGGCTATTACCAATCAACATCGTTTTATGCAAACTCCACAACCTATAACTCATCAGTTCTTTTTTCCAATTCTGCTGGCGAAGATTTCGGAGTGAGATTGGTTGATTTAAACAATGATGGCTACGTTGACATGATTCAAGGTAAGGGGGCTACTTCAGAGAAAAAAGCATGGCTCAATAACAAGACAGGATGGAATGAATCAAATTCCTTTGCTCCTCCTGAATTTTTTGTTTATAATTCCGGCCCACAAGTTGGCTTGGACAGGGGGCTTAGAGTTGCAGACATAAATAACGATGGCCTAGCAGACTTAATTCAAGGCTGGGGAGGGACAAGAAAAGCATGGCTCAATAATGCAACAGGCTGGAGGGAAGATTCTGCGACCTGGGCCCCTTCAATTGATTTTGCATCATCCAGCGGTGTAGACGAAGGAGTACAGTTAGTTGACTTTGATGGTGATGGCAAAGCAGACATATTGCAGGCAAAAGAAAGCGGACCAGTAAAAAAGGCATACCTTAACACAGGCAATGGATGGAAGGATGTAAGCTCCCAATGGAACAGTCCAACATATTTTGTAAAGTCTGACGGCTCTGACTTTGGCTCAAGATTGGTCGAGATTAATGGAGATGGGTTAATTGATGTCATTGAAGGCTATAATTTTGGTACATTAACTAAAAATGCCTGGCTTAACAATGGCTCTGGATGGGTTAGATCAGCTGTTTGGGATCCTCCTGACGTGTTCACTAGCTCTTCAAGGGTCGATAATGGCATGAGGTTTGTCGATTTAAATGGAGATGGATTAACTGACATATTCCAAGATTATAAGAATGGCAGCATAACCGAAAGAGAAACTTTCATCAATAATGGAAATGGCTGGACAAACACCTCTTATTGGATTTCCCCAGAGCCATTCACAAAAGATGGAAGAAACACAGGAAGAAGAATCGGGGATGTTAACGGAGACGGGCTTGGAGATGTGATAATAGGGTATAATGATGGCTCTAACGTTAACAGAACATTAATAAGAAATTCAACAATTCCGTATTTGTTAAAAAACATAACTAATGAGTATGGCGGCGCAACCTACCTTGATTATTCAAAATCCACTTTATTTAGCAATACAGGCGAAGATGGCATTTCAGACATTGGCTTTAACGTATGGGTTGTAAGCAATGCAACTCAGGATAATTCACTGCCTTCAGATTTCAATGTTTTGGGCAATGCATCTTATCATTATTTTGGTGGGAAATATGACTATAATGATTCTGAGTTCAGGGGATTCAGTATTGTAAATGAGACTTTAGCTGATAAATCTGTTACTTCACATTATTTCCATCAAACTAAGCAGTTGAAAGGCAAAGAGTACGGAACAGAAACCTACGATTCTTCTGGAAATATCTTCCAAAAAATCGAGAGCAGTTACAATTTTACAACGACAAATTACGGTTACTTTATTGTGAACTTTCTTTCCACAGCTTCCTATACTTATGATGGGAATCCATTAAATCCAAAAATAATAAACACTTCTTACAAATACGATAACTATGGCAATATTTTAAGTAAAACGAGTTTTGGGGATATTTCTATTACTGGTGACGAAAAATTTGAAAATTACACATTTGCTTACAACACAACATCATGGATTTTGGATAAGCCATCATGGTACATTTCATTTGATTCTTCATTAAACAAAATAAGAGAAACAAAACATTTCTATGATAATCATCAGTACGGCGATCCTCCATCAAAAGGTGATCTAACGAAAGTTGAAAACTGGCTTGATACAGGGGGAGGTAACCCAACTACTTACTACCAATATGATGATTTTGGCAATCTATACAGGGAAACAGACGTTCTTGGAAGAGCCACGACAAGGGATTATGGCATCAGAGATGATACGCATACGTATCCTGACAGAATAACCAATGCTTTGGGGCATGCTATTGATTATGTTTATGACGTTGGAACAGGAAATGTAATCTCATATAAAAATCACGGCGTAGATTTTCTATACGAGTATGACACTTTTGGCAGGATTAGCAAGGACATTGACCCATACGACACTTCTGATTTACCTACTAAAAGCTATACCTATAATTATGATGGTGTTGCTCCTGAGATAATAAAAGTAAGTCAGAAAACAACTAGCAATAAGACGATTGATAACTACTTTGTGTATGATGGTTTTGCTAATTTAGTACAAATCAAGAGTCCTGCAGATAATGGACAACAAGTTGTAAAAAACCTGTTTTATGATGGCTTATTTAGGGTTAAAGAAGAGCAGAATCCTTATTTTGAAACATCATCCACATCATTATCAAATAAATCAAACACAACCAACACAACAAAATACAATTACGATGCTCTTTCAAGGGTTATTTCTGTTGTTAATCCAGATGGAACTTTCATTAACACTACTTATAACAAGTCTACTATAGACGACTACGACGCTAATAGAAACAGGCACACTTACGTTTTGGACGCTTACGACAGAATAACAGAAGTTAGAGAATACAATACAGATTATTATATTGGTGACAATCAAACATATAATACGAGTTATACTTATGACGCCTCTGACCAGCTTATTGGAATAAGAGATAACTATGGTAACAACATTAATCTTACATTTGACTCCTTAAATAGAAAAATTAAGTTACTCCATCCAGATTTAGGAACTTGGAATTATGAATACGACACAGCGAATAACTTAATAAGACGCTCCAACTCAAAAGGAGATGTAGTAGCACTAGGCTACGATGGTTTAAACAGAATTCTACAAAAGAATACGACAAATCAAACAATTACTTTGTTTTATGATAAACAGCATCAAGGAACTTTAACAAATGTAAGCTACATTTCAGATATAACAAACTTCAACAATTATAGTATAACGTATCTTTATGACGACAGATTAAGAATTATAAAAGAAACCATTTATGAAGGTGGAGAAGTAGACACCACAAGCAATACCTATGATTCAATGGACAGAATCATAGAAAGTTTACAACCTAATAATGTGGAACTAGACATTTACTATAATGCTCAAAACAAGATAGACAAAATCAAAGGTTACATAAATCAGACAAGGTATAACGTGGTTGGAAATCCACTAAATAGAACTTATTTTAATGGTAAAATAACAACATTTGATTATAATCCTACAAATTTAAGACTAAAACAGATTAAAACTAATAATATTCAACAATTAAACTATAGTTATGACAATGTAGGCAATGTAATCTCCATCAATGATTCCGTAAATAACAGAAGTTACAAAATGGGTTACGATAATCTCAACAGATTAACAAATGTCACCATAAATAACTTCAATTGGGTTTATTCTTATGATGCAATAGGTAACATCTTGAAAATAGCAAGAAATTACTCGCAAACAACATCGTTCAAATATGAAGGACTGGCGCATGCATTTACTAAAGTTATTACAAAGGATACTGGTATAGATGTTTATAGACCCTCTGTTTATAATGGAACGAACAGGACACAAATAGTACAATTCTATCTGGTTAACGAAAAGAATACCTCTATTTCACAGGTTAACTACACAGTTGAGTTCGGAGATGGCTCATCAACAACTGGAAACAACATCAATTTAGCGTTTAAGGGCTTTAATTTGGTCACAGTTGAAAGAAATTACTCCAAAGGTGGAAATTATAGGGTAAACATAACAGGACGTGCTAATACAACCGCAACTGATTATCAGCCATTACGTTTATTGTTTGGAACTTTGGCTAACTCCTTAAGTATTCTAAAAAAGAATGCCACTACTGTAATAACAGAATTTATGGCACAAAACACCATTGCTGCTGATTCTAACAGTTGGGGGTGGAACTGTAGCAATGGTGTTTTCTCTACTATCAACTTCAATATGTCATCAAGCCAAAGCTTGATGATTATAATGGAACATAACTTCACCCTAAATGGCGGAGTAAACCTAAGCTGTAAGGTTAATTCAACCGATGGAAATCAAACTTTACTTTTACCTTTTACATTTGATGGGATTAAAATAGAAGGATATAACAGCACTAAAGTTGACACAGATACTGTCTCAGTTAAATTTCAAATAAAGAATTATTTCTCAACTTTAAGTGGGATAAGCTGGAATATCACAGCCAATGGATTAAAGTATAATGCATCTGGAATAACATTAACACAAAGTCAATCCACTACAATAAGCCAAGAAATAAACTTAACAAGCGGAGGCTTAAAGTATATAAAAATAACAATAGGTCAGGGTAATTTTACAGATAGCTATGCTGAGTATTACAAAGTTGATTGGCTAGGTATTTCACAGTTCTTTAGCACTCTAAAGAATGCAACTGCAAGAGTCTATGATTTCCTAATTACAAACTACAACAATGTTAATACTTTAACATTATGGAACTTTACGTCTCCAACTTTGAACCATAGCTTAAACTTGACAAATAACGAATCTTTAATCGTTGTCATAGAAGAAGATTATAGTCAAGGTAATAAAGAAGCAACAATACAAGTCTTTAATCAGACTATTGGAGAGGATAATTTAATAGAAGTCTTCAGAATTAGGCAAATTGGGATTAATTCCTTGCAGACCTTGCACGAAAATGGTTCAAGGGCTGTTGTTTCATCAATTGTTGTGAATAATATTAAACCTTTAAATTTAAGCTGGAAATTAAATAACAGCGAACAACTTATATTATCAACTCAGAACCTATATTTGAATACATCAGAGCAAGCTATTGTTGTAATAGAAAGCAATTTCTCAACATCAGGAATTTATCCGTTAATCTTCCAAATTAATTCTTCAACTTATAATGATAATCAAACTGGGGTGGCTGTATCATGAAATTAAATGGCTATCTTAGAGTAATAGTATCAATTTTAGTTTATTTAATGACATCACTGCCAGTTATTTTTGCGCAGGAATTAAACCTACAATATGACCAAGTGGGCAACCTTGTTACAGGAGACGGATTTTACAGGGAGTATGATGGATTTAATCATTTGATAAGAATAAGAAATGGAAATTTATCATCAGGAAATATAACTGAGGAATTCATTTGGCACCCAGTTGAGGAAAGGGTATTTATTAAGAAAATTTATTGGAATAATCAAAGTTTAAGGACTACAATAAAATATCTTAACGAGAATACCATCAAAATAAAGAATGAATCTGGAACGTTTTATGAGAATTATATTTATCAAGATAGCCAGCTAATAGCATTGGTTGATAATAATAACAAGAAATTTATTCATGGAGACCATCTAGGTAGTACCTCTCTAATAACTGATTTAGGTGGAAATTTATTAGAAAATACATTTTTCTCTCCAACAGGTGAAATTTTATCAGGAGGCGAAGAAAGTAGGTTTGACTATTCTGGAAATGAATTTGATGATTTAACTAATGAATTGGACTATGGTGCTAGAATGTATAAACCTGATTGGATTAAATTTTTAAAACCTGATATAATCTCCTATGAGTTAATCTATACTGATTTGAGAGAAGAAACAAATTATAATCCTCAAGAGTTAAATGTATATTCTTTTGTCTTAAATAATCCATACAAAAATATTGACCCAAATGGTTTATGGACGGTTCAAATAGGTGGTAGTGGCACTGGTGGTTCAGTATATGGAGGAACTTATGGTAAAGGAGTTATATTTGGATATGGAGATAGGGTATTTGAATGGGGTACATATAAAGCAGTTGGTCATGGAATTTATGTTGGTTATGGGGCGTCTGGAACTGCTGATGTTAGTGTGTCAGGAAATAAACAGATTGGAAAAATAGGAGGACTTACTTTAACCATTGGAGGCTCAGGCACAATTGGTCCAACTACTGGAGTTGCTGGAGCTGGTTTTGGTGTTGGTGCAGAGAAAAACATTCCAATTACATCAACTGGTATAATCTTAACTGGCACGAAACCTTCATATACGATTAGTGGTGGAGTTTCAGCAGGTAGTGCTATTGAAGGACATGCATTTTTAGTCTCTACAACCGTAACGCCAAGAGGGTCAATTTCATTTTCTAATGCTAACCGAAATATCAACTTTCAAGTACCCCAAAGTCCTGTTCCTACACCTTCAGTTTCAAATAATAATAGAAAAGGAGTTACAAGTACAATTAGCAAAATTACATCTACAATATCTAATATTATTAAAAATATATTTAAACCTAAACAGAGGTCGAGGTAAGTATGAATGTGATAACAGCCTCAGCACTAATTATAATTCTCGGAGGGTTATCTATAGTAATTTTTATACCTACAATAATTTTTACTATTTTGTCAATGCATAGAGGTTCGTTACTAATGGAATACCTGCATGATAAGTATTACAAAAAATGGGCACAACTAACTTCTATAGGTTCATTTGGTTTTGGTGTGGTAAATCCATTTAGAAGTATTCCCTATTTGTATATTCAGGAAAATATAAAAGATATAAAATTGCAAACACTAAAACAACGTGCTCGTTTTTGGACGACTTTAGCGATTATTGGTTATGTATTATTTTTTATTTTATTGTTTTTAATGTTTTATATTATTAATGGAACGTGAATTAAATAGAAGCTTGCTAATCCAAGATTGCCCTCCAGTCTTAGTTATATTCTTTATCTAACTCCAATCTGTATACTTTACTTAAAAAATTACCAAAAGTTAAGTTAGGTGTTGATAAACCACCACCTTATGATTCAGATGAAAAACATCTTCTTTGTGTTGCAATATTGATTATAAAGAAGAAAAGATTAGGAAAAAGTTGTGAGTTACGTTATTAATCCATTTATTGGTTTCATTGTAAAAGCGAGAATTTCTGGTTTAAAATTCGCTTTTAAATAAAAAACAAAATTGATATACTTCCGAATTTTTAAAAACTAAAAAATGAACTATGTTAAAAATACTTTATTTTTGTTACTTTCCCTATTTTTCTTCAATAAATCACCCAAAAATCACAGCGACCGAATCAGTAATAAATATTATACTTCCCCGATAAATTATATAAAATAGGTGTGGAAAAATGAGGAAAAAATCAGTTTATGATTTTATAAGTTCATTAATTCAACATATTCCACCAAAACAGTTCAGGATGATGAGGCATTACGGCGCTTATAGCAGGAACCAGAGAAGGAAATATATGGATAATCCCGGTGATTAATCAAATATACTCTAACAAATCTTTTGCAAGATACCTCTTGACTTTCTTCTCCATCTCAAAATGCCTGTCATGCGACCAAATCCCGTCATTTTGTATTGCCAAAGCAGCTGCTATGAACGGTGCATCTTTTGCGTCAATGCCTTTCATTATTTCCAGCGCTTGTTTCATCTTTGCCTTGATATCCTCTTCTGGAATGACATTAATGTTCTCCATGACTAAGCTGAACAATGTATCCACTTCCTCTTCCGACATAGATGATTTTTCAAGAATTACTGCTTTGTATTTGTTTATTTCTTTAATAACCTAATCAACAGTAAAGAATTCGATGTTTTTTGAGCTTAGAATCTTTCTGCTAACACCTTCTTTAATAAGGGCGGAAATAATTCTATTGGAATCGACAATGATTCTCATTAAGAAAACCTCTTTAACAGTCCAGCCTTAATATTGTGGTCAAGTTCTTCAACGTCCTTTTCAGTAAACTTGCTTTTGCTGACAAGCTTATCCATTAATTGAAGTTTTCTTGCCTGAGTCCACATGGCTCTTCGAGCTATCTCGCTCCATTTAATTTCAGTATGTTTCTTTACAATGTTATGCAATTCATCCGGAATTGACAGAGTCATATTTGGCATGTTTCATCACCTTATGTGTACTATGTGTCTTCACATATATAAACTTTTTGTTTTTTGTCAGGAGCGATTCCCAATTTCTATATAGAATGTTTCAAGTAAGACACATATACGAACATAACGCCGGGATTATCGATGATGATTTTGTAAGGAATCCCCTGACTTTTAATTCACAAAAAGGGAGAAAATATCCGTTAAACAAATTAGAGATAGATTCTTTCTTAGATAAAATACAACAATTGGGAAATGGAATATTTGACGAGGTTGAGTAATTATCTTTTATTCATGGCATTTTCACATATAATCATAATCTTTAACGGCTGGTATCCTTAATGAGATATTTAAAAGCGGAGATTTTAAATAAAAGTATATCTTAATTGGCCGTGAACTTAAAGGGGTCCGCTCCGCTAGGAACTTTACCATAGTTGTTTGACCGAAAATGAGCTCCAAAGTAAGGGAAAGCGATCTGAAAAGAAAACTGAAGGCGCACATACCTTTCGGAATCCAAAAAATAATCTACAATGTGGTCAAAAAAGCCCGCCTTGCAAAAAACATCGCCAAAAGCAGGTACACAAAAGATGACATCAAGAAATTTCTTGCTGATGCCGGCATTCAGAAAGGAGATGCAATCATGCTTCATTCATCGCTTGGGAGGATAGGATATGTTGAAAATGGCCCTGATGCAATTATTGATGCTTTTCTCGAAATAATCGGGAAAGAAGGATTGCTTGTGATGCCAACATTTTCAACGCCTCAATTCGATGAAAAAAAGAAAATGTTTGTTTTTGATGTCAAAAAAACTCCGGCTTACACTGGCGCAATCCCGGAAGCTTTCAGGCTGAGAAAAGGAGTCAAAAGAAGCATTTCTCCGATGCATTCAGTAGCCGCATTTGGCAACAAGGCAGAATGGCTTGCCAAAGGCCATGAAAAATGCGACAATCCCTATGCGATGAAAGGCCCCTTTGGAAAATTATATCAATTGAACGCAAAGATATGCCAGATGGGGGTTGACCAGCTGGCAAACTCATGCATACACATTATTGAAGACAAGATAAAATTTCCTATAAAAGTTTTTACTGAAAAGCTCAGGGCAGAATCGACAGATGAAAATGGAAAGAAAAAATTCATTTATTTCAGGAGGCATTTGCCTCATTTATACAAAATCAGAAACAATAATATGCTTGAAAAGCATCTTCTTGGCAGGGGGCTGATAAAGATTTATCCCTTTGGAAACACCGAGCTAAGGGTGCATAAAGTAAAAGATTTGGTGCACTTGATGGAGGAGCTGGCGAAAAATGGTATTACGATTTATAATTCTTGAAATAAATTATTACCCTAATTTATCTCCAACTTTTAAATCATCTTCCATCATAAGGGCGTCAACAAAAAACTTTGCAGCCCAGTTGATGTAGCAGAACGGCGCATACCAGCCATAGACTGGATAAGCGCCTTTTATTCCTCCATTAATCCTAGGATTATTTGAGTTCAAGTCTTGAGTTGATTTCACAAAATCATTTATTTTTTTTGCAGCATCAAAATATTTTTTATTTTTTGCAATTGAAACCAACCTTAGCCAGCAGATTGCCATCTGCGAATCTCCTGTCAGGCATGACCATGAAACGCTGCTCTCCCAATTCCTGTCAAAGCTTCCTGCCAAAGAGCCGTCTTCCCTCTGCAGCCCAATCAGCCTGTCAGCAGCCATTTTTGCTGAATTTATATATTTTTTATTTTTTAGGTAAATCCCGCATTCAAGGATTCCCTGGATTGTGTATGCTATGGTGTGCAGCAGAGGCTCCTGTTTTTCATAAAAAGCATTCTTCTCAAACCATCCGTTGCCAAGCTGCTGCGTCAATGCCCAATCAATGTTTTTTTCCGCAGCCTTTTTGTAAATTTCTTTTTTTGTTATTTCGTGCACTTTCAGCAAAGACCATGCAGTCCTTGTGTTGTAAGTGTGAACCTTGTTCAAATAATCAAACTTGTCCCAGCACCCGTTCTTGTTCTGTATTTTAACAAGCCAGTCTGCAGCCTTTGTGGCTGACTTCCTGTATTTCTCTTCCTTCGTCTCCTGGAACGCCCTTGCCATCCCGAAAATTACCTGTCCGGTGTTGAAAACTATAGGGAACTCTTTATCTCCAACTGCGCCCCCGGGAAATGCCCCATTGCCCATCTGTCTTGTCAGTTCCCATTCCGCCATTTCAATTGCGCTTTTTCTTATACTCTCATCTTTAGTTTTATGATAATAATTAAACACTGCAGGGATTATATACCCGGTTGTTTCAGAATAGGAGGGATGCCATCCTTCAATCAGCGAGTAAAGCGCAGCAACACCGCCGTCATTATTGGCGTTTTGCGCTGCCAGAATCCAGTTCATTGCCCCTTTGATGTGCCTTTCATTGCCGGAGATTCTGCCTTTAATGTTCAACGAGTCTTTGATTATCTCCTTGGAAAGGCAGGCTGGCGCCCCTTTGGAAGCCAAAGAACCAAAATATCTAGCATATTTTTTAATGCCCATAATTTGTTGCCTATATAAGAATTATAAAAGGTTTTCTGTATGGGCTTAAGCCTCAAACTTCTTTCTTCACCAGGAAATCTACCTTAAGCCATTCGTGGTATCCGGGAATTTCCTTTTTGTCCATGTCAAACTCGTAAACTGTCTTTTTGCCGTCAGCCAGAATCTTGTCGAAGTTTCTTTTTTCATATAATGGCTTTATCCTCCAGTTTGACTCTGTCTCGACAAGCATGCCCCTCACCTTCCTTATGCCATGCTCTTTCGCATACTTCAATACGGCGACGACAAGCGCGCTTCCAATCCCCCTTCCCATTGTCCTGCA
>Ga0209542_10016079_pt1 | contig 12462 bp, 11 predicted proteins | sample RifCSPhighO2_01_FD_184028 | JGI IMG/M metagenome (GOLD analysis project Ga0209542, IMG submission 184028) | Soil microbial communities from Rifle, Colorado - Rifle CSP2_plank highO2_0.1 (SPAdes) (version 2) | ecosystem: Environmental > Terrestrial > Deep subsurface > Rock core/Sediment ...
CTGTTTTGCTCGGAATGACAAATCCAAACCGCGAACTCCCTCCTTGAATCGGCAAATAAAAAATCCGCAGATGCGGTGTCGTAATGCGTTTCCCGCGTTTATAGATTTTTTGAAAATCATGATCGAGCAGAAGTCGATAAGAACGCGCCAACATCCTCAAATCGTTAGTCTAGCGCGTTGTTTATTGCGTCTCGCCCGCAAAACCCGGCGTCCTGTGCGGGACTTCATCCGTTTGCGGAAGCCGTGACGACGAGCGCGGTGTTTTCTTTTAGGCTGATAGGTTCTCTTCACTCTTTCTTTATCGAAATTGTTTAGTTGGTTTTTCTGAGCAAACGGAACGTTTAAACAAAATTACTTTCATCTATTATACGTTTTCTTCCCCGCGTTAGTCAAACAAAAAAAGTGATGCACCTACTTTCCACATTCTACCCACAGTCTAAAAAACTTTTGGCTTGTTTAAGGCAATATTCCATAATTTTACTGTTGATAACCTTTTCTGGTAAGATGCAAAAAGAATCGGACTGAAATGATCAGCAAAGGGTAAAAAACTCGTGAATCCTATTAAGCAACTCTGGCAAGTCGTATTGGGAAATCTTGAGCTTTCGCTTTCAAAAGCGAGTTTTACGACGTGGTTCAAACATACCTCGATACTTGACCAAAACGAAGGGAAAATCGTCATCGGCGTTCCAAATTCCTTCACCAAAGAGTGGCTACAGAACAAGTTTCACCAAGAAATCCTGCGAGCGGTCCGTTCTGTAAATCCGGATATCGCCCACATTGAATATCAAATCACGAGCAACTACCGGCCAGCCCCCTACCCACCACAAAAAATAGAAGCGGAGGCTCCCGCCGACCGCCCAGTAACACCCAAACCCTCCACTTTAAGTACCGGGCTCAACCCCAAATACACTTTTCAGAATTTTATCATTGGGAGCAACAATGAATTGGCCGCGGCGGCCGCTTCCGCTGTCACCAAAAATCCGGGCAAGTCCTACAACCCCCTGTTTGTGTACGGGGGCGTCGGTCTTGGTAAAACCCACTTAATGCAGGCCGTCGGCAACGAGTTTCTAAAAAATTCGTCTCCGAGCAAGGTTCTCTACGTCACCTCCGAGAAATTCACGAACGACTTTATCCAGGCCGTCAGAGACAACCGGGCGGAAAATTTCAAAAATCTCTACCGGGGCGTCGACGTCCTTCTGGTTGATGATATCCAGTTTCTGGCCGGGAAAGAACAGACCCAAGAAGAATTTTTTCATACTTTTAACGCCCTGCATCAAAATAATAAACAAATTGTCCTTTCCTCGGACCGGCTCCCCAAGGACATCCCCGCGATCGAGGAGCGCCTGGTTTCGCGCTTTGAATGGGGCATGATCGCGGACGTCCAACCGCCCGACTTTGAAACCCGGCTCGCCATCTTGCGCGCCAAGGCGAAAGAACGCGGCTATGGAGTGGAGGACCAGGTTCTCGAATATATCGCTCAGGCAGTGGAAACAAACATCCGCGAACTGGAGGGGTCGTTAAACCGGCTCATGGTTTTTTGTCAGCTTAATAACACCGCCCCCAGCCTGGAACGGGTAAAAGATGTCTTGTCCCAGATTATTTTCTCGCCAAAAAAACGCTCCGTATCCCCGAAGCGGATTATGGAAATCGTTTCGGATTATTACAATGTAACGGTTGACGATCTAATAAGGCAGTCCCGAAAAAGAGAGTATGTCGTCCCGCGCCAGGTGGCGATGTACATCATCCGCAAAGAACTGGAAACTAGTCTGCCGATGATCGGGGAGATCTTTGGCGGCAGGGACCATACCACGGTCATCCACGCGGTCGACAAAGTCCAAACTCTCTCCAAAGAGAAAGAAGGACTGCGACATGAAATCAGTCTTCTGACCAACCGTGTTTATCAGGACTAGTTCGGGGTGGTGTGTTGATTTGTTGTGGAGGGGGTTGGTACTCTAAATTTTCTTCCCCTCCCCCCCCACATCTTCCCAACACGCTTAACAAAAAACCTCCCCACTACTTACTCCTAAATACGCGCCCCTTGTAGCTTATCCCTTTTTTCCCCACGACTATTATTAATCCTCTTTTAATAAACCCAGAATAACTATTATGAAGATGGTGTGTATAAAAAAGAATTTAACCCATGGGCTACAAACCACGTCGCGGGTGGTTGGGGGGGTAAACTCTTTACCAATCCTTAATAATATTCTTTTCAAAACAGACCAGGGCCGCCTGCGAATATCAGGAACAAACCTGGAAATGGCGGTAAACACATGGGTAGCGGGGAAAGTGGAAGAAGAAGGGGAAATCACCATCCCCGCAAAATTAGTGAGCGAGTATATACACAACCTAGCGGCAGAAAAAGTGACCCTAAAGACAGAAAAACTCACCTTAAAAATTGAAGGGGAAAACACCGAAACACACATCAAGGGTCTGCCGGCGGAGGAGTTTCCGCTTATCCCTGATACTGGGGAGGAGGTATTTGGGAAACTGGACGGGGAGGTTCTAAAAAAAGCCATTTCCGAAGTAGTATTCGCCGCAGCATATTCCGAGGCCCAACCGGAAATCTCCGGAGTTCTGTTCCGGTTTTCCGGCAACAACCTCGAACTCGCGGCAACCGATCGTTACCGGCTGGCAGAGAGTCGGGTAAACATGGAACAGGCCGCGCCCGAAGAAAAGCAAATTATTGTTCCCGCCCGAGCGGTGAGTGAAATTGGTCGGATTCTCGGGCAAGGGGTGGTGGAAATTTTTTTGCGAGAGGGGCAAGCGTGTTTTAAAAACCAGGAAACAGAGATCATTACCCGGTTAATTGACGGGCAATATCCTGACTACAAACAAATCATCCCCACGAGTTTTTCGTCCCAGGCGGAGTTTGATCGGGTCGCGTTGAGCCAGGCTATCAAAGCGGCGAGCTTGTTTGCGGCAGATAATAATAACATCGAGCTTGAATTTTTACCGGGTAAGGAGTTGGTTGTGGCGGCGGCTTCCGCGCAGGTCGGCGATAGTCGTATCAGGGTTGCGGGGGACGTCGGGGGGACGAAAAATAAAATAATTTTTAATTATCGGTATTTGCTTGATTGCTTAAATATCCTTCCCGACGAAAAGGTTGTTCTGAAAGTCATTAGCGAAACCGCCCCGGTTGCGATTGCGCCGGCGAAGCGACAGGACTTCCTGTATATTGTTATGCCAATCAAAGTGTAGCTGCGTGTTTATTTCCCAAATCAATTTTGTTAACTTTCGCAATTTTGCAAGCCTTGATTTAAAAGTTGATCAAGGCTTGATTGTTCTTGTTGGGGAGAATGGTGCGGGGAAAACGAATTTTTTGGAAGGTTTGTATTTTGGGGCGAGCTTGCGCCGCTTCCCCGAAAGTTTGCAGCGACAGCTGGTATTCTCTGGGGCGAGTTTCTTCAGAGTCGTTTTGGGTATGTATGGAGCGGAAGCGGAGCGCCTGGAGGCTCTCTGGGAAACCACAACCACCGGCGCAACTCTAAAACTTTCGCTGGATCGGGAAACGGTAGCGCGCAGCCGGTACACTGGGGCGGCCCCGGTTATCAGTTTTTTGCCCCAGGATCTGATTTTGCTTACGCGCTCTCCCCAGAACCGGCGGCGGCACCTCGATGAGGCGCTTTTCACCGCACTGCCGGCCTATCGAGCCGCCTCTCTTTTCTATGAGCGGGCGTTGCGCCAACGCAACGCGCTGTGGCGTTCCATCGCGGAAGGGCAGGCCTCCGAAAAGGACCTGGAGGTTTGGGATGAGCAGTTGGCAGAGCATGGCGCCGTTATGACTAAAGCAAGAAAAGATTTTTTGGACCGGGCCAATACCGCCCTTCCCGGAATCCTCAGCCAGCTTGCGCCGGCCCCGGGGCGTGTTGCTTTGGTCTATGCGGCCGCAGGCGCGGCTGATCCTGGGGAGCTTCGCGAAAAAATCCTGCAGAACCGCGCCCAGGAACGAGTAAAATTGACTTCCATCGCGGGGCCGCATCGCGACGATTTCTTGATTTCTTGGGATGGTCAGAACGTGGCCGGTTTTCTTTCCCGCGGGCAGATTCGGGCGCTGACCCTGGCCCTCAAAATTTTCCAAAGGCAGTTCGTCGAGGAGAGTTTGTCCCGCCCGCCAATTTTACTGCTCGATGACGTGTTTTCGGAGTTTGACCCGCCGCATCAGCGGTCGATCAGCGTCTTTTTGAAATCCTTCCCCCAAGCCTTTTTGACGACCGCCAACCCCGAAACCCTGAGTAAAGATTTGCGGCCGAACCAAATGTTCCGCGTGGCGAGCGGGAAAATAACAGCTACTCTATGAAACCACTGGCCGACTCCTTGAGCGAGAAATTTTCCCGCCGCGACGACCTTTCTCGCCAGCTGCGAATAGTTAAAGTCTTTGACCTTTATCGCGAAGCGGTGGCCAAGATTTTCGGCTCGGCCATAGCGTTGCCCCGGAGCCTGAAACGAACGGTTTTATCCGTTGAAACCTCAAGTGCAGCGGCCGCGAGCGAGCTGCGCTTGCGAGAAGGGGAGGTTCTTGAAGCAATCAATGTGCAGTTCAAGTCGCCTCAAGTGACAAAGATCATTTATCGGTTTTAAATGTCACCATAAGGTTCCGCAGCCCCTGTTCGAAATTTACCACCGAAAACTGTTCCGCCTGTTTGAGCGCGGCGTCGCTCATCGCCGGGAAGGTTTCCCGCCCAGAGAGTTTTTCCAAGGCTTCGGCCCAAAGCGCTGTATCCGCCGGCGGAATCAAAAATCCCGACTCTCCCGCGGCGACCGCTTCGGGGATGGCGCCGCGCCGGCTCGCCACCACTGGCCGGCCGCAGGACTGCGCTTCCAGGAGGCTCAGCCCAAAAGTTTCTTCCGCTCCGGTGGGGTAGGCAAGCACGGAAATTTCCGCAAAAAATTCGCGGCGCTCGCTTACCAGTCCGAGGAGGTGCATTTGCGGGTGGGCGGCGGCAATTTGTTTGATGGCGCTTTCTTCTCGTCCCACGCCCGCGATCAAGAGCCGCCAAGCAGGATGGTTTTCGAGAAGCGGCGTCATCAAGCGTAAAAATTCTTTGGTCCCTTTTTCGGGATCGAGGCGGGAAAGAACCCCAATCGTAAAATCGTTCGGGTAGGGCGACGGCGCGATTTCTACCCCCGGGTAGAGGACGGCCAGGTTTTCCGGGGCCACGCCGATTTTCCCGAAAGCGTCGCATGCGAACTTGGAGGTGGTTATCAGTTTCGCCCGTTTCGCGTTTTGTCGGTATCGCCGCAGGAGCGGGTTCCGCCAAAGCCACTTCCCTGGGATTTTGTATTCTAGCCAGTAAACGTTCGCCCCCCGCCTTTTTGCGGGTCGGGTTAGGAGCAGTTTTTCCGTAAGGCTGTGCAGAAAAACCGCGTCGCCCGGTTTTATTTTCCGAAGCCATCGGCGGACCTTAAATGTGGCGAGCGCCCGGGTTAAGGGCCACAGTAACAGATACCCCGCGCTTACCGGTTCAAAACCCAAAGTAGCGCGCCGTCTCGGCAAGCCGTGTTTTTCAAACAAGCGCAGGAGCCGCTGGTCCGAAGTGATTAGCCGCACCGCGTATCCTCCCTTGCGCAGAACCTGAGCGATCCGCAGCGAAAAAAATTCCCCTCCGCCGAGGGAAGGCGTATGGGGAAATTTAAAGAACCAAGCGGTCATTGCCGTCATTTCAGAAAAAATATCTCCTGGACAAATCCTTTCGGAGCGGCGCCGAATACAACCAGCCCCAAAGCATAGATGAGAAAACCCCCAATGACTTCGAGCATCCACGGCAGATGAACCACGGCAAAGAACGCGGCCATCAAAACAGCCGCCGCCCCGGCGGGCCAAAAAATTCTCCAAGAGATCTTCTGACCGCTCGTGTTTCGTACCAGCAGGTAAGCGTAGCCGCCAACGATTACCTCGGTAATCACCGTCCCCCACGCTGCTCCCCAATAGCCAAAGGGCGGAATCAGAGCAAAATACAAAATCAATCCCACCACGGCCCCGAGCAGATAACCTTTGATCATGGTCTTTTGCCGATCCACGGCCACGACCGCGTAGCCAAAAAGCGTGCCCAAAGAAATCGCCCCGGCGGCCAAAGAGAGAATCTGCAACAATGCCGGGGAGTCAGCGTAACCCGACGGGCCTTTGAGCAGGTCAATGATTTCTTGAGCGAAAAACCACAATACGACATTAACCAAAACCCCCATCAACAGCAGGGCGTCGAAGGCGCGCTGCAGATAGTTCCGGAACTTCCCCCACTCTTTGAAAGCCGACATGGAGAGAAACGGCATCACCAGGCCTACGAACATCGCGGGGAATGCCAAGAGCCCCTCGAGGATCTTGTACGGCAGGCTGTACACGCCCACCACCACTTCCGGGTAAAACCAGGAAAGAATTATGATATCGGTGCGGAAGTATAGCAGGTTGAGCACAATGGCGAAAATCAGCGGCCAGGAGGCTGCGAGGATTTTTCTCCAGAAAACAAAATCAAAGCCAAAATCAAACTGCTCGTAGCGGCGCGCGATCCAGTAAGAAGAAAGGAAAATGGCGATATTGGCGCCGGCGAGCGCGAAAACAAAAAAAGCCAAGGGCCGCCCCTGCAGGGTGAAAAGGTAAACCAGGCCAAGGTTGACTACCCTGCCAACCGTTTCCGATAAAGTTAAAAGATGCTGAATCAGGTGCTTTTGAAAGACGCCTACCATCACCTGGTTTAGCGAGATGGGCAGAAAGGCCAGCACCGCGAGAAGCATTGCTTCTTTTACCGCTCGCTCATAGGGGAAAAACCAGGCCAGGGAGGCTCCGATAAGCAGGCTTACCGTCGCGATAACCAGGCGCATGCCTAGAGCGTTACTCAAAATTTGATAATTTCTGGAAGGTTTGCCTCCCTGCGGGAGATCCCCCATAGGGAGAGAAATTTCCCGCACCACGTACATATAGAGCCCGAAGTCGGCAAAGACCACAAACAGCCCTTGAAAGGCGATCACGGTGGCGTACTGGCCAAAGCCTTCTTCGCCGAGGTGGCGGGTCAGTAAGCCGATGGTCAGTAAACCAACCACTACCGCCAGTGCCTTGCCGATAGTTTGCGCCGCGGTGTTGTAGAAAATGCGTCGCCCGACAGACATCAGGTTTTTTTTCGTTTGGCTTTTTGAACTTTCTCGACGAGCCAACTCGAGCTCTGCGCTTTATTTCCGCCGACGTTGAAAACCATTCTAATCCCGAGTCTTTGGCACATCAGCTGGTCGGCGTTCAGAGACGAGGAACGGTTTTTCGCATCCTTTTTATCTCGATCCCCTCCGTTCGCGAAAATATCCGGTTTCAGTTTCCCAAGCTCCCTCTGGACCGACATGTCCTTCGCATTTTTTTTGTGTCCGGTAATCACTACCCGGTCAACATAACGAATGGCCAGCAAAATAGCAGCGCGTTCTTCTTGGGGCATGAACGTGTATCCCTTTTTCTTTCGAAGCCAATTGTCGTTGTTGAGTATGACGACCAGCTTGTCTCCGAGGGCCTTCGCTTCTTTAAGCAGCCTCAGGTGGCCGACGTGGATCGGGTCAAAACCCCCGGAAGTGGCGACGATGATTTTTTTCTTCATTTACCCTTTGGAAATTTTTTGTTCACTGGGAACACGTTCGTAGAGGTCGAGAATCAGTTTAGCAACAGCGTGCGGTCGGGGAACCCGATCAAAAACGAAACGAGTTTGTTCGCCGGCCGTTTGTACATAGACATTACCATAATTAAATAGATTGCCAAACAGTCCGCTGATTTCCGCGGTTACGTCCTGAATGCGGTCCAGGTGCAGTTCCGAGGTGGTGTGGTGAAGCAGATTTTTTTGGGTTACATCTACAATCCGTTCGTTCGTGATGATTTGATAATTAAGATAATACAAAATCCAGATCGAAAAAAGCGCCCCCACCAAAAACATGATATATATGGTTTTTATCAAATTGACAATCTCTTGCGCCGGAGAAGTGCGAAGAAATTCAAATTCCGGCAGGATCCATGCATCAAACACAATTGGCAGGGCGGCGAAGAGCAGCCAAACCGCAATTTCTTTGAGGAGCGCGACCCAGTGCGGACGGGTTGCCAGGTAAATACGCTCGGTCGGCTGCTGCCCGGGGAACAAACCCCTTGCTTTTTGGAGGAGGGTAGTCATGTTTGCGGTAGTGGGATGTGCGATAAATTTGCTTCGGCAGCGGCGTACAGGGAGAGCATAATCAATAGATAGAATGCGCCGAGGACCACGCCCAAAATTTTGGATTTCCCGAACCGCAGCAGAATGTAAACCATGATCAGGCTATATGCGGCTACGAGGAATATGAGACCGTAGAAAAGCAAATAGACGATTAGCTTGATCATGAGATTATAGTAAAGGGTTGGACCGCGGCTCTTGGGGCGCTTTGAGGCCCAAGTGTTCATACGCTTGCGCTGTCGCCGTGCGACCTTTTGGCGTTCGGGTCAGGAGCCCCAATCGCATCAAGTAGGGCTCATAAATATCCTCGATAGTGTCTTCTTCCTCGTTTGTGGCGGCGGCAAGCGAATTGATTCCCACCGGTCCGCCGCGGAACTTTTCGATGAGGGCCAGCAGAAATCGGCGGTCGTTGCGGTCAAGACCCAATTTATCGACCTCTAAAAGATCGAGCGCTTGTTTGGCGAGGGGAACAGTGATTTTACCGTCACTTCTAACTTGCGCGAAATCACGCACCCGGCGCAGAATGCGGTTGGCCACCCGCGGCGTGTAGCGGGCGCGGTGCGCCACTTCCCGAATGGCTTCTGACTCGATCGGGATCCCGAGAAGTTTGGCCGAGCGGGTGACAATCCGTTCGATTTCTTCCCCTTCGTAATAATCGAGACGTAAAGTGACGCCAAAGCGATCCCGCAGAGGGGCGGACATCATCCCCAAGCGGGTCGTGGCGCCGATAATGGTGAAACGCGGCAGGTCGAGGCGCACTGACCGGGCTCCCGGTCCCTTGCCCAAGATGATATCAAAACGAAAGTCTTCCATTGCCGGATAGAGGATTTCTTCCACGACGCGGGGCAGCCGGTGCACTTCATCGATAAACAGCACTTCGTGATCCTGCAGATTGGTCAAGAGGCTCGCCAAATCCCCCGCCCGTTCAATCGCCGGACCGGACGTGACTTTGATGGGCACCCCCATTTCGTTGGCCAGCACATGGGCGAGCGTAGTTTTGCCCAGGCCCGGCGCGCCGTAAACTAAAACGTGTTCCAGCGGTTCTTTGCGTTTTTTGGCGGCACCGAGAAAAATCCGCAGGTGTTCTTTGATTTTTTCCTGGCCGATATAGTCCGTGAGGTTTTTGGGCCGCAGGGTCAGATCAATCTCGCGATCCTCCGGCTGTTCCTTGGCTGCCACCTCCCGCTCTTTTTCTTTTGATGTTTTGCTGATCATCCTTTTACGAAATACTAATTCATACGAATATACGAATTCAGCCTGTCTTCTGGGGCTATTTTATCATTTATTCCCTGAGCTTGTCGAAGGGCTATTTTTCCGACGACTGCTTCCACATGTACCAAAACCAGGTACGATAGCTCTCGGCCAGGTCTTTACTGCGAATCACAAAAAATACCGTCTTTTCGTTAAGCTTTTTTATCTCCAAACCGCTATGAGTAATGAAGTAATCACCAAACACATGAATGAGAGAGTTCGTGGAATATTCCTTGGGGAGAAAACGGTATTTTAAGTTTCCGGGGAACCGTTTTGGAAAAGCGGGGTCAATAGTTTTTATTTCATGGTCGAATAACTGAAAGAATTTTATTTTTTTCCGGTTGGCTTCTTTGAAAAAGGCCACGCGGGCGGCCTCTAGTTTCGGTTCAAACCACCCTCCCTTCGCCCCCACCGCGTAACTATCAGCGCCGATTCGTATAACGTCCCGCCAAATGTTTTTCTGGCCCTCGTGGCCGCGATATATGTAGGCTTCCTCGGGCGCGATACGTTTCACAAACTTTTTCTTGAGCTCCGGCAAGACACTTGCCAATTTCTGTTGTCTCTCAACAAAGAGCTCCATCAGCTTGTCTGGATCGACAGCATTATAGCGATTCCCCTTTTGAGAAATTATCTGGAAACACAAACCCTTGTCGACGAGGCGTTGGATGGCGTCGTAAGCATTGCGTCTGTGAATCCCGGCCGCTACCGCGATTTCGCTTGCGCCCAATTCCCCTTTTTCCACGAGGGTTTCGTAAATTTTGGCTTCGTTGGGACTAAGGCTTAAAGCTTCGTAAATTTCTTGATTCATATATTTGTGGTGGTATTGGCCACCCTATGGTGGTATTGGCCACTCAACAACAATAGTATATCATTCCCTCTTAACCTGTCAAAGGTTAAGAATTTCAGGGAGGAAAAATGATAAGTCGAGCTCAGGTACGGGTGTATTGGGCGGTTTCGTGCGGCTCCCTCGTTGGTATCCTGTGGCTGCTAGCGACCCTCCCAATGACTTTAAGAGGGCGCTCTAGTTTGGATGAATTTGCCTTTACTCTCTTTGATCGAATGGAGGGCGACCCTGCTGTCAGAAATGAAGCCGCGCGAGAGCATTGGCGCCTCACTAGGAAAAGCGATTTTTGGTACCGTTGGCGGGTGGTTCTTTATGAGAATACCAACGGGTGGCAAATCGACGTCCAACAGTATCCTACCTACCCGTTGACGGGGGAAGGCGAAACTCCTCTGCGTAGCTGGAAAATTACCAGTGAAGAGGGGATGATCTACGAAGAGTCCCTCTGGAAAACTCTTAAGTTTTGGGAGAAGGGGTGAGGAACCGCATGAAGCTCAAGCGCTGACAGACCGCGTTATAGTCTGTCTTTTTTTATTTTTGCCCGCCTTCGCAATAAAAACCCTGGTCGTACAGACTAGGGCCTCAAAGTTCACAGTTTTATAAATCAGCTGAAGTTGCGCTTCGGCGGATTTCGGCAGGGAGCAAATTTTTAGGAGCTTATTTCTTGTAGTTTTTCAAAAACTCAATTGCCAACCGCACGCCGGTGCCGGTAGCGCCGAGGGGCCGGTAGGGTTTTTCACGAGTCGTCCAAGCCACCCCAGCGATATCAAGGTGGATCCAGGGATAGTCGACAAAGTTTTGCAGGAACAGCGCCGCGTTGACGGCGTCTCCAAATTTGCTGAGCCCGATGTTTTTGAGATCGGCAAAATTGCTTTTGATGAACTGCTCGTATTCCTGGTAGAGGGGCATCGGCCAGATTGGTTCCCCGCTGAGTTTACCGGCGGCCTGCAGTTTGGGCAGTAGCGATTCGCGGTTTGAGAATGCGCCGATCAGGTCGTCGCCGAGAGCCACCACAATCGCCCCGGTGAGGGTGGCAAAGTCAATCACCAGGTCGGGCTGGTATTTCTTGGCGTAGTCGAGGCCGTCGGCGAGCACAAGGCGGCCCTCCGCATCGGTATTGACGATTTCAATAGTTTTCCCGGAGCGGCTCCGGACGATGTCGCCGGGTTTGCTGGCTTTGCCCGAGGGGAGATTTTCCGTGGCGGGAATCAGGCCGACCAGGTTCAGCGGGAGCTGCAGCTCTGCCGCCGCGGTGATGACTCCCATGACGGTTGCCGCCCCCGCCATGTCAAATTTCATTTCTTCCATTTTGTCAGACGGTTTGATCGAGATCCCGCCGCTGTCAAAAGTAATTCCCTTGCCGACGAGCACTATCGTCGGAGCCGAAGCCTTGCCACGGCCCGCCTGCCGGCGAGGCAGGTAGTCCATGATGATGAACCGCGGCTCCTCATCCGAACCTTTGGCGACCGCCAGCAGCGCGCCCATTTTTTCTTTTTCAATCTCTTTGCGGTCCAGGACGTGGACTTTGATCGCCGGGTAGTCGTGAGCCAGTCGCTTGGCATGGGCGGCCAGATGTCCTGGCGTGGCGACGTTGCCAGGGTGGTTGCCGAGGTCGCGGACCATGCACGCGGCGCGTCCCAGGATTCCCCCTTCGCGGACTCCGGCTTTTATCGCGGCAGACCCGCCAACCAGCAGGATATTTTCCAGGACAGACTCCTCCGGGTCGCGCTTTTTATAGTGTTTGAACTGATAACCAGCCAGCAGTACCGTTTCGCTCCAGGCCCGCGCCGTTTCCCGCTCCGCCACCTTTGGCAGCGTCGGCAGAAGGAACGCAGCTTCGCTGACCGGCATTTTTTTCATTTCATTTACTGCCCCTGCTACCGCGGCGCGGAATTTTTCCAGATTTACGTCCGCTTTTTTCCCCAAACCCACGAGCAGGGCGCGCGGAATCGGCCCGGATAGGAACAAGAGTTTCTTTTCACCAAATTTTCCGGTAAAGTCTTTGGAAGCGCGCAGATTCCGCAGCGACCCTTCTAAAACCCGGCCGACTTTGGGGGCCCTCCCTTTGTCCTCATACATAAACACCGCCAATACCGGGGTACGGAGCGCGGAGAGCGGCTTTGTAAAGTGAATTAGATTCATATTTCGTTCGTGGTTTGTTCGGGCGCGGGAGCGGGCGATTCGGGTGGCGGCGTCGGGGGCGGT
>Ga0209542_10016080_pt1 | contig 12462 bp, 14 predicted proteins | sample RifCSPhighO2_01_FD_184028 | JGI IMG/M metagenome (GOLD analysis project Ga0209542, IMG submission 184028) | Soil microbial communities from Rifle, Colorado - Rifle CSP2_plank highO2_0.1 (SPAdes) (version 2) | ecosystem: Environmental > Terrestrial > Deep subsurface > Rock core/Sediment ...
GGTTCAGCAAAGTAATTGATCATATGACCATCTTCCGAACATGCCGGATGAACGGTGCCGTCACGGCAAACATACGGGTCACAAGAAAACTCAGATTCACCTTCCAGCACAGCCCGCTCTTGCTCAGTCAGAGGTTCGCTCATAGAACGTACATCATCACAAATACCCATAGTGTTGTTCGCGGGTAAGTAGACCAGGAATTGCTTATTTACTTGAAGGCGAGTGAGCGTCGGGATACCACCCGGCCACGCGACATCGCGAATCGTCATCGTCTGTCCCGTCTCAACACCTTTGTAAGCCGTATCCACAGCGACTAACCAAGTCGTCGTATTCGCATTCGAATCAGTGTCGGTATCGATAATTTCGAGTGGTGTGACAATCGCTACAACGACTGCTTCATCAAACCGCTGCGGCGCCGGGATCGATGGGCAGCTCAGCGCATCTGTAAACGCGGCCGGCAGAATCAGCATGCCGGCAATAATCGTCACGAAAACGGCTTTGACCCTAGCTTTCATACGTTTTGGGGAAGATACTTATGTAAGCAGAAAAGCCCGATTAGAGCAATTCAATGGAATCTAAAACCGCCGGGAGGCTGGCCTCCCCTTCGGGGCAGGCGCTAAAAATGTAATTAAATTCGGGGCCAAAGATTTCAACGTGGCTTGCAGCGCACTCGCTCGGGACGCTGTATTTGTACGCCACCAAATTGGCATCACCCACAAACATTTTTTCAGGCTCTAACTCTGTTACCGTCACTTCGCCAGCTGCGACCAAGGCCGCATTGCGTTCGAGTACTTCGGTTCGGATTGATCCGGATCCACGCGCTGGAACAAATGTTAATTGAATACTGTGCGCAAATGCGCAGGGGGCGATCTCAAATGGCGGGCCAAACTGAATGCCATCGATATCAGGGAGCGGCAAAAAGGCGCTTGCGATTGGCTCACTTTCATACCCCCACGTTTCATTGAATGGCAATTGCACGGCAATGCCGCGAATTTCATCTACATACGCCGACCAGCCGTCTGGTGGGTCCGCTTGGAATTCACCGCAATCGGCTTGGCTGCGCAATGCCAATTCTAGTTCATGTTTTTCTGAAGTTAAAGCAATGATATTTGATTCTGCTTGCACAAGTTTGATGGTGGCATCATCAAGTTGAGCTTGGATGACAGAATCACCTTGTGTTTTCCGCATCCAGGCAAATGTTAAAGCGCCTCCCAGGGCAAAACTGCAAAGAGCCAGGAGCAATGCTGCGGAGAGTGAACGCACGGTGCCTAGCTTCCCAGAGGAACGCAGCCGATGCAATGAACGCTTTATGGTTCTATACTAAGACCCTGTGACATCCATTTGGTCAAAGCACGCAGTTCATCTGGATCTTTATCGGGATCTGGCTCGTAAAATCGACGGCGAACTGGTTGCTGCGGAAGTGTCGCGACAAATCACGCGGCAGGAGGCGCTCAGGGTCGCCGATTCGATCGGAACGCTTTTGGCCGTAGGGCAGGATTTAACCAAAGATCGGAAACAAGGGCGGCTGCTCCGGAAAAAACGCCGGGCGAAGCCTCTTCGGGAAAAAGAAGCTGAAGCACTGGCCCATTGGCGCCGCCAGCGCGCCAATCTTCACCGGCGGATAACGGCCTATCGCGAGCGATTGTTAACGGCAGCGGAACCGCTGCTAATTCCGCCTAATGTCATTAATGCACATTGTTTCCAGCAAAGTGATTCAATCCGTAAGCTCGAAGTGACAATGGAACAACAATACAACATGAAGCCGCGTTCCCGCCGGCGGGAATTGGGCGCCTCATGAAAGATAGCGCTCGTAACCCTCAGCTTCTAACTGCCGCGCAAACTCCGGCCCACCGCTTTCCACAATCCGACCGTTGATCATCACGTGGACGCAGTCGGGGGTGATGTATTCGAGAATACGAGCATAATGTGTGACTAAGATCACCGAAAAATCAGGACTACGTAATGCGTTCACACCATTTGCGACAACGCGTAATGCATCTACATCTAGTCCTGAATCTGTTTCATCGAGAAGAGCCACTACTGGCTTCAGAATAGACATTTGTAAGATTTCCGCTTTCTTCTTTTCGCCACCGCTGAAGCCTTTATTTAAGGAACGCTCGGCGAAAGCCGCGTCTATGTTGAGTTTCTTCATGTGATCCTCCAGTGTTTTTTTAAATTTGATCGGTGAAAGTTCCTTCGCTTTTGGGTCGCGGGCTTTTGTTTGGGCTTTGTGCGCCGCAAACAAAAAATTGCGGAGTGTCACACCGGCAATTTCTTTTGGGTATTGAAATGCTAAGAAGAGTCCACGCTGTGCCCGCTCATGCGGTTCAAGCGACAATAAATCTTCACTGCCAAACGTCACAGAACCGCCTGTAACTTCGTATGCCGGATGCCCCATCAGCGCATGTACCAGTGTGGATTTACCCGACCCGTTTGGCCCCATGATGGCATGGACTTCGCCTTTGCCAATTTCAAGGCTTACGCCTTTGACGATTTCTTTGTCTGCGATGCTGATATGAAGATCGTCGATTGAAAGCAGTGGATGCATGGAATACTAGAATACTTGAATATTTGAAAACTTGGATCATAAAACCCTCCCAGTATTCTAGTACTCTAGTATTCTGTTTGCATGGTTAAAGTCACCTACCGTTATGATGGCCAGGTAAAAGTCTCGGAAGGCAAAGACGGCCAAAGCCTCCTCCACATAGGACTTGATGCCGGGGTGCCCTTGGAACACGCTTGCGGCGGGAACGGCTTTTGCACAACCTGTATGTGCAAAATTGTGGAAGGCATGGAACATCTCAGTCCGCGCAATGATCGTGAAGAAAACATGGGTGTGATGGAAGATCCTGAGCGTTTAACGTGTCAATCATTGCTTACGGGCACGGGAGATATAATTGTAGATGTACAAGAGACATGATTTCCCCTGAAACATCGAACGAGCGGAGACAGGCGGTGCAAGCGGCGGAAGCGCTTATTGCCTTTTTTCGCGGGGAAATGGTGCCGCGCTTTGATGCCTGGTTGGAAAGTGTCGCCGGGAGCGAATTTAAATCGGCGGAGGCGGCACGGAAACAAATTCACCATATCGTGAACGTTGCTCGGGTAGCTGGACAGGAACTTCTCTACAAGGATAAACCGGTCAAAATTTCTGTTGTTCAAAAAAATTACGGTGTGTTATTTCAGATGCGTGGACTCGGCTCATACAAGAACACGTATTTGGGCAGTTCTCGGCAATTACCTCGGTTCACGGCTCAGCCCGCCAACGAAGCAAGACGGCAACGCCGTCGGGGAAAGTAGCGCTAGTGAGCCGGTTCAAGCTAGTGCCGCCAACTGTTTTTGTACCGTTTCGTCCCGAGGATCGATCCAGGAGAGGCGACGGAATGTTTCGCGCGCTGCCGTCCGTTGACCAGTCTGTAAGTACGCCTTTCCTAACGACAGCAGTAACTCGGAATCCCGCGGCAAGCGCGAGCGCGCTTCTTCAAGCAGCGGCACCGCTTCTTTATATTGATGAAGAATGAGGCATGCACGCGCCAGTGCAAATGCGCGCTCGGGCGTCGCTTCCATTGCATACGCGTGCTGAAATGCCGAATAGGCTTCTTTGTAACGATGTTGGCTGTAGAAGGCATGTCCCAAATTCTCACGGTACAGTGGATCATCGACGTGTTTTAGAACATCGATGTAGAGCGCTTCTGCTTTAGCAGGGCGGTCTGTGTCCAAGTACAGCTGTGCCAGTTCGGCTTTTACTTTGTAGTCATCCTGATACGTAGTGATTGCTTGGATGTAATACCGTTCAGCCAAATCAAACTGCCGGAGAGCGGAGGCTTTCTCCGCCTCGGCCACAAGCTCACGGACTTCATGCCGCACCGCCGCAAAGCGTTTGACACGGCGGAAGCGCACTGGCTCATGCAGTGCCTCAGACACTGCACCACGTTGACGGATCGCATGTGAACGAGCCGTAATGCTGCGCACAAACAACCGGACTGCTTGGTAGCGCCACAAAGCATGCACTCCTACGCCAAGAAGCACTGAGAGCAACGCAAACCCCAGGACAAACAAGTAAATCATCGGACAGGAATCACCCTACATCCGGCTCCAAGAGGAGGCAAGCAATCAAGCTGCTTCTAATGAAACAGCGAATCGCTGCGCCAGCAGAGTGCGGTACGCATTTGTTTGCAGATCTGTAATTAATGTATTCAAGGCACGGACCGCGCCCCATTCTGCCTGTTGATCTCGCAGTGCCAATGACAGATGCAGCAGCAACTGATCTGATTCCTCTCCCCTTTTCTCTAAGGGTTTGAGGAGTGCTAGTCGCTGCGCGAGTGTTTGGGCCTGCCAAAATGAACGCGCATGAGCGTACATCGCTTTGTGCAGGCGCAATTGCTCTGGATCTTGTGTGAGAAGTTGCACAATACCCGGCGCACCTTGCGCGACGCGCAGAATGAGCCGATCATCATCTTCATCTGAACCTTTGAGAAGAGGTTCTAATTCTTCATGCGGCAACTGACGGAAGTGAAGCACGCGCGACCGCGAGATCATGGTAGGCAGCAGTGACTGTAATGATTGAGTTGTTAAAATAAATACGAGTCCGGGCGGTGGCTCTTCCAGGATTTTCAAAAAAGCGTTCGCCGCCTCGGCCTGCATTCGCTCCACAGAGCGAATGATGCAACACCGCCAACGTCCGAGGCTTATCTCGTGCAAGCGCTCTTGAAAGGCGCGCACGTCGTCGATGCTGATGGTATCTGTCTTCGCTTTTGCTTTGGCGCGGTGTTGCTGCGAGACGTTTGACGTCTGCGCAATGAAATCCCAGTCATCCGCTGTATCTTCCATCCAAAGTTGATCAAGGACGAGCAGATCAGGGTGAGTCAGTTTTTCAAACTGTCGCTGGCAGTCATCTATTTCATTTTCTGGTTTGCCACTACAAAGCAGTTGATACGAAAACCATTGTGCCACTGTCATTTTTCCTAAGTGCCTCGGGCCGGCAAAAAGATAGGCATGCACAATGTTGCCTGTTTCGATGTCCAGCCGCAGCTCATCCAGAATGCCTTGGTGGCCGATGATCTCGCGGAGCTTGGGCATGTGGAGTACTAGAGTACTAGAATAATTGAATACTTGAGTAATAATCTTTCCTAGTATTCTAATACTCTAGTATTCAAATTATCGTCCATGACATTTTTTAAATTTCTTGCCACTGCCGCACGGACATGGATCGTTGCGCCCCACCTTCGCGCTTTGCGCCCCGGCGGGCAGGCCAAATTTGTTTTGACGAGCAATTGACGGCCTGCCCTGAGTTTGTCGAATGAGCTGATGGCTAATGGCCTGCCCTGAGCTTGTCGAATGGGCTAATGGCTCATCGGCACGTATAACAACTGGATTATCTTTTGCCTCTCTCCCCACTCCGGTGTCCGCTAACTCCGCTTCAATCTGCGCCTCATTTGTTTGTGCTCCCGCAATCTCCTCTTCGGCCTGCTGAATGAACCGCCGGGGCGCGAACTGGGCGAAGTCAACCTGGAGCAGCGTTTGAATAATCGTTGAATCGATCGCTGCGAGTAACTCGCGGAAGCGCTGGAAGCCTTGATCCTTGTACTCAATCAAAGGATCACGCTGCGCATATCCAGCGAATGACACTTGTTCGCGGAGATGCGCCATGTCATCGATATGCGCCATCCAATGTGTGTCGATGGCACGGAGCGTGATCACGCGCTCGGCCTGACGAACAATTTTTTCTTCAAAGCTCCTACATTTCTCTTCATAAGCATCATGCAGCACTTTGACGATGTGATCGTTGAGTTGCTCGGAGCGTCCGAACTTCTGCATTGATTCAATTGGTAAGAAATCTCCAAGCTGCGGATGAAGCGCCTTAAGGCGCTCATAAATCTCGGTAAGGTTCCACACCTCTGGATCTTCATCAGAAGCATGCGCGTTCACCAGTGTTTCAGCTTCTCGTTGCAATGCATCCAGGACATCTTGATGTAATGATTGTTTCCCCTCTCCATCTTGTTGGGAGCTGAAGGCTGAAGGCTGAAGGCTGTCTTCTGCCAGTCTTTCTAAAATTTTCTGCCGTCGCGCGTAGATAATCGTGCGGTGCATGTTCATTACGTCGTCGTACTGCACCACGTGACGACGGATGTCGAAGTTGCGCCCTTCCACGCGCTTTTGTGCGCTCTCGATGCTGCGGCTAACCATGCCGTTTTCCAGTGGCTGATCTTCCGGAACATTCAATTTCTCCATTAACGTCTTCAGGCGATCACCGCCGAAGAGACGCATGAGATCATCTTCCATGGAAACAAAGAACTGACTTTCCCCCGGATCGCCTTGGCGGCCGGAGCGACCGCGCAGCTGGTTATCGATGCGGCGCGATTCGTGTCTTTCTGTGCCGAGGATCGCTAAACCACCGAGATCAGCGACACCTTCGCCTAATTTAATGTCCGTCCCGCGGCCGGCCATGTTGGTAGCAATAGTGACTGATCTTTTTTGGCCGGCTTGCGCCACAATCTCCGCCTCTTTTTGGTGTTGCTTGGCATTGAGAACTTGGTGTGGGACCTGCATCTGCTGCAGAAGCAGCGACATGACCTCGGATTTTTCGATCGATGTTGTTCCGACAAGCACCGGTTGACCCTTGGCATGTTTCTCTTTGGCGATGCGCGCCACTGCTTCGAATTTTCCTTTCACTGTTCGGTATATTGAATCGGCTTTATCCGTGCGAACCATGTCCCGATGTGTTGGGACAACGATTGTCCTGACTTTATAGATTGACTCGAACTCTTCTTCCTCCGTTTTGGCAGTACCCGTCATGCCCGCCATCTTCCCGTACAAGCGGAAGTAGTTTTGAAATGTAATTGTGGCGAGTGTCTTGCTCTCGCGTTGCACTTCAACGTTTTCTTTGGCTTCGATGGCTTGATGCAGACCGTGACCGTACCGACGGCCCGGCATCAAACGTCCTGTAAATTCGTCCACGATAATAATTTCACCATCCTTTACGACGTAATCTACATCACGTTGATAAATAGCATGAGCGCGCAGCGCTTGCTCGATGTGATGCACTTCTTCAAAACCCTTTTCGGTAAAGATGTTTTCCACACCGAGCAGACTTTCCATTTTTTTGACGCCCTCCTCGGTGAGCGTTGCAACCCGCTGCTTTTCATCCTTATTATAATGCGTGTTTTCCTGCAGCTCACGAACGAGCTTGGCGTACTGCATATACTTCACGGTTGATTCTGCCCCTGGCTGGCTGATGATGAGCGGCGTTCGCGCTTCATCAATCAGAATCGAGTCGACTTCGTCGACGATGGCATAGTGCAGGCCACGCTGCACTTGGTGATCAATGGACGGCGCCATGTTGTCGCGCAGATAATCAAACCCGAATTCATTGTTGGTGCCGTAGGTGACATCGGAGGCGTACGCTTCACGCCGTTCTTTTGAATCCAAATCGTGGATGATTGTTCCCACTTTGAGGCCGAGTGCTTCGTAGAGCATGCCCATCCAAAGTGCGTCACGTTTGGCCAAGTAGTCGTTCACTGTAACGACATGAACGCCTTTACCGGCCAACGCATTGAGGTAGACCGGCAACGTGCAAACGAGAGTTTTACCTTCACCTGTCTTCATTTCGGCGATGTTGCCTTTGTGAAGAACAATACCGCCGAGGATTTGTTCGTCGAACGGCACCATGTCCCACGCGAATTCCTGCGCGCCGAGTGTTGCTTTTTTCCCGACGATCAATTGGCACGCGCGAATGCACACCGCAAACGCCTCCTCTAAAAGATCATCGACGGCAGCGCCAGCGGCGATCCGCTGTTTAAATTCTTCCGTTTTCTTGGGCAGATCCGGCAGTTGGAGGGCCTGGATTTCTGGCGATTCACTCCGCGAACGCACTTTGCGCGCTAAAGGCCAGAGCCGTTTCAGCTCCTTCTCATTCGGATCGCCGAGAACTTTATTAAGTACGTCAATAACGGCAGACACGTCTAAAGGATAGCAAAGAAAGGAGATGATCTCTCTTAATTTCTAGGCGACTTGCGTGATTGAAACGACAGCCTTATGGATAATCATCACTTGTCTGCATAAACCGGCGAAGTATCTCTGGATGGACTCAGCCTCTGCATGTGATCTCGCTTCGAACTCAACCTTCTGGCCGTCAACTTTGAAGTTGTTTCCGTGAGTCGCTTTATACACGAGGCTGTAGTTTTTAGCCGAAACCTCGGGATAAAAATCCAGCATCACCCTGCACTGTGATTCAGCGTGAGCCATGACAACTATAATTTACACCAGCTGGCTCTTTCGTCAATACCCACGTCCATACCAAGGCAACAGCAGTTTGTTCTCAAATGGCAGCGACGTAAGCAGCTGCGGCAGCCACGACTGAATTCGCGCTGCCACTGTCTCCTTGAGGCCTAATTCCTTCACCAAAGTCTGATGCTCGGGAATCAATTCACCGCTCCATGGCAAATTTCTCGGCACAGACTTCATAAAGTCTGCGAGCGAAAGATGGACCGGTTCGGGCCAGGTGTTATCGCCAAACGTCCGCGCGAAGAGTTCCTCTTGCTTTGTCGAATGAATCCAAACAAAAGGCGCAGCCCCTGCTTTGGCTTGATGCACGTCTGAAAGATGAACGCCAGCTGACGGAATGTTGAGTTGATCCGACAGCACATTCGCGCACGTCACGGCGACGCGCAGCGAAGTGAAGCCGCCCGGTCCGGTGACACAGGCGATGTGCGTCACGTCATCGTAGACACGCGCCGGCCTGTCCTGAGCGGCGCCGAAGGGCAGCGCGTGTCTACCGTGAACGTGTGCACGGGCTTTTTGCAATGTTTGTTCGATCAGTGGCAGCAGCTCGTGATCACCAATCCGGTGATTGCAATGCTCTTCTGCCAGCACGGCCTGGCCGTCGCTGCAGGCGATAAGCCCATCGTGGCTGGCCAGATCAATGTAAAGGACATGCATGAGCATTGAAAATTAAAAATTAAACATTGTAAATTTTCAATTTTCAGTTCTCAATTTACCAGTGCCCGCATTGTCTGTCATCATCCCCACCCACAAACGCGCTCCGATTCTCCGGCGCTGCCTTGAGCATTTGGAGCAACAAACAATTGCGGAGATGATTGAAGTAATTGTCGTAAGTGATGGACCGGATGAGCAAACCACACAGATGTTGAAAGAGCGATCCTGGAAAATTCCCGTCCACTTCTTCACGATTGAAAAAAGTCAGCAAGGCAAAGCGCGGAACCGCGGTGTGCAGGAAGCGCAGTCTCCTCTGGTTTTGTTTATTGGTGACGATATTTTTCTTGAGCCGATGGCGTGCGAAGAGCATTTGCGCGCACATCGCATTTCCGAAACGGCCGTGCTGGGTTTTATCACGTGGGATCCCGCTCTGCCCCAGACGAAGGCCATGCGCTGGCTAGAAGCTAGCGGCTGGCAATTCGGTTACAAAATGATTGGCGGCTTTGCGCACGATTTTTTGCCGACGGACATGCAGCCTCGTTTTTCATACACAAGCAATATCAGTGTTCCGATCGACATCGCCAAGAGTTTGCCGTTCCGCGAGGACGTAACGCTCTACGGTTGGGAAGATATTGAATGGGGCATGCGGCTGCGTGATAACGGCATTCGACTCCTATATTCGCCTTCAGCGAAAGGTTGGCATCATCATGCTGTCACAATGCAGGAGTCGTTTGAGCGGATGCGAACACTCGGACGCTCCGCGGCCATCATGGAAAAAATTGTGCCTGGATTTGGCCGCGTGCCCGATGGGTTCAAGCGGCTGGCCTATCGGTTCTCTTCACTCTTACCAACAATGGCCGGCAAGCACCGCAAGGCGTTCTTAGAAGGCATTGCCCAGGCACGTGTGATGTGAACGGTTGAAAGGTAGAATATCCAAGCCCCTTCATTGAATGCTTCGTCGCCTTGATCTTCTACTGCTCGGCATTACCGTCGGTCTCACCTTCTTCGGTTTGGCGATGATCGCGAGCGTGAGTGTGTTTGAAAGTTATCAAATTACGACCCGCTTGATTGAACAAGGGACGCGCGAAATCCCCAGCAACTCGTTTTATCTGATCCGTAGTTCCATTCACGTTTTTATCGGACTCATTGCCATGGCGGGAACAATGCTCGTGCCGTACCGAACATGGGAGCGCTTAGCCTTGCCTCTCTTTGGCTTGACACTCATTCTGCTCGTGATTGTTTTCATTCCAGGATTGGGCGCTGGATATGGAACAGCCTTCAGTTGGATACGCATTTGGAATTTTTCGTTGCAGCCGTCGGAATTGCTGAAGCTGACATTGATCTTCTATTTAGCTATCTGGCTCCAGAAGCGCGAGCAGGAAGTAAATACCTTGAAAGAAGGGTTTTTGCCTTTTGCAGTGCTGCTTTGTGTAAGCACCATGCTCGTGGCGATTCAGCCAGATCTTGGTTCATTCTTAGTGCTAGCGGGTATCGCAAGTACAATGTTTTTTGTGGCCGGCGGCAATGTTCTTCATATGGTGGTTGGTGCGGGACTGGCCGGCCTGCTTGGTTTGCCGATTATCCTGCAAAAGGGCTACATCCGCAGCCGCTTTTTAGCCTTCCTCTCTCCTGACGATCCAAATATCGCCGAGACAATCGGCTTTCAGATCAAACAGGCGTTGATTGCGATCGGCAGCGGCGGCTTCTTTGGGGTCGGCTACAGTAAATCGATCCAAAAATTTGGTTACTTGCCGGAAGTGCAAGCCGATATGATCTTTGCCGCCATGGCCGAGGAGCTCGGCTTTATGCGCATTCTGATTATTATCGGTATGTATGGCATTTTTATTTGGCGAGGCTATCACATCGCTCTCAACGCGCCCGATCGATTTGGGTTTTTGGTGGCCACTGGTATTACAACGTGGGTCGCCTTGCAGACGATTCTCAACATTGCCGTGAATGTCTCGCTCTTTCCGCTCACGGGGTTGACTCTCCCCTTTATTAGTTACGGCGGTTCATCCCTGGTAACTCTTCTTATTGCTGTCGGTGTGCTTTTAAATATTTCGATGCACTCCACGCAAGAAGTATTGAAAGATCGGCGCAGTCGCCGGTCGACGCGCCGTGAATCCGTTCATCATTACGCTCAATGAGTCTTATTCTCTTCGCTGGCGGCGGTTCAGTCGGGCACATTGCCCCGGCGATTGCGGTGTGGGAGGAGCTCAAGAAAATGCAATCCAATGTAGACGCGCTCTTTCTCTGCGCCGATCGCCCTGACGAGCGCGATTTTCTGACCGCACGCAACCTGAAGTTCCACGTTCTCAATGCTCCGCGCGCCTCAGCTGCCCTACCCTGGAAATTTTGGTTGGCAATGCTGGCTGCTAATCGACTGCTTACTGCACATCATCCGACAGTAATTTTCAGTACAGGCGGTTACATCAGTCTGCCGGTATGTGCGGCCGCATTTTCGCGCCGTATTCCAATTATTCTGCACGAATCGGACGCCGTTCCTGGTCGGGCAAACATGTTGATTGGAATCGTTGCGAGCCGTATCTCGGCAGGTTTGACCGATGAACCATTGCGAGGTCGCCTGACGGTCACAGGTAATCCTATTCGACCAGAAGTCACTCAAGGCTCTCGCGAAACTGGACTCCGGCTGACTGGCTTTTCGGGGCAACGCCCCATTCTGCTGGTCGCCGGCGGCAGCCAGGGAGCCCAAGCTTTAAACGAGGCAGTAGCGGACAACATCCAATCTCTGCTCTCCGTCTGCGACATTATTCATATCACCGGCCGCGGCAAAAAAACCAGCGTTGCCTCGTCTGGTTACTGGCAATCTGAGTTTGTAACGACGGAGATACCGCATCTTTATGCATGCGCAGACATGGCACTCAGCCGTGCTGGCGCCGGCATGATTGGAGAACTGGCGGCGAATGGCATCGCGACGATTTTCTGTCCGCTGCGTGACGTTGGCCATGATCATCAGCAAGCCAACGCGGACCTTGTGTTGGCCACCGGCGGTTGCATTGTTATTCAGCAACCGGAGTTGTCATCCCGCTTGGTCGATACGGTATCAGCTCTCGCCGCGAGCGCCGAGCAGCGGCGCATTGTAGGCGAAAATTTGCGTAAACTTCACCATGCTGATGCAGCGCAAAAAATTGCGGGAATCATCGCCAATTCATTGAATAATAACCGTCACTAACTTACCCTGTTCTTGATGTTGCAAGTAATAGATCAATTACAAGAGTCTATAGACGCAATCGATCGCGAAAAAAGAGGTGATCATTTGCCAGAAGTTTCAAATATTTTAGAGCAAATTCAACAACATTTACGCGAAGGTATAAATCGTCTGACAGACCATATAGAAATCGAAATTACCAAAACTTCAGGCTAGAAAGGACTTGCGTCAATTCATCCGTCCTCGTAGGGTGTGGCTCCATTTCCTTCTTCTACCGTGAAAACTCATCTTTTCATTTGGCCGTTACTTGTGTTGGCATTGATTGCTGGTTGTAAGCCTCAATCTCCGAGTGCGATGGAAGA
>Ga0209542_10016081_pt1 | contig 12462 bp, 11 predicted proteins | sample RifCSPhighO2_01_FD_184028 | JGI IMG/M metagenome (GOLD analysis project Ga0209542, IMG submission 184028) | Soil microbial communities from Rifle, Colorado - Rifle CSP2_plank highO2_0.1 (SPAdes) (version 2) | ecosystem: Environmental > Terrestrial > Deep subsurface > Rock core/Sediment ...
ATCGTGATAGAAAGACCAAAAATATCTTTGGAGTCTTCGTCTGACGTTTCCGGAAATACCGTGTGCTCTCTTAAGCCAATGGTGATATTGCCCATTTCGTCTATGGAGTCCGGCTTGATGCCGCGAAAATCTTTGACACGCGGAAGTACGATGTGAATAAGTTTCGCCAAAAAAAATTCGCTATGCTTCCCGCGTAACGTAACCTGAAAACCCACGACGTCACCTGCGCGACTCTTAAAATTCGCTATTGCTTTTCTGGCGCCACGCGGAGCCGCATGTTGCCCCGTAATGCGCGAGAGGCGTTCCGCTATAAAATCGCGGCGTTTTTGATCTTTTATTTTGCCGACACCCGAAGAAACCACCACCTTTTCCACCCGAGGCGTCTGCATCGGATTAGTATAACCAAGCTCCGCTTTCAAAGCATTGAATATTTTGTTCTGGCTTGTTTCTGTTTTCATACTACGTTCTACGTACTACTAACTACGTACTATTTTAGTTCTTGTCCGCTTTTTGCGGCCACGCGCTTCCGCATTCCGTCCTCTCCACGAACGATCTTGATGCGTGTCGGTTTTCCGGACTTTGGGTCAATAATCATAATATTAGAGATATGCACCGGCATCGGCCGCGAAACGATTTGGCCTTTGCGGCTTTTTGCGGTACGACGCTGATGTTTTTTCACCACATTAACGCCCTCCACAACAACAAGGTCTTTGCGTGGTAAAACGCGAATAACCGTGCTTGTGTGCCCGCGGTCTTTGCCGGCAGTAACTATGACTTTATCGCCTTTTTTTATACGCATACTTATAAGATTTCCGGCGCGAGCGACGCTACTTTTTGATACCCGCGCTCGATCACCTCGCGAGGAATAGGCCCAAATACGCGATTTGCTTTGGGTTCTTTTTTGTCTTTTTCCACCAAGACTACGGCGTTCTCGTCAAATCGTATGTAAGAACCGTCTTTGCGACGAAACGCCTTGGTTTGGCGCACAACCACCGCGCGGTGTATGTCTTTCTTTTTCACCGATTTTCTTGGCTGTGCGGTCTGGATAGAAAGGACGAGTTCGTCGCCTATTTCGGCAGTACGTTTCCGTGTCCCGCCGAGAATTTTAAACACCCTACCGGTTATACCGCCGGAGTTGTCTGCTATTTGAACGATGGAACGATCTTGGAGCATAGGGATAGGATAGTGTGTAGAACGTAGTTCGTAGAAATGCAAGCTATCTCACTAGAGTAAAATACTTACGCTTGGATATGGGCCTCGTTTCGCGAATCATAACCTTGTCACCGATTAGAGCCGTGTTGCCAACGTCGTGCACAAGATACTTCTTAGTGCGACGAATATACTTTTTGTATTTCGGGTGCTTTACATAGCGCTCCACCGCAACCGTTGCCGTGTCTTTCATGGCGCTTTTTACCACAACGCCGGAAAATACTTTGCCTTTTTCTGTATCACTCATAGGAAGACTCACCATGGTACTATTTTGTTCTTCGCGAGGCAACTTCTGTTAAAAGGCGAGCGATATTCTTGCGCAGTTCTCTTCCCTCTCGGACGTTCCGTGTACGGCTACCTGCGCCACCAAAACGAAATGTGCGAAGCGCTGAGCGCTTTTCGGCAACCTCCTTGTGTAAGTCGGAAACGGAATATTTTGCTAGGTCGGTTTTTTTCATGTTAGAGGTTCTTAACGAGTAATAACGAGTTTAGAAACTCTTACACCCCGTGAAATCCTCGCCGAAGGCGAGGAGCCGCAAAGCGGCATTTCACTGGGGTTAAGTGCAACTAATTCACTAGCGTTCATAAGTTTTACTAAGTCTTACACCCTGTTAAATACGGCTACAATCAGCTTATTATTGTCTACAAAATTACTTTTATACGTTGCGACACTATATCTGATAATTATCCCTTTTTCAACCCGCACACTTACTTGCGTCTAGTTGCCCCGTGTTTTCGTACGCACATCGTGCATCGCTATATAGCAATAATCGCAAGAACGTCCGTTGAGTATAATCATTTTTGCAACAAAAACACAAGACGCAAGTAAGTGTGCGGGTCAAGCCGTCCCGCCACGGCTATGCCGGGCGGGATTTAACAGGGTTAAGCAAAATATAGTCGCTGTGCTCCTTATTTTTCTAAATAATTTTTGATTTTGAAATCTTGGACGCAATGACGGGAAGTGATTGTTCTGGATTTTCCACTATGAGGTAGGTGTACTGCAAGACATTGAGAGGGTTAAGGTTGCGCACCTCAACACACTGCATACTCCCCATATTGCGAAAACTTTTGTACACGAACTCGTTAGGTGCCGAGAGCGCAATGAGTGCCGCATTTTTGCGCTTCGTGGCGAGTTTCTCAAAACTAGATACTTTTGAAAGAGTGAGGATGGAACGTTTTGCTTCGGCCGTTTTAGGCTCGCGCATGGGAAACGCGTCAACAAAGAGAATGTTGCCGTCCCGAAGCTTTTGGGAAAGCGCGACTAAAAGTGCCTTGGTGCGCATCTTTTTTGGAATGGCGCGGTAGTAACTTTTCTCTGCGCGAGGGCCATGCGTCACGCCGCCGCCACGCCAAATGGGACTCCGAGTGGAGCCGTGTCGCGCACGCCCCGTTCCTTTCTGCTTCCACGGCTTTTTGCCACCACCGCGCACATCGCCGCGGCCCTTTGTGTGTGCAACGGGCGTACGCGCGTTCGCCTGCATTGAGGTGACCACTTGATGCATCAGGGCGGGGTTCCAAGGAACATTAAAGATGCCTTCGGGAAGATCGATCTTTCCAACTTTTTTCCCAGATAAATTGTAGATTGGCGAGTCCATATAGTAATGCAAAATGTAAATCTCAAAATGCAAAATGGCAATGTAAAGTGTTAAAATTTTTTAATTTTGAACTGTAATTTTTCATTTTTATATTTTCATTTTTCATTTCCTTTGATTTCCACCAGCGTGCCCGGTCTCCCCGGAACTGCACCTGAAATGACCAGTGTGTGGGTCGCGGGATCAACTTGCAAAATCTTGAGATTCTTTACCGTTACACGCTCTCCCCCCATACGTCCCGCCATACGCATGCCTTTTATGACACGTCCCCCGGCGCGCCCGCCACCTCCGATAGAACCCGGCGCGCGTTCTTTATTTTTTTGACCATGACTTCTGGGACCTCCGTGAAAACCGTGCCGCTTTACAACTCCCTGAAAACCCTTTCCCTTGGAAAGCGCGGACACCGATACAACATCTCCGGGCGCGAACAATGATACGTCAATTGTTGCGCCCGACTCAAGAGCCGTGTCGGAAACATATTCGCGATAATGTTTGAAAGGTTGTGCACGCTGTGGTTTGTTCACACGCGATTCTTTTTGCGCACCATATCCCACTTGCACTGCGGCGTATCCATCTTTCTCGACAGTCTTAATTTGCGTCACGGAAAGCGAACCGGCGTTCACAACGGTAGCGGCATGCACCGTGCCGCTTTCGTCAAATACTTGGGTCATGCGACCCTTTGTGCCGAGCATAAATTTTGTCATAAAGGAAATCGCGCCAGCAACGGCGCGGCAAAAGCTGCAAACCATTGCTCCCGTATGTGTTCCCGCTATGGCTTTAACGACGGCGGACGGGAGGTAGCGTGAGTGGCAGTATTGCACATCGCTCTCGTGAGTGCAAGACACAGTCGTGTGAGTCACGGCAAGGCCTTGCCTTGCCGTGGAGGTCCGTGGGTAACGGAAGCATCAACGCATGCCGATGAACGCATCATTATGATACCGTCTTGTTAAGACAAGTCCGAGAATGATAACGAGCGCGCCGGCCGCGGCGCCGAGCGCTATTGGAAAACGCGTGTCGTCCCCGCTAAAACCAAACGCTTCGTTTGTGGCGCACACGAATGCCGGGTATGTGCATGTCTCCTCGGTACTTGCAAGAAACGTGAGCCCTTCAATATCTTCCGGCGAGAACGCTGTTAGGCCTGCGGCCGTTACTCCCTGAGCCTCGGCCTCTACCACTAGGGCGGAAACAAGTGCCTCAAGCTCTGCAGAAGACAACGTGGCGGTGCTTTGGTTCCGTGCGAGCACTTCATACATGGCCGCACGCAAATCCTCTACCTGCGCGCTCGCTGTAAGCGGCATGAAAATAAATAGTGTCGCGATAGTAAGTGGCAACCAGAAATTCTTCAGTGCAAAAGACATGCGTATATATTACCATCGCGTACGCTGTGATATGGTAATTATCCACATGGGACATTCGATAACATAGCGCAGACAACGCACACTTCTATACAAGTACTTTGCAAAATACTTGTATAGAAGTGGAATTTTTTATAACATCTTCACATCTATGCTGACCCCTGATGGCAGGTCTATGTTGGTGAGAGCTTCGATAACTTTGGGAGCTGGGTTGAGAATGTCAATCATTCTTTTATGAATCCGCATTTCAAATTGCTCGCGGGAATCTTTGTCTATAAATGAAGAGCGATTCACGGTATATTTTTTTATATCAATGGGGAGTGGGATTGGGCCGATGACGGTCGCATTGTGGCGCGCCGCAGTATCTATAATTTGCTTTACCGAGCGGTCCAAGACACCGTGCTCGTAGGCTCGCACGCGAATACGCAGGCGATGCGTCTCTTCTGCCGTAGCCTTCTTCGCGCGCGGAGCGCGCTTGAGAGGCGTCTTTTTTACACCGGATGCGGTTTTGCTTTTGGCGGTAGCCTTCTTCGTTTTAGCTGTCATAGAACGTATAGGAGTATGCACCAGAACAAAGAAAGATGCAACCCGTACATTTAAGATATTTGGGTTTACGAAATCCAAATGTTTCAAGACCATAAAAAGATCGCGGCCCGCCTCCTCTGTAGAGAAAGCGGGCCAAACTTGTAAAGCCACATCTTCGGCGGCCACCACGCCTGGGTCTCCTGGGCTAACAGAGACCCCACATCGTATCAGGGGAGCCATACGTACAGCCCCAAACCCGAGCAAACCAGTCTACACTGCCACACCGGCAGAGTAGAAGTGACCACTGGTCTATTCTTTTAATTATATATCTTCCTTATTCTTTGTCAAGTGCGTGTGCAGCAAAAAACGAAAATACAGCCCTGTGCGAGAAAACCCGCCGCGTCAGACGCGGCGGGTTTTCTCCTGCAAGCTAGAAGCTATTATGCCACAATCTTGGTAACCACACCCGCCCCTACTGTCTTGCCGCCTTCGCGAATAGCGAAACGCATTTGCTCTTCCATGGCGATGGGGCCGACGAGCTTTACTTTGAAAGTTATCGTGTCGCCAGGCATGACCATCTCCACCCCTTCAGCAAGCGTTACTTCACCGGTTACATCGGTAGTACGAATGTAGAATTGCGGTTTGTAGCCGGTAAAGAACGGTGTGTGTCGTCCACCCTCCTCTTTGGTGAGTATGTAGACCTCCGACTCAAATTCCGTGTGTGGCTTAACCGAGCCCGGCGCGCACAAGACCTGCCCGCGATGCACATCCTCTTTCTTTGTGCCGCGAAGAAGGACGCCCGCGTTGTCGCCAGCCTGTCCTTCCTGAAGTGATTTGTTGAACATTTCAACGCCGGTCACCACCGTTTTTGCGGTGTCCTTTATGCCGACTATTTCTATTTCCTCGCCCACCTTAACCTTCCCGCGCTCGATGCGACCTGTAACAACGGTGCCGCGACCTTCAATGGAAAAGACGTCCTCAATGGGCATGAGGAACGGCTTGTCTGTCTCGCGGACGGGGGTCGGGATGAATTCGTCCACCGCCTTCACCAATTCCATTACCTTCTGACCCCACTCGCCTGCCGGGTCTGGATTCTCAAGCGCCTTCAAGCCGGAACCACGAATGATTGGGGTATTTTTGCCGTCAAATTCGTATTTGGTGAGCAAATCGCGCACCTCCTCTTCCACGAGGTCAACGAGGTCCTTGTCGTCAACCTGGTCAACTTTGTTGAGGAAAACAACAACCTTCGGCACGCCTACCTGGCGCGCGAGAAGGATGTGCTCGCGTGTCTGGGGCATCACGCCGTCTGAAGCCGCGACTACAAGAATTGCGCCGTCCATCTGCGCGGCGCCCGTTATCATGTTCTTAATGTAGTCAGCGTGGCCCGGTGCGTCCACGTGCGCATAGTGCCTGCTCGGCGTCTCGTACTCGGAGTGCGAGAGTGAAATGGTAATACCGCGCGCCTTTTCCTCGGGTGCCTTGTCAATATCATCAACTCCTTTTACGGTCGCGCTGTATCCTGCCCCCGCTTTTGAAAGCACGGAGAGAATCGCCGCGGTCAAGGTGGTCTTGCCGTGGTCCACGTGCCCGATGGTGCCGACGTTGATGTGCGGCTTTGAACGATCAAATTCTGCTGTCATATCTTAGATTTGATTATTGAGCGAAGCGAGATTAGCAAATCTTAGACCCCGTGAAATCCTCGCCGAAGGCGAGGAGCCGCAAAGCGGCATTTCACTGGGGTAGGAAAATCTATACTCACTCGCTATGCTCGTTTGTTAAATTTCTACTAAAAAACACGCCACTGCGTACCACTATAGTATCAAGGCTCGAAAATGTGTCAACCCGCCCCTTTAGATAAGTAAACCGCCCTGCAGAAGTGCAGGGCGGCGACTATATACGATATGTGAAAAAGATTACAACGCGGTATCGATATCGGTGAGTACCGTCAGATCGCTATGCTCCCACAGCGCGCTGGCGAGCAGTGCGCGATCTCGCTCCATAAAGCGCTTGAATACATCGCGCTTGCGCTCGCCTACTACCACGAGGAGTATGGCACGCGTTTTCAAAAACGCGGCGACGCCATAGGTGCGAGCGAGTGTTCCCGCAGGAATTTCCAATTGCGTTGCCGTTTCAGGCGTAATCAGCACGTTACCGAAATTAAACTCGAGCGGAACACCCGGCTCATGAAATGCCACGTGGCCGTTCATGCCAAGGCCAAGTATTGCAAGATCGGCCGGTGTAAACTCGCTCGGCGGATGCACGGTATGCTTCGGCAATTCTTTAACAAAGAATTGCGCGAAGCACCCCTCGGCATCTCCTTCCACTATCTCGTCCACCTGGTACAGCGTGAGTTTTTGCAAAACATCGGGAGGAGATGCGCGCCACTTTGCATACAGGGGACGCAGTGTCTCTCCCGCCGGTACATAGACTCTCCTCGCGTCATATTGCTCGACCTTATCGGCGAGCCAACGACTCGCGTGCGACACCCAATGTGCTTCTCGTACAATCAACGAGTTACCTCTTTGGGACGTAGAGCGAGAAGCGGGATTTACATAATCGATATCGCCAATGATGGCGCGCAGACTACCGCCTTTTCTTTTAAGTATTTCTTCTGCAGCTTGACGATCGACCGATGCGTAATGCATCACTACCGCTTTCTTTACATTCATATCGGCTCTCTCCAAAAGAGATTGCGCCTTGTCTTCATCAAGTCCACACAACAGCTGGACCAGGGACCTCGCTCTACGGACCAGTTTCGCATTCTTCACTACCACATCCACCATCAAGCCGCCGTATACTTTATTGAGCAAGATAGCAAGCGTCGTAGAGATTGTGTTGAGCGCAATTTTTTGCGCGGTTCCCGCCTTGAGACGCGTAGACCCGCTTATCACCTCGGCACCGGTGTCAAGATGAACTATCACATCGGCCACCGCACCGCCCTGCTTATTTTTCGGTATCGCATCGCACGTGATGAACACCGTCGCCGCGCCGGATGCGCGCGCATACGCGAGAGCGGCAAGCGTAAAGGGTGTTGTGCCGGAAGCGGCAACTCCACATACCACATCTTTTTCGGAAACACCGACAACACGCATCTGATTGCGACCATCTTCCTCATCATCTTCCGCCCCTTCAATGGAGTTGACCAGTGCGCCCTGCCCACCGGCAATCACCGCGAGTATCTCATCCTCCGTGAGTCCGAAGGTTGGAAAACACTCCGCCGCATCAAGCACAGCCAGACGCCCCGATGTGCCGGCACCGACGTAGATCAGCCGGCCGCCGCCTCTCAAGGCATCCGCCGCCAAATCGGACGCACGCGCAATATCCACTGAAGCGCCAGCGACCGCATCAATCGCGCGGTACTGTTCGTTGATTTGATAGGCAACCATTTTCAGGCTTGACCACGTGTCGAGTTGTACCACATCGGACAACAACCCTTCGGTATGATGTACGTTCCTTGCTGACATGTTCCACTCCTGTCTTTTCTACCTACACATAACCACAGATCGATGGGCTTGTCCACATTTTCAAATGAAAAAGTAAAAATGAAAAATGAAAAACAACTGCATTAAGTTAAAAGCTAAAATCTAAAAATGAAAAACGACCCCGCACCAAAAATCTCACCACTCCTCTTTATGCATTCAAGCCACGTTCGCAGATTTTGGTACGGGGCATGCAATGAAAAATTAAAAGTTAGGTCAAAGAGTACTCTTGACGTGGATGTAATTTTTAACTTTTAACTGTAATTTTTACCTTTTCATTTTTACTTTTTAACTTATCCTGGCTGCATCTTTTACTTTTTCATTTTTAGTTTTTAACTTGATGCAGTTTTTATAATCGAAACAAAAGCCCCCGGAAGCTATGCTTTCCGGGGGGTTATTCTTTCATGTTTTCCACGATGGTACGGAGTGCTTCTTTCTGCGCCTCCAAGACCGCAGTGCCAACAAAGTGCACCGTGCGTTTTCCGCAATCGGGAGTGAACTTTGGTTCTATATGTGCCGGATCTCTCCAGCCGAATCGCCACTGAAAGCCGAATGTTTCGTAATGAACTCGCATCCACTCCCACACGATCTTATCGGCCTCCGCCCGCGCATCTATCTTTTTCCGATCAATCGCCGCCAGGTCGGCGGCAATGCCACTTCCATACGAACCGGAGCGTAATATGGCCCACCCGCATGCTCCCACCCGCACGGTACCATAGTGGGTAGAGTTGTTAGGAAGTGCCGCCATGCGCCCTTCAGCCGCCGGCCTCTCCGATCCACGATAGTATGCAAGCGCGCCCCAGGGAAGTTTTGCCTCATCCATCGCGTTCCCTAAAAAATACAAGGGAACTTTGATACGTTCGTCCATACCCCCGATCACGTAATCTCTTACGCTCATTTCGGCTCGCAATGCGGCGGTAATATCTTTCCAGGTGAAATCACCGGCGCTATCGATACGAAACGTTATCCGCTGATATGTACCCCATAGGTAGGTATCGACGATGCATTGTTCAGTGATCTCACCTTCCGCGCAATGATCAGAGAATGAAATGATGGGCCCCTCTGACTGCATAAGTAGTGCTACGGCCTTACCTATCTTCTCGTCTGAAGACCCTTTGCGCAGCTCGCCGAACACGGTAGTATCCTCAAGTCCTCGGTACATTACGTGCGCCGCAAGGTCGCCATCTCCAATCGAGGGATACTTTTCCTTGAGGTCGGCAATGAGAAATTCAGCGCGGCGCCTCGCGTCAACGTCGTCAACGGGCGTCGCGCTGAAGTCGATCTCCGACACCGATGTGTAATCAATACGCAACTGCTCTTGCATCAGAGTGCGCATCGCCTCCGCAGGAACTTTCATTTGTACCGCATCGCCATTGGTGAAATGAGCGATGCGAAACTGTGCCAAGAGCTCGCGAAATCGTTTGCCCTTCTCGCTCATGTCGTACACGGTCTTACCCGGATCAAACAAGAGCGCGCGCACCGACCAGCCGACATCCGAAACGAGCGCTTCGGCGTCGTCATATACCTGTTTCAGCACGCGATCATTCGGATACGCTATATGCGCTTTCCATGCCGAAGTGTACACCTCTACAACGCCGAGAAAACGCTCAATGAGCGCTCGACGATACGCGTTGTTATCCGCAGAAATGGCGGCATTGTACCGCGCTTCGCTGTTCCTAACGATACGCGCGATCGCCTCTGCGCGCGTCTTTGGCAAACCGATTCCCGGCATACTGTAACCCATAGAGTCGGCGCCTTCATTCGGCTTCACGATCCACACACGGAGTAAGCCCTCGTTTGCCTCACTCTGCGAGCCAGTGAGCGGCCATACGGCAGAGAGATCTACAAGCCCAGTGCTCTCCACGAAACCGCCTGGTGCCAACTGCGCCGACTGCAATCCCGCATGGTGCACCTCCTCTGCGGTGACATTCCCGTCTTGATCAGGCACCACGCCCGCTTCCACATCGATACGATACATCGTGTCCCTGGGAAATGTTTTGAGGAGAGCGAGAATGCGATTAGACTCGTTCGACGAATGAAACGCCATCAAGAGAAGCGGTCCGTAGCTCGGATCAAAACGTGGATCCACTTCAGGATCGAGTGGCGTGCCGTCTCGTATGGCAGAATCAAATCTGTCGACGAGGCCACGCAGGTGCTCTCTCGTGTCTAGGTCGAGTAGTGTCGAGTCGGCAAATAGCTTGAGTATCTCGTGCGCTTCTTTGGCTTCTTTTTTGCCAAGCTGACCGATACCTTGATACGCACTCAGCCCACCGTTTTGCGTGTAATGAATCTTTCCCGGATTGCACTTTGATTCGGTCCCGCATACGCTTTTCAGCATGTTGTGTACGAGCGCGGTATCTTCCGCACTCCGCTCAAAGATCGCGCCGAATACCTTCGACGCAAAATCAACACCCTTGAGCACATCCGGGTGGTTGTTCGTATTCCGCGGAATCTCAAGCACTTCCAGAGTGGATTCGGGCCGTGCTGTATCCGGTCCCTCCTCGTCGTCTTGAAGAGGAATGATTGTCTCTCCAGTCGCAATAACACCAGAGACGACATCTCCCACACCCTCACCGCTAAGAATCCTGTCCACTTGGGCTTCTGTAAGGTCTTTCGGGTAACCGCGCTCCATCGGCCATGCGATAACGCGGTATGACATGTTTTGCACCACACCGATTTTTTTCATACCAAGTGCCGTGGCGGTCTGTTCGGAAAGATTGAGCCGCTTTAAGCTCGATCCGCCTATGCCGTTCACGATAACCACCGTACGCTTGTTTTCCCATTTCAGTTCAAGCACGGTACCGGCTGGCAAATCGTAATGCATGGCGTGATGGCGGCTTTTATTGCCCAGCGTGTGAAAGTACGCGCCAGTCGTGTGCACATTGGTGCCGTACGCACCTTTGGCAGATTTCACAGAAAGCTCGCCGGCATTCGCTTGTGAGAAACCAAGTGCGAAAATCACCGCAACAAGCAGTGTGTAGAGCTTACGCATAGCAACCTCCCTACTCTCTGTTCCGCCCACTGTGGTCTATCTTTGACTGTATTTCAGAATGTATTCAGCGTCAATCGCGCATAAGTGCTGCAGAAGTGCAAAGCGCGGTGCTGGATCCACCACCTAGAGCGGAGGAAAGGGCGACTTTTGCCTCGAGAGAACATCGCGCGCGACATGTTCACGCGTAGAGTCGTTGCCACAGTAGTGATGTGCTCCCACACTACCACTCAATACGACGTTCGGCGCGGACAACAGGCGACGGAGCGCCCACCCCTGCCCATGAACCAACTTTGGCTTTCTTTTGTCGGGACGCGCCAGGGTACTATTGCAATACTGTCCGCTATCTACCATGCAAATCAAAAGACACTATTATTGATACCGACTAAGCCAAAGTTTGGTGCTTGGTTATCCACCCATAGACCGGCGCGCATCCGCAAAGTAACGATATACTACATAGTGTATATGAAACTGCCCACCATATGGGGCACACCGAGAGAACCTGAGCACGATACGAAGCCCGACCCCTTCTCGGTACTCCTCATCGTTGTCGGTGCTTTAGTGGCTGGAGCACTTGCAATCGTTGTTCTCTTGTATCTACAGATGCCGCGTGGCGACGGCTTTCTCGCGTGGCCGTTCGGCACCTCGGAAGATACCGCGACACTGCAGGACAAGTTGGATGTGCTCACGGCACTGTCCGAGTCCTCATCACCTCCCGAACGCAGCGTACAAATACGTATACTACAAGAGATATCCACTACACCAGCCGCAGAACGCCCCGACGAAAGTGAGCAACTACGAATCCTAGAATCACTCCGCTAACTCAACTAGCCATATGCACTCCATGCCGACACCCGTAAAACAGTTCCTTCTCATCGGCACATTCGTACTGCTGTATGCTCTTGTATCTTCTCTATTCGCACTTCCTGGCACTACATCGTCACAGGCAAGCGCCACGCCGATTACCGGCTTTGCGTGGAGCGACACCATAGGATGGATAGACCTACACTGCGAGAACACCGGCTCGTGCGGGGCGTACAATTTCGGATTTGAGATAAATAGCGGGGGCGAGATCACGGGCTATGCGTGGAGCGAAAACATTGGATGGATAAGCGCAAACGGTTCTGATGTTGCAGGGTGTCCCGATGCGCCATGTTCTGCAAAGATCCAAGGTGGCGGCGTCTCCGGCTGGTTGCGCGCGCTCTCCGCGTTCGTGCCTATTGAATCGGACCCCGAAGAGATAACCAAAACCTTCACCACGGACGGCGCAGACACGTTCACCGTACCCGACTACGAAACGATGACCGTCAAAG
>Ga0209542_10016082_pt1 | contig 12462 bp, 8 predicted proteins | sample RifCSPhighO2_01_FD_184028 | JGI IMG/M metagenome (GOLD analysis project Ga0209542, IMG submission 184028) | Soil microbial communities from Rifle, Colorado - Rifle CSP2_plank highO2_0.1 (SPAdes) (version 2) | ecosystem: Environmental > Terrestrial > Deep subsurface > Rock core/Sediment ...
ATTCTTTAACCCCTATTATATTATTTAAAACATCCTCCACATCATCTGGAAAAACATTTATGCCCGCCCCTGTGACAATCATATCTTTCAATCGGCCTTTAATTTTTAAATATCCATCGGCGCCAAACTCCCCCAGATCTCCGGTCTTAAACCAACCATCTTTTGTAAAAACTTTATTGGTTGCTTCATCATTTTCATAATATCCTTTAAATATATTTTCTCCTTTAGCTAAAATTTCATTTTCTTCCAGCTTAATCTGGACTCCGGGCAAACACTTCCCGACAGTTCCTAATATTTGTTTATCTAGAACATTGGCAGTAAGAACAGGAGCTGTTTCGGTCAGTCCATATCCTTCTAAAACTTTAAAACCAATCTTTTGCCAAAATTTTCCAGTCTGAATGTTAAGCGCCGCTCCACCCGACACAAAGAATTTAAAATTCTTTCCGAATTTATTATGAATTAAAAATGACAACGGATGTAGAAGCCACGTAATATTTTTATTTTGAAACTCTCTTTCAATTGAAGTTTTAAGCAGTTGCAATAATCGTGGCACACAAACTGCAACATATACATCTTCTTTTTTAAATGCCTCAAAGATCGCAGAGGGTTTAAGTGTTCGTAAATAAATAACACTCCCGCCTAAATAAAGCGGACTTAAAAAACCGCAAGTTTGTTCAAACATATGGGAAAGCGGCAAAAGAGAGAGAAAATTATAAGATGAGTCTATAGAAATATGCGCAGTAACTTGTTTTAAATTGGTTATCAGGTTTTTATGAGAAAGCATGACACCTTTTGGGTCCCCTGTCGTGCCTGAAGTGTAGATTAATTCTACTAAAATAGATGATTGTATGTCATTTGAGTCAATTGAGCTTGGTTCTAAACCGGCAACCAAATACTCTAAATCCTCTATATTAATTGCTTTTTGGTCTTGAAAACGGTCAAATTTATACTGACTTTGAATTATTAATTTTGATTTTGTAAGTTCTAAAATTTTTTGAGCCCTGTCTTTTCCTGAAGCAAAGTCTATAGGAACAATTACAACACCGGAAATTATGGAACCAAAATAAGCAACTACCCACCAAGGACTATTGAGTGCCCAAATTATAACTTTATCTCCTTTAACAATTTCCTGACTCTTAAGCCAGCTGGCGAACTTTAAACTCATCTGAAATATTTCAAAATAAGAAAAAACAAATCGTCTAACGCCCGTCCGGTAAATAATAGCAGTTTTATCCCCTCTTCCCTTAAAACTTTTAAATAAATCTACCAGGGTTTCCATAGCCTAAAAAATTATTACTATTGCCGTTGCATACTCTCCGGCATAACTAATGCTAACTTCTGTTTTTTTATTATCAAGAGGTAATATGGTCTTTAGTAGCGGCTTACCTGAATCTTCATGCTCCAGCCAAACACTCAACCAATCTTCTTTGCGGCCCAATGCCTTAAAAAAGGCCTCTTTAGCGGCAAATATGCCCGCGAGTTCTTTGGGGGTCGACGAAAGTTCATCTATGGTAAAAATTTTTTCTAAATCCCCGTAAATTGTTTTTTGAAGGTCTGTAATTTTCACCAAATCAATTCCTATTTTCATAAAAGTATAAAAAATTCTCAAAATCTCATTGATGTAAAGACACTAAGCTGCTTTTTGATCTTGGGATTCTTCACTCTCGTATATTTTTATTTTTTCTAGTGGTAATTCCCCAAATTGTCTAACTGTATCTCTAATAGTATCTACTACAGCAATCTTCATCTGATCTGGGTCCTGATCAAGGGTATCTAGCCCTGTATCAGGTGGCCAAAGAACACCAATGTTAACCCCCTTGGCTTCTTTAAATTCTCTTACCATATCACGCATTCCGGCAGAAACTCGCTGAAATTTCCTGAATGTGCCAACACTTCCTGAATTAATAAGATCAGTGTCAGGAAGATGTTCAAGTAAACTGTCTGACGCTTTAAATTCTTCCAACTTCTTAAAAGGTGTATTAGGTATTACTAAAATAGAAAATTCCACATCAGGATCATCTGGTTTAAATTTATCAATTATTGTTTGTAATTCCATTTTACCAAAACTTCCGTCTTCCACCAGTTCCCCATTTACCATAGTACCGGGAGCACGAAATAATCTGACATTCATAGACCCTTTTACTGCGGCAATCATATCAGGTTTTCCAGATTCATTAACTGCCGTTTTCACATCAACTAATTTAGCTTTACCGCTATTTACTGGTGTTACAACTGCGTGAATCTCACATGGCTGATTCTTAATACGTTCTTGATTGAGTGCTTTTGGCCCTTCTCGCATAGCATCTTCCACTACACTAACATCCATTATTTGATCTAAGCGACCCGGTCTTACATCTAAGAATTTTTTTGTATTACATTCTTCATAATATATAGAAATACCCCGGTAAGTAGACTCCTTGCCATCAGCATAATAAATCTCATTATCCAGACCACAAGATGAACCTACTAGCGCCTTAAATATAGCTGGTGTAATTCCCATTTCGTGAAGCGCGGCAACCACTGCTCCTCCAGCTGGTCCTTTAAGCCCTCCTCCTAATTGATACATAACAACAACACGCTTTTTCCCCTTTCCTTCTGGATCGTCACGTTTGGACTTTAAAGCTTCAACAACTCGTTGCAGATCTGGATCCCATTCGCGTCGTTCTTGATCTAACATCCGATCAAAATCCCGATTTTCCATCTCCGCCCGCTCTTGCATGACATATTCCTTGCTGATTTTTTTGGGACGTTTAGGCTTGTCATTTTCTAATATATTTTTATCAACAATCCTTTCCCATCCCTTCCGCTTATTGTGCCTGTCAGCCATACCTTTAAAATGATTTTGATAAAAATCAAATTCTTCTTTCGAAGCTCCAGTTTCAGAAAGGTGAGAAAGTTCCTCTGAGGAGTATGCTTCCTTTCCTTTAGTTCCTCTCTTTTTAGCTAAAGCCGCATTGTGCGCCGCAAGTTGGGCTTTAGTGTCAGCTTTGTCCTTAGCTGTTATTTTAGGATCTTTAGAGTTTACCACCGAAACCAAGCCCCAAAATTCATTATAGTTTAATTCATAGGGTGAAAAATCTATGGGCTTAGAATTATCCTGACTCCGAGGTGTATTTATATTTGGTGGTCTTTCCATAATAATAATTATATCACAATGTTTAATTCTTATATGTTGTCTTTTTTATCTGATCTTGCTCTAAGCACACCGATCTCATCTCTCAATATTGCCGCAGTTTCAAAGTCCAGTTCTTTTACCGCCTTGTTCATTTCTTTCTCTTTTATTTTTATTATTTTCTCATAAGTCAACATCTCAATTTCTCGGTCTGAAAGGCGAGATTCTCCCAAGCCGGCAGGCTTGAAGGGTTTTGTTAATTCTTTTTTGTAAGCCTTCCTGAAAATTTCCAAATCAAGCGCCAGTTCTGCATTTACTACTTTCCCGTGTTCACTCTCCAGTTCCTCGGTAATGTCTTTAATATGCTTCATAATTGTCTTTGGAGTAATGCCATGCTTTTTATTGTAGGCAAGTTGGGTGTTGCGGCGACGGGCAGTTTCCTTTAAAGCGTAGTCCATCGCACCTGTTATAATATCTGCATAAAGAATAACTTTGCTCTCTGAATTACGCGCAGCACGACCTATCGTCTGAATAAGAGACGTTTCGGAACGCAAGAACCCTGCTTTATCAGCGTCTAATATGCCAATGAGCGCTACTTCCGGCAAATCAAGCCCCTCGCGAAGTAAATTCACCCCTACTAATACATCAAACCCCGAACCAAAGCCTTCGGCTTGGGACGGGGCAGGTTCTCCTTTTCCTCCATGCCTAAATTTGGTAAGTATCTTGATTCGGTCCATAGTTTTAATATCAGAATGCAAGTACTCAGCTTTAAACCCACGTTCTTTTAAATATGCAGTCAAATCTTCCGCCATCTTTTTTGTCAGCGTCGTCGCCAAGACTCGAAAACCTTTTTTAATTGTCTTTTCTGTTTCTATGATAAAGTCCTGAATTTGGCCAGGGTATTGAGGCGAAGGATCAGACTTTTGCGAATGGTCTGGTTGGGTCCGGGCCTGAGCAAAAGACTGCCCCCGAGCCGATACGGGTCTTACAATTGTCTCCGGATCTACCAGTCCGGTTGGGCGGATAATCTGTTCCACGATTTGCTCGCTCTCTTTTCTTTCAAAATCCGATGGGGTTGCGGATGTATAAATTACCTGCCCGATTCTCTCGCTAAACTCAGGATATTTTAAAGGTCTGTTATCCTTCGCTGAAGGTAGGCGAAAACCATATTCTACAAGGGTTTTCTTGCGAGAAGCATCTCCGGCATACATGCCATGTAATTGAGGCAGGGTAACATGCGACTCGTCAATAATAGTAAGAAAATTGGGCTTTGCCTGCCCGCCCTCCCGATTGGTCGGGAGCAGGCGGGGAAAATAAGACAAAAGTGTTTCCGGCGGTTCATCTTCTTTCTTTCCCGATAAGTGGCGTGAGTAATTTTCTATGCCACTACAATATCCTACTTCGCGCATCATCGCGAGATCATAATTAGTACGGCGCTTAATACGTTCAGCTTCTAACAATTTCCCTTCTTGCTCAAATTTTTTTAATTGGGTATTCAATTCTTTTTTAATTTCTACTAAAGCTTTTTTTTTCTTCACATCTTCGGTAATGAAATGCTTTGCGGGAAAAATAAACACATTATTTTCTTTGGAAATAATCTGTGAAGAAATAGGGTCTACTTTAATAATTTTAGAGATTTTTCCCCCTTCAAATTCCACCTGATACATTATCGTCTCTGAAATTGGCATAAATTCTACTCGCGCTCCAATAGAACGGAAAGTTCCAGGATTTAAATCCGCATTTGTACGTTCAAAGTGAATTTCAATCAATTTCTTCATTAAAGTTAACCTGTCCATCTTCGTCCCAACTTCTAACTTTAAATTAACCTTTTCATATTCCTCCGGAGAACCTAAACCATAAATGCAGGAGACTGATGCCACGATAATAACGTCAGGCCGGGTAAGTAGCGCTTGCGTAGAAGCATGACGAAGCATATCTATCTCTTTATTTATAGAAGCATCTTTTTCAATATAAGTATCGGATGCTGGCATATAAGCTTCCGGCTGATAATAATCGTAATAAGAAACAAAATAATGCACCGCCGCATCAGGAAAAAATCCCCTAAATTCTTGCGCCAGCTGGGCCGCCAGAGTTTTGTTATGCGCTATCACTAGTGTCGGTTTATTGTACTTTACTATCACATTCGCCATAGTAAAAGTCTTGCCAGTGCCTGTGGCGCCAAGCAATGTCTGCTTTTTCATTCCTTTTTCTAGCCCTTTAATAAGCTTTAAAATAGCCGCCGGCTGGTCTCCTGCCGGCTTGAAAGGGCTTTTTAGGTTAAAAAAAATTTTGTCTTTCATGAAAGATAAATTTGTGTGCGCCCGGTTGGGATCGAACCAACGACCTTATCCTTAAAAGGGATCTGCTCTACCGACTGAGCTACGGGCGCATATAAGAACGACCTACCAAAACAGCTACGGGTACATAGAAATAAAATATATATGAAATAAGGCTAAAAATCAAGATTCCTAGAAAGCTTCCAACAAAAACTGCTCAAAAGCGGCTTCGGCGTCAAGGCCAGCTTTTCTGGCTTCCGGTAAAAGAAAAGAGAGACGAGAGGCCGAACTCTTAAGTTCGGCCTCGGAGAACTTGCGGAAATCTTTTTTTATCAGCATATCTTTAACTTTCCAGAAAAGAACACCAATAAGCTCCTCCATCCCCACCCCGCGGTCTACCGCTTGGCGGAAATAAATCCAGAGATTTAATTTATCCTTTTGCCCAAACGCATTGGCTACCAGAAAATTGTTAAATTTTTCTGTCTGTGCTTTGGGTAATATAAAAATGTTTAACTCCGCGCGCGTCTTTTTAAAAATGTCCAGTATCATTTTATTCAATTTGCTTTCTAAGAAGACAAAAGAGTTTGGGGACTTGCTCATTGGTTTCAATTTCTCTAAAATAAAATCTCGATTTTCTTCATATTCAAGAATATTTTCAAATATTACCGCGCACTTTGAGAAAAAAAGTCCGGAGCCGGAATAAAGGCTCTCTATTTGAGTTTTGTTAAAGTCATTCCTATTGATAAAGAAAGTCTCTGTGCCGGAGGGTATAGACTTTAAAAATTTCTCATAAGCAAGAAGTTTATTCTTGGCATCATCACCAGCAAAAAGATAGATCATATTAAAACTTAACTAATTTCTTGTATTCCATGTAAGCCGCGCCGTATTTCTCTATAAGAATTTTGTCGTGTTTACTGATGAAAATAAATTTAGAAATAAAAAATGCAATAGTGGTCAACAAAACTATAAAAAACGAATTAGTAATAATTCCAAAACCAAGCATTAAGAAGAAAAGCCCCCACTGCGTGGGAATTCTAGTATAACAATACGGTCCGCGGCAGAAATGTTCTGTTTTTACTTCTGCCACTTTTCTAAAATCCCGTCCAGTTTTTTGCGCCCAAAGTATTATAATGGTAGCCAAGACTAAAAAAAGGAGCCCGAGTGGTACCATAATAGAGTCCGTAAAAATCTCTCCGCCAAAGGCGGATCCGCTTCGGGTGGAAAAAATAAGGTCGAGGCAAATACCGATTAAAAACAAGATGAAATAAATTGAGTATGAGTGCGCTAAAACTCCATGTATAGTGCCTGTATAAGAATTCTTAGTTTCCATCCTCTGATTGTAGCATAAAAGACTTTATTTTACCTCCCCAAAATTATCTCCATAGCCGGAATGCACCAAAAGCGGAATGTCCGTTTTGTAATGTAAATACGACCTCCCCAGCACACCCTCCATCGCATTTTTTATTATTCTATCAGCTTTTAATAATACCTGTTCCTCTACTTCATATACTAGCTCGTCGTGAATCTGGAGTACTAGATGTACTTTCCCCAGTAACCCTTCTTTTTTTAAATCCTCTTCCGCATACCTGATAGCTAGCTTGATGATATCCGCCGCGGTGCCCTGCATTGGCGCATTGGTAGCAGTCCGCTCTGCCATATTCTTCAAAAATGGGATTCTGGATTTAATGTTCGGGAAATATCTGCGTCTGCCAAATAAAGTTTCCGTGTGAGTATTCTCTGCGGCAAATTTTTTAACTCTCTCTAAATAATCTCGCACGCCAGAAAATTGATTAAAATAATTATCGTAAAACTTTTGCGCCTCTTCCCGCGTGTCACCGAGATTTTTCCGCAAGGCCGAAACCCCCATACCATAAATAATGCCGAAGTTGATCACTTTCGCCTGACGGCGCATTTCACTGTCCACTTTATCTAACGGCACACCAAAAACAAAAGAAGCCACTCCTGCATGAATATCTTTTTTCTCCCGAAAAATCTGTGTCATCTTTTCATCCTCTGAGAGCATTGCTGCTACTCGTAATTCAATCTGACTGTAATCAAAAGCATAAAGTTTATGACCCTTGGAAGCGATAAATCCACTCCGGATTCTTTTACCCAGTTCACTCTTGATCGGTAAATTTTGCAAATTCGGATCCTGTGAAGAAAATCTGCCAGTCGTGGTGCCGTTTTGCAAAAATTTCGCATGCAGTCTGCCGTCTTGCCCTGCCATCTTGGGAATTACGTCAATATAAGTGGAAAGCAATTTTTGCAGTTCCCGATAAGCAAGTATTTCTTTGATTATCGGATTCTCTTCTTCCAGTTCTTCCAAGACTGAAACTTTAGTGGAAAAGGACCCGCTTGCGTTTTTCTTTTTTGCATTTTTCATACCCATTTTTTCAAAAAGCACTATGCCTAACTGCTTTGGTGAGTTGATATTAAATTCAGTACCGGCCATTTTATAAATTTTCTTTGTAAGCTTATCTAGTTCTGTATGATATTCTCGCCCTAAATTTTCAAAATATTTTTTATCTATCAATATTCCATAATCTTCCATCTCTTTCACTATATGCATTATCGGACGCTCTATTTCTTCATACACTTTTTCCAAATTCTGTTCTTTCAACTTTTCAAAAATATACTTGTGGGCTTCCGAAAAAGATTTCTTATTAGAAAAAACAAGAATATCCTCTAACTTTGGATTGGCAATGTCGGAATTGAGAAGCCATAGGGCAATGCTCGTTTCTTGCAACTTTTGGAGAGAAATTTGCGAAAGTAAAGTTTTCTCGGGTCCTCGGAACTCTCCGTCCCCTCCCCCAGCCAGACCAGCTCCAAAACTTTCTTTCTCAAATTTCTCCCCATTTCCAAAAAAGTTTTTCAGCCTCGCAAATAAAGACCGAAATTCAAATAGAACAAAAACCTGCTCAATTTTCCCCAGATCCGCAGTCTCCCAGAAAGTTTTAGGTGGTATTTTAAAATCTACCTTGGCATCAATCCTGATTTTCGCCAAAGTTTTTGAAAACAAAGCTTCTTCTTTATTATTTTTTATAAGCTCTATTATCCTTTGACTACAACCCGCTTTAACGAAAAGTTCCGGACTTTTTTGTATTTTTTTATAAATTTCTTCAACTGTGCCAAACGTAGCAACTAAAGTTGTGGCTGTCTTTTCCCCTATACCTTTAATACCAATAATATTATCCGAAGCATCACCTCTAAGCCCTTTATAATCAGGTAGCAGGACCGGCTTAAACCCGAAACGCGCTACAACCGCTTCTTCGTCGTATAAAATCGTATCATTAATGCCTTTCTTGAGTGTATAAATTTGCACTTTCTTACCATCTACCAGCTGCATCGTGTCCATGTCTCCTGAAGCAATAATTATCTTCAAATTTTTATCTTTTTTATATTTCTCCACAATTGTTCCCAATACATCATCCGCTTCAAAACCAGGACTATCATATATGGGTATATTAAAAGCCTCAAAAATTTTCCGGGAATTAATGAGCTGGACAATAAGAGCTTCGTCGGTCTTGGCTCGCTTGGCTTTGTATCCGTCATAAGCCTCGTGGCGGAAAGTCTTACCCGGCAAGTCATAACAAGCCGCGATATAGTCCGGTTTCAGATCAGAGATTATTTTCATAAGCATCGTTGACAAGCCATACAGTGCGCCGGTCGGCTCGCCCTTTGATGACAAAAACTCCGGCAATGCATGGTAAGCACGGTGTATAATGGCGTGAGCATCCAATAAAACTAAAGTTGTATTATGCTGATTATTTTCTTTAGACATTGTCTAAATTGTACCATTAAAGCTATACCCCCACACCTACTTTGAATAAAGTAGGTGTGGGGGTATACTTTATGTGTAATGTCGGATTTTGACGAAGAAAAACAAAATAAACAACTGAAAGATTTGTACAAACAAGAAGAAGAAGAGTTGGTGGCGGCTTTGGCAGAACAAAAATATGGCCTCCCTTATATTGACCTGTACCGCCTGGGCATAGACAATGAAGCATTAAGGGCAATACCGGAAGCAGAGGCCATTAAGATGAAAGTCGCGCCTTTTAAGCTCTTTGGGAAAAATATTTTTATAGCCGTGCGTGCACCAACTCCCGAATTGCTGGGAAATCTTAAAGAAAGTATGGAAAGACAGAATTTAGTTCCTGCTTTTTATATGGTCTCGAGCGCAAGTCTGGAGAAAGTCTGGGGCAGATATAAAGAAATTTCAATGGCCGAAAATTCAAAAGTCGGGGGTTTGGAAATTTCCGGGGAAGTCTTAAGAGATATTGCAAAAAATATCGAGTACATTCAAGATATCGAAAAACTGGTTGTGGAAGCACTGGAAGGAAATAAAATCCACAAAATTTCCCGCCTGCTTGAGATAATTCTAGCCGGCGCAATTGCCATTAAAGCTTCGGATGTGCATATAGAACCAGAAAAAGAGCGCGGACGCCTGCGCTTGCGATTGGACGGCGTGCTCCAAGACATAAATTTCTTTGGATTAGATGTATATCGACTGCTTAATTCACGCATCAAGCTCCTCTCGGGGATGAAATTAACTTCAAAAATAGCGCAGGACGGACGCTTTAATATTATGGAAGGCGAAGAAGAGATTAGCATCCGTACTTCGCTCATTCCAGGCTCTTATGGCGAATCAATCGTCATGCGCATACTAGACCCGAAATCCATCCAGGTGAATTTTGAAGAGCTGGGCATTGAGCCGTACCTTTTTGAAATTATTAAAAAGGAAATCGCAAAACCAAATGGTTTTATCTTGGTCACCGGCCCGACAGGATCCGGGAAAACCACGACTCTCTACGGATTTTTGAGGAAGATCCATTCTCCGGAAATAAATGTGGTGACAATTGAAGACCCAGTAGAATACCACTTACCCGGTATAACCCAGACGCAAATAAATCCCGAAAGGGGCTATACTTTCGCGGAAGGACTGCGTTCGATCCTGCGTCAAGACCCAGATGTAATAATGGTCGGAGAAATCCGCGACGGAGAAACCGCCGAAATAGCGGTGCAATCATCATTGACTGGACACATGGTCTTCTCAACCCTCCACACCAACAATGCTGCTGGAGTCATTCCCCGCTTGATTGACCTCGGAGTAAATCCAAAAATTCTTGTATCAGCTTTGTCGCTTTCGATGGCTCAACGCCTGGTACGCAAACTCTGTAAATTTTGTAAAAAAGAAAGTGCACCGACTCCGGGAGAAGCTAAAATTATAAAATTAGTTTTAAATAGCATGAAAGAGGAGGGGAAAAATTTATTGAAATATAATATAAAAGATGGTTCTTTAAAGATTTTCTCTCCTGTGGGCTGTGAGAAATGTAATAATATCGGTTACAGTGGGCGAATAGGCGTCTTTGAAGCTATTAAAACTGACGAAGCTATAGAAAAAATAATGCCGGAAAACCCAAGTGAAAGAGAAATAAAACAAGTTGCCCGTACCCAAGGAATACTTTCTATGCGCCAAGACGGCATGGTAAAAATTCTAAATGGAATTACTTCGCTGGAAGAAGTGCAAAGCGTAGTTGACTTATTGGAGGAATAAAAAACAAAAAAGCATTAATCTCTAAACAATCCTTTCAGGGCTGGGCCCCGAGAGTAACGAATTTTTATAGGATAGACCCAGCGACTATAAATAGAGCCAGAACGTCCTATGTAAAATCATATAACCGATGGCTGATTGCTTAGAGATTAATGCCTTCTTAAACACTAATCCTTAAATACAATTTTACTACATGTAAAACTGTGTAAATGCTATAATGTTGATAGCTATGTTGATACCCTGTTGATAAAGGTACCACGTAGACAATATAGCATATTATGCAAAAAAAGTCAATAGCAAATTCCAGTTCGAAAATTAAAGAAAATGATGAGTCTTTTCTAGACAAGACTCTGCGCCCTACGCGCTGGGATGAATATATAGGCCAAAAACACATAAAAGACAATGTCAAAATTCTCCTCACGGCTGCAGAAGAACGCGGGCATATTCCCGAGCATATTCTTTTCTACGGTCCTCCAGGGTTAGGTAAAACTACCCTTGCACACTTAATCGCCAAAGAAACCAGCAGGCAAATGAAGATAACTTCCGGTCCGGCGATTGAAAAAGTTGGCGACTTGGCCTCTATCCTTACCAATCTCGCTTCCGGAGACATACTTTTTATAGACGAAATTCACCGACTTAATAAAATGGTAGAAGAAATACTTTACCCAGCCATGGAGTCCGGGGTCTTGGATATCATCATCGGCAAAGGACCTTCGGCCCGCACCATCCAGCTGGACTTGCCGCCTTTTACTCTGATAGCGGCGACGACGCGGGTGGCGCTTATTTCCTCCCCTCTCCGTTCCCGCTTTTCCGGCGGAGTTTTTCGCTTGGAATTTTATTCAAATGAAGAAATTGCGAAAATTATTGAGCGATCCAGTAAACTTTTAGAAATTAGTTTTGATAAAGATGCCCTGGAAGAAATTGCCAAGCGAAGCCGGTTTACTCCCCGCACGGCAAACTATTTTTTAAAAAGAGTGCGCGATTTTGCCCAAGTCAATAAAAAAGAAAAAAAATTAGACCAAAAAACAGTAAAAGAAGCACTTAATATGCTTGCAGTTGATGATATTGGGCTTAATGCTTCTGATAGAAAATTTTTGGAAATATTAATTGAAAAATTCAGCGGCGGACCAGTCGGGCTCAAAACCATGGCAGCGGCCCTTTCGGAGGAGGAGGCAACTCTTGAGGAAGTAATAGAGCCGTATTTAATCCAGCTCGGCCTGCTAGAACGCACTGCCCGCGGCCGTGTCGCCACCAAGAAAGCCTATGAGCATTTGGGTTTTGATTTAAAGAAAGGCCAGGAAAAACTTTTATAAGCTTGCGCAGCATTAGTACGCGGTCGCGGCTTATTGCTGAATCGTAAAATTGAAATAGTAAAGGGCCGCAAGAATCTTTACAAAGTAAAGGGTCAACTTGCGACCCTTGTATGATACGCTGATATAAAATCAACGTGATAAAGTTGGGGGACCTCGACGTATTGCCCTGTCGAGATTACGTCCCCCAGGTCGATCACTAGCGCAACAGCG
>Ga0209542_10016084_pt1 | contig 12461 bp, 7 predicted proteins | sample RifCSPhighO2_01_FD_184028 | JGI IMG/M metagenome (GOLD analysis project Ga0209542, IMG submission 184028) | Soil microbial communities from Rifle, Colorado - Rifle CSP2_plank highO2_0.1 (SPAdes) (version 2) | ecosystem: Environmental > Terrestrial > Deep subsurface > Rock core/Sediment ...
AGAAGTTCCAATCCTGGTTTCAAAAATGGAAAAAGACAATTGCTGATGACGTCAAACAGCTGAATTTAATTGAACCGGAAAGTGAACGCGTTTATCATAAAGCAATCATCTGGTGTTTAATTATTGGAGTAATTGGAATTTTTTCATATACCGCTTTCCTTGGAATTGGCTTTATGATAGCCGGAGTTATTTTGAGCCGGCATTTGAAACGCTGGGACAAGAAATGGAGTCGTGAAGCAAGTCTGTGGCAAGGGGTGAAACGGATGCTTGACCACTTTGCGGATTTTAAGTTTAAAGATCTGCCGCCTGAGGCGTACAAACTGTGGGAACAGTATTTGGTGTTTGGAATTCTGTTTGGCAATGCGGAGAAAATTATTAAAATGCTGCCGGTGATTCTGGAAAATCCAGGCGCTCATGTGGCTACCTGGTACTACGTTAGTTCTGCTGCGGGAATGAGTAATATTAGTACAACCGCCAGTTCTATCGCATCATTTAGTAATTCACTCAATGTGTTAACGTCAGAACTCAAAACTGCCTCAACCTCGGCAGCCCACTACTCTTCCGGAGGTGGAGGAGGCTTCTCTGGCGGGGGAGGCGGAGGTGGAGGCGGTGGTGGAGGCGGGGCAGGATAACTCACTTCTTTCCCCAATACGGGTTTTTGAGGAATTGATAGACACCATTGACTGCGGTTGCTGCAGTGCCGACGGCAACAGAAATGCGTTTGTACTTACCTGCAGGCACTGCTACATCACCACAGGCAAATATACCTGGAATTGAAGATTGCATATCGGCATCCACTTTGACTGCCAGGTTTTCAACTGTCACACCCAGACTCTGCAGAAATGTCCGGTCAATTTCTGCGCCAATGCAGATACAAATATAGTCGGTGGTCAGCATGCTTTCTGCAGTACCGCCTTTGACAATTTTGATTGACTCCACCCGATCAGTGCCGTGGATTTCACTAACGATTGAATTTAAATAAAATTGCACGCCCAAAGAACGCGCTTTTTCCACAGTTTTTTCAACTGCCCGGAAACTGTCATGCCGATGAATAATTGATACTGCCCCGCCTTTTTCCGCAGCTGCAACTGCCATTTCCAAAGCCGTATCTCCCCCGCCGACGACAATGACTCGTTTTCCAATTAGCTTTTCCGGTAATCCTTTGTAAAAAACGCCTTTGCCAGTTAAGTCAGTTTCTCCCGGTATTCCTAACTGCTTGGGCTTAAAGTAACCCATGCCCGTAGCCAAAATCACCGCATGCGCTTGATAGGTCACGGGCGCCGTATTCACTTGAAAAACCGTATCGGTTTTTTTGACACCGTTCACCGCGGCAATTTCAATTGGTACGCCTAAAGCCCGTGCATGCGCGCTCATTTTCTCAGCCAGATCTTTTCCCGTGATCTCTCTATATGAAGGATAGTCGTAGATTTTTTTATCGGCGTAGAGTTGCAATGGCTGGCCGCCAATACTTTGCGCTTCCAAAACGAGCGTCCGCAATTTTCGCTCCAGTGCATAAATCGAAGCCGCCAGTCCCGCCGGTCCCGCGCCGATGATGATGAGGTCGTATGTTTGTTCCATCTGTCATTATCTTAAATCCTTTTAACCAGTCTGTCATCAAGTGAAACCCCTCACCATCTGGTGAGGGGTTTCCAATATACCACTACAAAATTATGAAGGACCGCGCTTACAGCGTGTTATGTCCTCCTTCAACTACGACTTCCGTGGTATTTTCGACATTTCCGGTATCCTCTTCCACATCGCCACCCGTGTTATGTTTAGCTTTGTTTTTTCCGGAATTACCTTTTAATTCAACCTCTACTTCTACCAAAGTCTTTGTTTTCTGTTTCTCGGATTTTGATTTTCGGCTGCTCAACCGTACTGTATTATCGGTTTTGTAACCGTTGCCGCTTACCGTGACACTGTCTTCACTTTCACTACAACAGCAATCCACGACATCGGCTTCATTATTGCCGCCACTAACTGCGACTACGGCTGTATTGGTAACATCGCCGGTTTTGATCGTTGTACTACCGCCAGTATTACCACTCGCTTTATTTTTGCCGCTGTTTCCGGACAGGCTGATTGAAACACCGACACTGGTATTATTTTTCTGCTCGACAGTCTGGTTACAAGATTCGTGTACTGAAACGTAGTTATCTGATTTTGCACCGTTATCAGTCACTTCTACGGTAACCGCTGCTGCCGGCAGTACTGTAGCAAGCAGTAAACTACCACTAACAAATCCAGTTATAAATTTCTTGATCATGTTCTCACCTCCCTTCATTAGAAACAGTTTGCGCTTAGTAAATTGACGAAGCGCAAATATTGTTTCTTATGTCCGCCAGCAAATGCAGCATGAGGCGTGTATGAATAATACTGAAAAGCCGAATGCTAAACTGCGGCGGACGCCTTATTTATTTCTGTAATTCTTCTCTCTTATTTTTGTCACTCGTAAACTTTAAGTGCCAGGCATAGGTGGAAACTGGTCGCCCCAATCGCCCGCAGTATTTATATCAAAACCGTCAATAATCCGCTCAAGTGCATGACCAAGTGCTACTCCGGGTAAATTAAATATGTTCGTGTCATCTCCATAGCTCATGGCATCAACTTCCACTCCATCTTTGTTTTTCAAAATAATCCGGTCGCCCGCATTATCGAGCCCGTCGCCGATCTGCCGGCCCAATGGAATTTTGAGTGTCGTAAGTGGCTCATCCCAAAAAGCCCAGGTGCTGTTATTTTTTGAAATCAGAGCAAATCGGTGCGGTGGTAAAAAGCGGTTGCCGGGAATAGTCACCGTAATTCCGGAGTTGTCAGTCAGCGTCCAGTTTTTGAGGTTTACCGTAAACGGCGTAGGATTATAGAGCTCAATCCATTCGTGGTTTCTGCCATGAGAATTACAAAATGAAGATAAAGAATTACTACCGCCGTGCGCGTTGACGTCAACCTCATCATGTATATCCCCAGTGGTCCCGGGTCCGGAATTATTTCCACTCTTTCCAATTTCCGAAACCGTAATGGTTACGTCGGTTTTATTTTCCTGGTGCTCTTTACACAAATTTTCAAAATCATCAAACACGTGATTGTTTGATCCGGCGCCGTTGTTACTAATCCTAATTTGTGTTGCCTTACCATCAATTAAAATCCCGCGGTCTCCGGGGCTATCCAGGCCATGCGCGCCGTCAACTCCGTAATAGACTTCGTTAATCACAATATGCGGCAGCTGCGGTGAAGGGGAAACACTTGGAATTGGTGTAGTGCTCGGCAACGGCGTCGCACTCGGATCAGGTGTAGTATCAGGAAATACTGCGGCAGCCAAAGTACCAGAAGCAATCTCTACGTCACTGAAAAAACTATTGGTTGAGCGCATAAACACAAACCCCAAACCACAGCACAAAAGAAAAACACTGACAAATGAAATGGTAAACCGATGAGAGTTGGAGGGAGTTGGTAATTGCATTTCATTACTTTGTAATAACTCCTCATCTTTCTCATCCAGTTCAGGTTTTGCTTTCCGCAATTTCTTAAACAGCCGCTTCGTTCCTTCGGTAATTGATTGCCAGAGTTTTTTCGTTTCTTCGTAAACAACTATGGTTGCCGGAACTATGACAAATAAAATAAAACCCTGAGGAGTTTTAATCGTATTGAGCAGATACCCAATATACGGCACCGTCACCAGCACTTTGCCTACAATCTGTTCCTGGTCAACGTCACCGGGATCAGCAGTTTTATTTGCATCTCCTTTCGTAACATAGGTCAAACCAAACCGCTCTCCACTTAATGATTCAATCCGATGAGTAATAAACTGTTCACTTTTTTCAGCTGACCCGGTAGGCCGGAATGTCACAATGTCGCCGGGAAAATAACTTTGGGTGGGTAAGGTAATGACGAGTGCGCCCACGGGAATCGTTGGCTCCATGGATCCGGATTGCACGATCAGGAGTTTATATAAATTTTGCGCAGGAATAAGCGCGCCGGTCAGGAAAAGTGCAACGGCGATAGTGAGCAGTGAAAAAGTAAACTGGATAAATCTCCACAATGTTTTCACTTTTCTTGGGCAGACAAATTATTTCTTTTTCATTGCGATCACCGCCAAGGCGGGGAGAAGCAATCCCATGATTCTAGAGATTGCTTCGTCGTTTTCACTCCTCGCAATGACGGAAATCAGCAACCTGCAACTCAAAAAAACTTTTGACCTCCAGACTGCCCTCCAGTCCGCCGTTTGGCGGACTGGAGAAACAGAAACTAATTAATTTTCCGGGAAAGCAACTGCTGCTTTCGGGTCGTCGTCTACATCATTCGCGATATGACCGGCTGGAGCCGCTGCTCCCCACCAGTTATTCTCGGCATTTACAAACCCTTGAGCACCAGTTTGTCCATTCTCCATTTGAGCGACTTTAAGCCCACCTACTCCGTTGAAATTATTTTCATGCAGAGCAATTGAATCCATCCAAGCTTCAAAAACCGCGTAACTCGGAGACGAATCGAATACGTTTTGTGTCACCAAACTGTTTGATGCTTCGTGCCCAATCGCCAATGTTCCAGTCAATGTGCCACCAAAAGTATTATTAGTCAGGTCAACATTGTCTGAGCTTACATTGACGCTTGCGAGACCGTTAACATACAACAGACGGAGTGCTCCGCTGGCACCGATGAATTCGTTGTTATTCACCGTGATATTTGATACTCCTCCAACTGTCAGAAAACCATCAGGACTCGGGATATTAAGTTTGTTGCTGTCAAGAACAATACTAGATACAGCTGCGTTTACAAAAACAGTAGCTGTTCCAGATGAATGTCCATTAATTTCAAAGCCTTTAACTGTTACGTTGTTCGCGTTAATCATTACGGCTCCTGTTTGGTTGCCGCCTTGACCATTTATTACACTTGTTGCTGAAGCTCCTGCTCCTGCGAGTGTTAATGGTTTATTAATATTAACGTTTTCATTGTAAACTCCGTCATCTACACAGATAACAGCTCCATCACTTGCTGCGTTTATAGCAGTCTGGATTTCACCATCACCTGTTATGTCTGTGACAGTTGTCGTACATGTATCTGTTGGTTGTACGTACGCACTTAACAATGCACCAATTTTTTCTTCAGAGACTTGCGGCCATTTGGGTGTGTAATCATGTGCGCATGTGAACCCTTTATTATTCCGTGACTGCACTGCGTAGAATTGCAGATCTCCTTTGACCTGATCAGTTTGTGCGGCGTTGTTTACTGATTCACCATTACAGGTAAAACCAGTTCCTCGTGCCTGAGCTCCACCACTAAGTGGACCTCCCTCACCTGGGGCTACTGGTGCTTGAGTTAATTCTCCAAAACACCACGCTTTACCAATATATTTGGTCTGTCCGCCGGGAAATGGACCTTGCCCACCCCAAATATTGGTTTGTGAATCAGCAAGTGTAATTTGCCCCGCTTCTCCAATTCCACTGATTGGGCCTTCAAGGAATATCCGTTCTTCAGCTTCAAATACATTATCCCCATCATCTGCCCAGAATGCGAAATTAAGTTGTTCAGCAAGCTCTCCATCAGTAATCAACGGATCACCAATAGTTGTGTCATCATCTGATTCAGGTTCTGTATAACTGACATCTGAGTCATCGGTGATTCGTGCTGCGGCACACATCCAGGCTTCGTTGTTATCAACATGCAAGGAAATTGTGTCTTCGCCAATATCACCTGGTTTTAGATCATGGAAATTGAAAAATAAATGATCTTTTAGATCAGTTAGTTCCCATGATGTATTTGGACTCGAAATCAGAGTTCCATCTACGTCAGTGACATAACTGGTGTTATCCACTTTGAGATCAATGGCTCCGGCGACAAATGTGTTACCGGTACTGGTCTCTGTATCTGAGAAAAAGGCGCCGGTAGCCACAATTGCCAAAGCAGCCACCGCACCAATTGTCGTGAGTCTAATTAAATTTTTTTTCATTTTTCACCTCCTCTCAAATAAATTGTCATGCTGAATTCATTTCAGCATCCCCTTGGAATTTTGAAACCTTATGGGATCCTGAAACAAGTTCAGGATGACATATTTCAACCGTAAAACTTATTATTCAACTGTTCCACACCCGGCCTTTACTGCATCGACGTCATAGGCATCGGCAGTTGGTTCAAACAGTGTGATATCAGAGACATCAGTCAACCGCACAAATTGGGCAGAGGCAACACTTCCCGGCAATTCCAGATCTTCATCCCGGATGGCAGCAGCACTGACCAAAGTCCATGGGCCACTATCACTTGAACTCACTTCTACTTTTACTTTCTCATCCGGATACACGCCGCCCGTCACCTCAAATACCTGCAAATCAGCTCCACTGGGATTGGGGAAGAAGGGACTGGCAAACCCGACTACGATATTGCCATTCGTAAATCCGAGTGAGAAAAATGAGCCGGCTGGAAAACCGACATCAGACGGAGTTCCAGTCGTCTCAGGTGGACCAAACATGGCGCTTGGAACTGAACGGTTAGCCAGAACTGCACTTCCGTCTTTTCTCAATCCTTGATTGTTGTTTGATGCAGAACTCGCAAAAGTTTCAACACAGGCAAGTGGTGATGGTGAGGGCGTTGGACTCGGCGAGGTGGATGGTGAAGGTGAAATTGAGGGCAACGGACTCGGAACCGGCTGGCCGCAGACATAGTCGGGTAAGTCGCGCGACTGGATTGCAGTAAAAGTGATATTTCCTTTCAGCGTATCAGTCTGGGAAATATTGGTTTCCAAAGATCCGTCGCAGGTAACACCGGGATTGACTCCAGGGTTCACGCCAGTGCCAGCCGCAACCGGAGCCGGAGTCAGTTCACCAAAACACCAGGCTTTTCCAATATAGTACGGGACATCACCGGGCAGCGGATCATCAGGAAGACCGGAATATACGTTGTGGGTAGAATCGGCAATGGCGTAGGTCACACCAGGAGTGCCCGGATTTTGCGGCAGACTGTCTGGTTTACCATTTAATAAAATTGATTCATTATCTTCAAGCACATTATCTCCATCATCAGCCCAGAAGATGAATTCCAGATGTTCGTCAAGTTCCCCTGACCAAACGCCATCGGTCGTATCCCCAGCCGCGGATTCTGGTTCGTTAATGGTATTTTCACCTGACTCAGTCAGTTCCACATTGGCACACAACCAATGATCATTATTATTCACATGGAAACTGATTGTATCTTCTGACAAGTCTCCGGGTTTAAGATCGGTGAAGTTAAAAAACAATTGGTCAGTCAGATCTGCAAGAGTCCAGCTGGTTGCCTCGTGAATTTCACCGTTATACCAGCTCGAGTTATCTATTTGTAAATCAATGCCGCCGGTCGCAAAAACATTGCTGGTGGAATTTTCTAAATCAGAAAAAAGGGCACCGGTACTGGCCAGACCTACCAATGTAAGCAGACCGCCAATCAGAAAAACCCGCTGCAGGATAGTTTTCATAAGTTTTCTCCTCTTCACTCCCACCACTCTAATTTATTTGATTGGCAGGATCAAACTAGTACAACTGCAATAACTAACTCGTACTTTTTTTGCTTGGTCTGTCCTTTGAGGTCAGTGTGCTGTCCTCGAAATAACTTATACTGTTTTTACCCATTTGTTATGGGTTTGTCAACCTATATCTTTGTCAGTCTTTTTACTAGCTAAACACAACTTTCTATATATTTAATACATAGTAAATAGATCAAAAAAGACTCTGGTTGAACAGAGTCTTTTTAGGCGTACCGGGTTTGCGCAAAACGCAGGTTAGGCGATCTACCAGCTCGAAGTCGCACGTAGAGCCCTGATAAAAACATGAGGAGATATACTACTGCCCACATCCAAAAGTGAAGCGCTGAGGCACCAGTGACCGGTAAAATATCGGTAAGGTTTGCGAGTGTTGAACCGCCGCCGCCATTTCCAGCTGCGCTTGAACCACCATTACCTGAACTGCTGCTCACACTGGTTGTCGTACTTGGGGGTGGCACCGAAGGATGTTCTCCGGGAGGATTTTCGGGCGGAATCGGCTGGCCGTCTTCGCAACAGAACACGTCTACTCCGCCGGAATTTATGGGGCCGGTAGCTATATCAATTTTTGATATCACATCGCCGGTTTTGATAATGACATTATTTAAATTGCCGAGTACGCTATTGTTGCCGCTAATCAGTTCCGAATAAAAATTATTTATTACTTGAGCTTCATTTTCCCGGAAAATTGTCAGATTATCAGTCAGTTCAAGATTTACTACGTTATCCGAATCCACTGCATTGCCTTTAAGAAGAATAAGGACATCAGTCATCGAAACTTTTCCGGTAATAATCGCGTCATTTAAAATTGTATCGACAGATTGCTCGTTTATCACGTCCCCGGTAGTTATGAGTACGTTTCCAGCGCTGTCTTTGACAGTATTTGCGCCGGTAATGGCTTTGGTCGAAAGATTGTTTTTGACTTGCGCAGACTGAATTACGGAAACCGTGGTGTTTTGTGAAACCTGGGAATTAACAGTATTAGTAGAACCACTACCGTTGCCGGAAATAGTAATTGTTTGTTCCCCTTGGCAACATCCGGCAGTGACTTGAGAATTGTTAACCTGTGTCGTAACTGAAGTTGAACTATCCACGTTGCCAGTCGTAATTTCCAAAGTCTGACCGTTGCTGTCACTTATGGAATTTTCACCTGAACTGGCTTCTTCATGCACGTCATTGGTTACTTCGGCAGCATTTGACTGCGACGCATTGGTGGTTTGCGAAACAGATTGGTCAACTGAATTGCTGCTACCTGCTCCGTTATTGCTTACATCAATCTGAATTTCCGCAAAAACAGGTGCAGCAAACCTGCTTAAAAGCAGAATAAATGCGAGGCTCAAATTAAACTGTAATAATCGTTTCATACTCTAAAACCCCGTCGAGCGGGGAATGACAAAAGGGAGTCGTCATCCCGCCGTGGCGGGACTGGTTAATTTAAAATGCGTGTGCTCTTGTTTTTGCTTTTACTATTTGAAAACCTTTTTTGATAATGACCAGCGCAACTGTGGCTGCGAAGACTCTCCAGAACCAGACTGGCAACGTGGTGGCTGACGCAACCATGGCTGGATTTTCCGGAACCGTAATGGTGTTATCTTCATAAATTGCTCCGGCTACCAGATTGGTGGTATCTGATCCGTTGCCACCGCTGAATGTGTTACCTGCTGCGTACGTTACATTTCCGGTAGTAGTTGCCAGCACTGCGTCCTGATTATTGTTTTCACTGGTATCATCATTTTCATCATTGGAATTGTTTCCATTGTTATCTGACTGATGATGCGACTCCCCAGTATCTAAATTTTCCCCACCAGTATTTGGGGCAACTTCCGCTACATAACCCGGGGGGACAAAATCACCTAACCAGCTTTTTCCCAAGACGTTAATGATTACTATCCTCACAATACCATCTGCAAAGTTGTTATTTGCAAAATTCATGATATTGGCCATCACATTAGCATTACCGGTCGTGATTGAATTGCCGCCGCCGGTGTTGTAACTGGCCTGGTTATTGCCGGTATTGGCAACCAGGGACAAGTTATTAGTTACGTTTGCGGTATTTTGTTGGGTGGTCGTATTTGAATTATCAACATTTACATCATTCGTGTTGGTCGAGCCGCTCCCATTGCCGGTATTTTGCGCGAGAATTGTGCCGTCAGGAGACATGATAAATTCAGTACCCGCGCTGCCTGCCATGGTGGCGCCATCCGGGCTGCCTAAGATTCGGCCGACCCAGTTGCCGGAGGCGTCATTGACGAAAACCAGCCACCAGACATCATCGCCTAAGACATTTGAGTTGGCGATATTGACGACATTGACATCAACTGAGGCATCACCTGAATCAATTACATTGTTGCCATTTGCAAAGCCCGCGGTATTCTTGATTGCTTCGTTATCGCCGGTATTAGCAATCACGTCCAGATTGTTTTGAATCGTGGCCAGGTTGGTTTGGGTCGTATTTTGGGAATTATCAATATTCACGTTTCCGGTATTGGTCGAGTCACTGCCGTTTCCGGAATTAACTACGGTCGTGCCTCCTGACTGCGCCAGACTTGATTCAGGTAGTAGGATGTCGCCAATTAAATCGCCGAAAATGTTAACAACCGCAATCAGGACTTGTCCGGCTCCGGAAATATTATTGTTGACAAAATTACCAACGGTAGCAACGACATTGGCATCTCCGGTAGTAATTGAATTGTCGCCTCCGGTATTGTGACTAGTTTCGTTATTGCCTGAATCTGCAACTAACACCAGGTCATTGGTCACATCAGCGCTGTTTTGTTGAAACGTGTTGTCGCTTCCGTCTACAGTAACTCCGGTAGTATTGGTGGAATCACTCCCGTTACCGGTATTTTGGGCGCTAATAGTGCCGTTAGTTCCACACACAGTTGCAGTGCAACCGGAAGTTTGCGGAAACGCCAGTACAATATCACCAGTGTGTGTATCATCAATATTAAATTCAATTACCGAAACGCCATCAATATTGGTGTTGACGCCATTGATAACGGTCGCCGTGGTATTGGCATCTCCGGTCGTAATTGTCGATGACCCCATATTATAGGAGGACTCGTTGTCGCCGGAAACTGACTGTAAATTTAATTCGTTACTTACATTCGCATCATTCACCTGGACCGTGTCTGAAGAATTATCCGTGTTAACCGTACCTGAGTTGGAGGAACCGCTGCCATTTCCCTGATTACCGACATTAATATCTCCGCTTCCACCAGTACCAGTTCCACTTAAATTAGTATTGGCTGAATTGGTCAGGATTGCGTCTGAGTTGGCGTCTCCGGTTGTAATTATCGGATCACCATCGCCATGACTTGCATCCTGGGCGCCGGTGGTTTGCCCTTGCGAGTTTACCGAGTCGGCTGGATTGGTTTCAGAATTTGCAGTATTTTCTGACGTCGGTGTTTCTGTACCTGCATCCCCGGTATTTCCATGGTGTTCCGTGTCATTTGTTTGTCCATCTTCAGGGCTAGTCGGAGCATTATTCTGGTCTGAGGAGTTATTATCACTCGGAGCAGTAAGCGCGGTGGGCGCTTCCGGAGGTGCCGGAGGAGCTTCGGGCGCTTCAGGTGCAGACGGAGCTGATGGAGGTGCCGGAGGAGCTTCGGGCGCTTCAGGTGCAGACGGAGCTGATGGAGCGGTAGGTGCAGTTGGGGCAGTATAAGCAATTGCTACTGTTTTTAATGGTGAAAGTGTCAAAGCGATTATTGCCAGGATTGAGATGGTTTTAACAATAAATTTATGCATTTTTGGTTACCTTTTTTTATTTATAAATTTGTCTTTTCTTCCCCTGCCCCGCTTTTTAAGGAGCGGAGCAGGAGTTGAAAAAATTTCGGTGATTTAGTTTAACCTTCCATATGGCCGGTTAATATCCAAACCCACCAATTCATATTTCCATCCTCTTCCCATGGAAATGGAGAAGGAGAAGGAATTGCGTCTCCGGTTGAGAAGACGTTTGAATTACCGCTGGTTGCGACTTCTACAGTTGTAGCTGCATTACCAGTATCAATTGACGGATCGTGCTCTGGATCGCCTGTATTGTCTTTAGCGTCGTTCTTGCCACTGTCTGCAAGCGCTTCGACCTCATTGCAATCTTGACGATGATGTCCGCCAAACGGGAACTCGCTCAACGCTGGGAACGGTGATGGTAAACCATTGTGTCCACCACATGCCATCAGGTTGTCCTGTGCGGTATACAGACTGGATGCGAGATCCAGATCAATGTCGTTTTCTGAGTCAGTGCCGTTGCCGGCAATTTTGACTAAACCGTCAAACAAACAACAATCAGCCACATATGCTGCGTTGAAGTTGGCCATGGTATCAACCATTGCGCCTGCTTCTGCATCACCTGTATCGATTGAAGTTGTTCCGCCGGTATTGTCTTCTGCATCATTTTTGCCAGTATTGGCATCTACATCAACTTCATTGCTGACATTGGCGTAGTTATTCTGCAGAACTCCGACATTATCGTTCAAATCTACATCAAGATCGTTATGTGAATCAGATCCATTTCCGCTGATAATGAGTTCTAACGCACCACCGTTTGAGCCTCCCAACCATGCAATATTTGCATTAAGCTGGTTGACGACCACGGCATCTGCGGTAGCATCACCTGTGTTGATTTCGACATCACCACCGGTGTTATCCTCAGCATCGTTGTATCCGGAATTGGCTTTCACATTGACATCATTGGTCACATTTGCACTGTTTGTCTGAGAAATCCATTTGTTTGGTGCTGGATCTTTGCTATGTGAATCATTGACATCAACGTCTACTTCGTTGTGTGAGTCACTTCCGTTGCCGGAAATTTCCACTTTGAGATCTCCCGGACATCCTCCACAGTCTTCAACGACTGCTTCATTGGAATTCACTGCATTCACGACGGTGGCTGAAGCTTCTGCATCTCCGGTGTCAATACTGACTCCACCTCCGGTATTATCTTCAGCATCATTGCCGCCTG
>Ga0209542_10016085_pt1 | contig 12461 bp, 4 predicted proteins | sample RifCSPhighO2_01_FD_184028 | JGI IMG/M metagenome (GOLD analysis project Ga0209542, IMG submission 184028) | Soil microbial communities from Rifle, Colorado - Rifle CSP2_plank highO2_0.1 (SPAdes) (version 2) | ecosystem: Environmental > Terrestrial > Deep subsurface > Rock core/Sediment ...
GTCGGGAAATTCAGCCAAAATGGCAGCTTCAGAAGAGCGACGCCGGAAGCCGTCAATCCAGAAGTCTTCAGTTGTGCCAGGTTGGTTAGTCCCGGGAGCCCCTCGGTACAAGCCTAGGTTGCCAGCATGATAGGGATTTGTCCCGTTTTCGCCTGGAGCACCGTATTGAGTGTTATACATCATTGTGGGATGTACAGGACGCTGTATAAGTGCTCCAGAATTGGGTTCATTAGAATATATTTTCTCAAAGGCTCCCCCTTCCTCGCGGTGCCACATAGTCCAGACAGGGGTTCTGTCCCCTAACCGGCCAGCAGACCAGACAACATGCCAGTAAAAATCGTGCCATTTGTCTTTGGTGAAAGGCCGTGGACCATTAGGGCCAAGCAATGGTTCAGTCACTCTGTAAGATTGTAGAGCAGGATCTGTCGAGAATGGCGGTCCAGTCAGGCCTGTTCCAAATTTATAGGCTAGTTCGGAGCTGTTGGCATCAAAACCGCTGCCATAGGCATCATGTGTGGTATGGCTGCCAGCAAATTCGAGATTGGAAAACACGTTGCCGGGGTTATAGCTGGCTGGAAATTTGTATGAGATGGCATACCATCCCTCTGTACCATTTGTCTCGCTGGTATCAGCTAGTACCTGGGTGCGCAACCTACGGCAATTTGGTGCGTCATAGCCATGCCAGCCGTCACCGCGGGCATGGACTTTAGCGGAATATGGTCCGTGGCGCTTTGTGGTAGAGTCTCGGACATAGGCTTGGGCTGCTGATTGAACAAGTCCAAGAGGATTATTAAGATCAGTGCAAGTATGTCCTGGCCAAACACCATAAAACTCAGAAAGATAGGGCTCGGCGTCAAATGACCACGTCCCATCTGGCAGAGGATTGGTTACAGGAGTGGAGTTGCCTGAAATAATCAGCTCGCCTGTTAAGGCATTGAAACTAGTGATGTGATTATCGTTGTGGCGACCGCGGGCCGCGTCCCCACCGAAATTAACAACTTGTGTAATTTTTTCCGAATCCGGCCAAAATTTATGCAGTAGCTCATAGGCCGCCCGATATTCTGAGAGCATCTGGGGATAACATTGGTAAGTGTCGGGCTGGCTGCCTGGTACCGGGCAATAAACAGCCTCTCTTTGGGGCTTAGGATTAGGTACTTCTTCTAACAGGTACTGTGAATAATATTCGGCCATGGCACGAAGGCTTTTGCCAGAGGTCGTAACGTAGTTGTGGAGATTTTCGCGAAAGCCGGTGTGTTTGGCTACATCAGCGATGAGCCAAAGAGGATGCATGGCGTAATAGGCATAACCAATTGCCCGGCCATTTACGTCTTCGATTTCCCTCCCCTGCTGATCGACCAGCATAATGTCTATTGTCGTATCCCAGCCGAAGTCGCGAGCTTTTTGCGGTGATTTATGGCTCCAGTTCCACTCTAGAATTTGTGTCTTTGTAGGCTCACCTGCCGCTACTCCCGCTAGAACTGCTACTGCCCTTTGCCAAGAATCGCCATTCCCCCGTTCGTAGTCCGTCGCATCATAGTCCATATCACTATCAATCCTGGCTTTGCTGTTGTTGGAGAGTTTTATGGCCCACGTACTTACTTCAGATTGCTCAGAAGCAGTCAGGCGGTCTCTGATTAGGTCGTAAGCTAAAAAGCCCTTGACAGCAAAACCTACCGCCTCTGCCACTCCGTGGCCAATGTTATATGACGGCGGATTATATGTCCTTGCCCAAGCAAGAATGTAGGCTTTAGCTTTGTCGCCATACTTAGGGTCGCCAGTCATCATATAGGCTTTTGCCAAGCTAAGCATTCGGTGTCCGTCGTTTAAGCCGGGCTGGTACAAGCAATCAAACCAGGAGTTATCCGTCTTGGTTCTAACACATGGGACACCCGCGGCTTTGACCTGACTACCATAGCCAGCCGGTTCGCCCGGTGGAGGTTGCGGGTTAGTGCCCAGAGCGCTGTCAGCAGCTGTTTTGGTGTTATTCCAGGCTTCCACCGCCCAGGCAAGTTTTTTATTAAAGACATTGTCCTTAATCATGGTTGTCTCTTCGTTGGATAGATAGTAATGCACGCCATCAGGCTGAAAACCGCTTCCCCCACTAGTTGTTGGGGTAAGATTAAAGGTACCGTTGCTGTTGGTAGTGATGTTGGTCTTGGTGTTGCCGGGGGCGTCAAAGTCTGCCTGGCTGTCCCAGGTTTTGGTTGTTGGTGCGGCTAGGGCTATATACAGTAGTGTGCCGCCAATAGCGGCAAAGATGGTGCCATAGATAGTTAGTTGCTTGCGGGAAAAGCGGACGTTCTTAAAGGCTTTGCTACTGAGTTTAGCGGTGACCTTATTATGTAGCTTTGCTAGAAAAGTCATTTTGTTTTTAGCCAATTGGTTCACCTACCCCTGACAGTGGTTCTCCTTATGCTTAGCGTAACACTTTCCGCCACTGTTGGTAAAGTATTATTATGAACAGTTCCCTGCTGCACTACCGCCCATAGTTACTCAGCAGGATGGACAGGTCTATGACGTTAACGATGCCATCCCCGTTGATGTCAGCGCCAGTGCCTGGGGAGGGATGAGAGTTGAAGTTGCTTAGCAGGATAGATAGGTCTATGACGTCTATCTTGTTGTCGGCGTTGAGGTCGCCTTTGGAGCGTTTAGCAGATGGTGAGGTGGAGGGGTCTGGTACGGGTGTGGGGGTTGGTTCAGGTTCAGTGGTGGGGGTGCTAGTGCTGGTAGTTATGGCCGGGCTTTTAGGGCTTTCGTTGCCTAGGTTGTCTATGGCACTGAGCTGGTAGCTATAGCTAGTCTCTGGAGAAAGGCCGCTGTCAGTGAAGGTTAGTAAGTCAGTAGCCCCAATGGGGATAGTTTCACCTCCTCGGTAGATGAGATAGCCGGATAGGCCAACTCCCCCAGGGTTGTCGGAGCTAGGGTTCCAGGCTAGGGAGATAGTAGTAGCGGAGCTGGAGGCCGCGGCCAGGCCGGTAGGGACAGTTGGGGCAGTGGTGTCTGGTGGTGGTGGTGGAGGTGGTGGAGGTGGTGGAGGTGGAGGTGGAGGAGGTGGTGGTGGTACTTCATTGACAGTTACTGAGGCAGAAGCACTGGCACTGCCGCCAGAACCTGTGCAGGTAATAGAGTAGTTAGTGGAAGAACTGGGGGAGACGCTGGACGTGCCGCTGGGGCTAGTGTCAGCGTTCCAGGCAGTGTTGCAGCTGGTAGCATTGGTGCTGGTCCAAGTTAGGACACTGCTTTGGCCGGCAGTAATTGAGGCAGGATTAGCGCTTAGGCTAACAGTTGGGGTGGGCTCTGGTACAGTGTTGTTAACGGTTACGGTAATAGTGGTAGAGGTAGTAGTTAGTTCAGAAGTGTCGGTGGCAATGGCTGTCAGGCTATGGCTGCCGTTGCCAAGGGTGGTGGTGTCCCAGGCGTAGAGGTAGGCAGCGGCTGAGGCAGTAGTTAGGGCTGGGCCTAGTTTGTTAGTAGCTGGGTCACCATTGTAGTTGAGGTACAGCTGGACGCGAGCAACGGCTTGGTTGTCAGTGGCAGTGGCAGTGATGGTGACAGAGTTGCCTGAAACAGTTGTGTCAGGTGCTGGGGCCGTAATGGAGACAGTTGGGGGTGTAGTGTCTGGTTCTTTGGGGGTGGTGACAGTCAGGGTGGTACTTTGGATAGATCTATTGGGTGGGGTGGCACCGTCTAGGGCTATTAGGTAGTAGCTGTAGCTAGTGTCAGCTGTGACAGTGCTGTCAGAGTAGTTAGTGACAGGGCCAAGAGTCTTAAGCAGGGTTGGGATGGTGCTGCCCTGCCCGCGGTAGAGTTCGTAGCCAACTACCCCTACATTGTCAGTGGAGGCCGACCAGGTTAGGTTGACTGTGGTGGGGTTAGGGGTAGTGGCGGCCAGGTTAGTGGGGGTGGAGGGAGGTGTGATGTCGGGGGGAGTGGTATCGGTCGTAACTGACAGGTCATCAGCCCACAGGGTGCCGGGGCCAAACAGGCGGAATTCCACCCGGAGATTGACGGTGCCGGCCGGAGCGGTGGCAGTTATGGTCTGCTGCGTCCAGTCGTTATTTCCGGAGAGGGTGTTGGTACCGACGTTGTTAATTACATTGCCGGCAGAGTCCCAGAAGTTGATGGTCAGGCCGGCCTTATTGGTAACGTTTTGGGTCTTAAGGTAGGCGCTGACGGTGTAGGTCTGGCCGGGAGTGGCGGCTAGCTTGGTGGTTTGGGACAGCCAGCGGGAGTAATCGCTGGCAGGTTGGCTGGAGACTATCTTCAGCGAATGGCTGCCGCTTCTGGCAGCGTCAGTCGCCCAAGAGAAGGTGGTTGTGGCGGCATTGGGCGTATAGGTGAAGTAATCCGCATTGGGGTCAGACTCAAACGAGGGATTGGGGGCTAAGTTGTTGGTGTCGGATGGAGGGGAGGTGGTGACGCTAACGCTAGCACTTTGGGCGGACTCATTACCAGCCGCGTCAAGAGCCGAGACGGCGTATTTATAGGTAGTGTTGTCGGTGATGGCTTCATCAGAATAGTTGGTTTCTGGGCCAAGGGTAGCCAGTAGAGTAGCGGTGCCACTGCCAATGGCGCGGTAGATTTTATAGCCGGTGACGCCGACGTTGTCGGTGGAGGCGGTCCAGGAGAGGTTGACAGAGGCCAGCGTCAGACTGTCCGGGTCAGTGACTGGTGGATTGTAGTTGGCTTGGAGGTTCTGAGGCTGAGACGGCGGCTGGCTGTCAGTGGATTGACAGGCGGAGCTAGCTGCGTAATCGATAGATAGTTTGTCGACGGATGGAGTAGCGGTCTTATCGGCGGTGGCAGTTAACACTGCTCTTATCTGGAGGTAGCGGCCGTCGGGCACGGAAGGCACGGCGCCCCAGGCACTCCAGTTATTATTATCACAGGAAGTACGGCCTTCATAAGTTATACCGGTACCGGTTGGTTTGCTATCAATAGCTGAGAAGCCGGAGAATTTACTGCCCTGCCCGGCGTCTTGTGTGAGAGTAATGCTACCGGGAGATTTGTAAGTTGCGGACCCGCTGGAACCGGCAACACAGGGATTAAGGTCATCAACCAAACAACGTTCGGTGGCCATTACAAACCAATCTTGATCGAGGATGGCTGTCGGTTGGACAGCATTCTTATAGCATTTACTTATATAGCCTGCTGGTATTGTTGTTGCGCAATCGGGCGGCAGACATATAGTATTATTTCCGCCGTTTTTCCAGGCGCCGGCCATGGTCGGCTGGGCACAGTAGCTAGTACGGTAAATGCCAAACTTATTGGTATTGAAGTTTAGATAATCCTTACCGTCGCTTTTAAGCACGCGGTAAAGATTAGCAACATTCTGCCAATCGGCCACCTGTTCCCATTGGTTTTGACCTTCATATTTATGCCAAATCTGAAAGACACCGCCGTTATCAGGATATGAAGTCCATTTGGCATGTACCATCCAATCTTCCCAGGTGTTAAGTTTAATTCCCCCGCTTGGGACGTAATCGACGGAGAGGTTTGTATTAGGAGCACTAGTGAATTGTCGATATTTGCTACTGTCTGGATTACCGTCTACCTGTCCGCCTTTTACATTTATGTGGTATTGGCTGCCGCGAAAACTGAAACTTGAAATCGGCCCCGGGCCGAAACTGGACGGGTAGAACTGCCAGATAAGATTCCAGCCATTTTGAGATGGCATGCTAATTATTCTGTCGCTGCGGCGGTACCAGTATTCATCACCTTCCATTTCCTGAGTTATACTTTTATATCGCCCGTTCCAATCCTGTGGCCCGGAAGTGGCTTCTGGTTTAAGACGGAAAATCTCGGCGTTTTCGTTATGCGTGGTAGCTGAATCACCTTGATGAAGCCTTATCTCGGCATAATATCCATGTCGCGGACTATCATTCTTGAATGCCAGTACGTCACTACGCGGCCGCTCATTTTCAGCCTGAAACCCATTAGTTTCGGATAAATCTTGGTTTTCAAAATCAATGGAAGTAATTACTTTTCCCGAACCGGTAGCGGTGCTCTTCTCCAACTCAACCTTGTCTCCGGCCGTTATAACACTGTCTTTGACATTGCCAGCGACATCAAAGTCAGCCTGGCTGTCCCAAGTTTTGGTATTGCTGCTGGCGCAGGCGGAGTTAGCATCATAATTAATGGACAATTTGTCGACTGTAGGCGTGGCCGTGGGGATGGTTGTCGAAAGCGTGGCTCTAAGCTGGAGATAGCGGCCATCAGGCACTTGGTCCACCGGCACGAAGGGCTTGGAGCTTAGGGAAACTTCATCACAGGCAGAGCGGGCTTCGTAGGCGATGGCTGTGCCTGTCGGTTTGGTATCAGTGGCGGCAAAGCCGGAGAAGTGGGAGCCGGTGCCGGCATCAAGCGGTAAGATTAATGAACCTGGAGTTTTGTAGGTCGTGGAGCTGCCAGTTCCGCAGGTCATTAAGTCGTCAACCAGACAGCGGGCAGTGGCCATACGGAAGTCATCTAGCTGAAGTTTAGCTGTGCCCTGTATTCCTTTTGTGCTGCCACATTCAGGATTATCACCGCCGTTCTTCCAGGCGCCAGCAGCGGTTGGCTGCTGGCAATAGCTACTCCGGTAAAGCCCAAAGAACAAATTGGCGTACAGGTTTACATTGTCGTATGTCCGCTGGGCGGCTGTAATATCCTGAGCATCCCAGGCCACTTCCCAGTTAGTATCTCCAGCGTATTTATGCCAGATCTGTACGGTTCCACCGCGGCCGTAGTAAGAGGTCCACTTCACATGGATCATCCAATCATGCCACTTGGGCAGCATGCCCTGGGAAGGTGTCCAGTCATGCGCTATGGTCGCCCCCTCCCCTTCAACGAAACCGCTGGCATCAGGGTTAACGTGTCCGCCTTCGACTTTGAATGAGAACTGGGAGCCACGGAGGTTTAGGTCCAGCGGCTGCTTATGAGCCGCCGCCGTATCGTGCCATTGCATAAAAATGTTCCAGGCATTTTGACTTGGAACATTAACAAACTTGGTACTGAGTCTATACCAGTACTCGCTCCCTTCGCCCTCTATCCTACCGCCTGAATTTGGGATAGAGATCGCTAGTTCCTTGCGCGCGAATTGAGCGCTTTCGTTATGTCCGAAAGGAGAGTCTCCCTGGTGGATTGTTAATTGCCCACTATAGCTCCCTTTCCGGGGGTCGGTGGTCGTAAATGTTAAAGTATCATTGATATTGCGTTCGGTTTCTCGCTGCAGGCCACCAAGTTCTGACAGATCTGCATTTTCGAAATCAACCGCATTAATTAAGCTGCCCCCGTCGGAACCGGAAGCAGCTTTCTCTAACTCCGCCTGCCCATTGGCGTTAACTACAATGCCGCTCTTGGTTGTGGCTGGATCATTAAAATCAGCTGTTGACCAGACTTTGGTGCTTGGTGCAGCTAGGGCTATATATAAAAGAGTACCGCCAATGGCGGCGAAGACTAGGCCGTAGATGGTTAGTTGCTTGCGGGAAAAGCGGGTGTTTTTAAAAGGTTTGCCAGACAGTTTGCTCCTCGGGCGGCCATAATGTTTAGCGGTTTTTGTTTTTATAATTTTGGAGGACACTTTATTAATACCCTGCCTTCATAATGCTTTTGCTTGTTTTAAGACTATCATTATTAGCGTAAGCAAGAAAGAAGATTTTTAGGGTTTTAGGTTTGTAGGGTTATAGGGTTATAGAGAGAAAAGGGTCTTCAACCGTCACCCCCTGGTAGTTGCGGCCGGCTTGCAAATCCTCGCTGTAAAGCGTTTTACAGCCCAAGTCGATTGCCGCCTGCACAATTAGCGCGTCATAAAAGCCCAGCTGCTCACCTTCAAGCAGCTCCAAAACACGCTCGTAAAAATCAAAGCTAGGTGTATGCCTCAGCATTGGATAAAAAACACGGCGCAGAGTCTCTAAAATGACTGATTGCGACAGACTAATGTCCGGTTTTAAAACAACGTTGCAAAATTCCTGAATAACCTGACTACTGATAACAGCTGAGTGCTTCTCGGCCAAGTCCTCAACCAGTTGGACGGCAATCCTTTGCTTTCGCCGCTCGCGGCCGTCATGGGCATAGACTAAAATGTTTGTGTCAATAAAGCACAGATGAGTCATCGCTTATTCATTTCTTCGCGGGTAAATTTGCGCTTCGATGTAAAGTAAGGCCCCTGGTCCAAAAAGTTTTTAAGCTCCGCTACACTCTGATGGCGTCTGACGTACTGTTTGAGCCATCCGCGGAAGAGGTTATTTAACGTGGTATTCTGGGCAGCCGCCTCTTTACGGGCATCCTCTATATCTTTCTCGTCAGCAGAGAGAGTGATGTTTTTCATAATCTTACCTCCTTAGTTAACACGTAAATAGTGTACACGATTCCCGTGTGTTTTGTCAAAAACATCAAAATGACACAAAATAACACCTATAGAACACAGTTTTCTTAAATTATTCGGCAATGCCTGGCCGGACCGTCCGGGGATAGACTCCTGTCCGCAGGCGGTATATGAGCATAGAACCTCCTAGATATTATTCTAGAAGTGTTCTCGATGTATCTGAACCTGGACACCCCGCTATGGCATAAGGTTTAGCTTTGGGAAATATAGCCAGTTTTTTGGGACAGATCCGTCGGTCGGTCAGTTAACCGATGTGGCCTTCTTCATCTTGGCCACCCTCGGCGGCCGGCGGATTGTTTATCAGCTGGAGGTCATCAAACCAGCCAGACCCCGAGCCGTAATAGCGCATTTCCAGCCGGATGTGGGTTACCCCCGTGTCTGGGACCGTGAAGCTAACATTCGCCTGTGTCCAATCATTGATGCCGCTTAACATGGATGAAGCATAGGCTTTGCCGGTGTAGCCGACTCCTTGCTTCCAGTAGGTTACGCTTAAGTTAGCCTTGCCGCCGCTGGTCTTGATCCAAACAGATGTACTATAGCTCTTACCCGGCTCTACGGCGATTAGATAATTCTTGGTCATCCAACGGGCCAAACTGGTGGTCGTGGAACTTATCTTTAACGAATGGGTCACTGAATGCGCAAAATCGGTGGTCCAGCTATAGGTAGCGCCACTAACCGAAACCTTGGCGTAATCATCCGGCGAGGCTTCAAAGTCGCCATCAGAGGCCAGATTGACTACTGGCGGTGCTTCGCTGACGACAGCCGTTTCGGCTGAGGCAGCGGTGCTGCCGCCGCTGGCATTGGTGGCGATAACCACTGCTCTTAAAGTGTAGTTCAGGTCGTCCGAGGTAATCGTATAGCCGGCGCCGTTGGCGCTGCTTATATCAGTACAGACGCCGTTTTGGCATCTTTGCCACTGGTATTGGAAGGTTGGCGCCGGATAGCCGGTCCAAGTGCCGGGTTGAACAGCTAATGATTGGCCGACCACTGGGTTACCAGTTACTACCGGAGGGGATTGATTGGACGGCGCCATGGGATCCGACTCCACCGGCGGCGTGATTTCACCCGCCGATAAATCATTAAAGACATTCCTCATGAACTGCAGGAACCGGCTGTCATTTATATAGTTAAACCGGTTGGCGAATAATGCGCCAAGGCTAAAGACCTTGGCGCCGCCGGCGGCAGTGTAGCCGACCATATCGGCGTCTTTTGTTCCTTCATAGTGGAAAAAGACCGTAAAGTCCTGAAACTGTACCGGGCAGTTTGGGTCCACTTGGTTCCACTCATGCCCTATTGAATTTGCCAAAATGTCATTATTCGTAAAACCAGTATTGCTAAACCAAGGGTGAGACAAAGCGTTAGCATTAACTCTATAACTGCGGATGGGATCGCCGGCACGATATATACCACCATTCCAATAGGTACCCATCAGTGTACATTCCGGCCGTGGCGGTTGCAGTGATCGGAACAATATAGTTTCCAGTGCCGGGTCGGTTACCGGGTCAAGTGCAGCCTTTCGATACTGGACAAGTGTTCGCTCACTGTCTTCATAACGGGTTTGCCAATAGACTTGATTGCCGCCTAAGAAAGCCAGATTAACTCCGGCATCCCTGGCGCTCACAAAGGTGTCAAACATTTCCTTGGTCCAATATTCATCATGCCCGCTGGATACCACTAGGCGATGGTTTAACAGTTCGGTGGGATCGCGCTGGGTGTCGACATCTGTAGTATATGAAGCATTGTAACCCTCACTCTCCAGAAATTGTATTTCTAGTTTCATAACACCCGGCCCGGCAAATGGCATCTGGGCGCCGTGATAAGGCCGGTCAAATGACACTTTGTAAGCTTGTTGTTTATTAGTGCTATTGAAGCCGTAAAGGCTTTTGCCGCCCCAAGGGTTGTAGGCCTGCCAGGTGTTAACCGACGCCTGGACTAGGATGGGCGACTGTGAATCAGCGGACTTGACGATAAACGGTATATTAGCGAACTTGCCAACCAGCGTAGTGTTGGTTAGGACTAATTTTGCTAGGTAATAGCCACTAACAGCGTCAGGACTAAGGCTAAAACTATCGCTTACCGGCCAGCCGCTATTTAAATAACCGGTTTTTAAATCAGGTTTCCCGATTGGCAGCTTAACACCTTGCTTATCGGTGGTGCAGGACGGCAGGCAGCCTATCAGCCGGGCTTGGGCGCCGTTATACCAGCCAAGACGGTATATCTCTACCCGATAACGGGAGCTGTTCGATGACGACACATGCAGGTCGACTGTTTCTCCCGGTAAGTAACTAACAGACGAGGTATAACCTTCCAGAACGTGCATACTAGCTTTGGGTATGAAGTTACTGGTGGAATTGATTTTGGACCAATTAGCCACCCCCGGAAGACTATTTTCCAGCTGGATAGGGTTGGTTGCCCCGACTGGCTTAAACAGGTTGCCAGACATTAAAGCGAACGCTAAAACAATATTAATAGCCAGTAGTGAGTAAACGGCAATGACTTTTTTGTTTTGGCGCATTGTTTTATTAATAGCTATTACAGCCCTTTTGTCAAGTATTTTTTGAGTCAATAGCGACGTCCACATCTATTATATGGTTTGATCTGGCGCGACTGAAGGTCTAGCTGGCCCAGAAGAAGCCGGATTCGACACCGCTGCAAAAGTAATTGCCATGGCGCATTAGTTCATCTGTGGTCGGCGTACAACCCGCTGGCGCCACTGCTTCCAGCTCAAACAATATATAACCGCCCTGACCTCCCGCGCCAGCATTAGCCTCAGACATCGTGATATCGCCGCCAGCGGCTTTATGGGAGGTTGCCATAAGCCCGAACCCGCCTGCGCCTGGGCGGTCAGAGATAAATGTTACTCTAGTTTGGTCTGTTCCTTGAGTCGAGGTGTCCAAATCGCTACCGGAAGCTCCAAATGCCCCCATTACCAGATTGCCTGAAGTCGTACCCGTTAATGTGCCGGAAGGGTCATCGGGGTCTAAAATTTCAGTGATATTGGTAGGAATAGATTGGCTGGCTCCTGAATAGACCGCCAACCCCTGGCGGGTATTACTAGATACAGTAGCATTGCCCCACTCAAAATTAAGTGTACCGGCATCAGGATTAGCCAGATACCAAACTTCAACAGTAGAACTAGCACCTTCGGTGTTGTCAATAATATCCAGCAGTGCCAGATTGACGTTGTTCCATTGCACTGAGCCAACGTCTAGGTTGGAGAATCCGGCTCTAGTTTCACTTTCGTAAAAATATAAAAGTACCGAATTGGACAGACTTGCCGGTACAGTAAACGAACGGGTATCCGATCCGGCGAACCTTACCCAAGCATCAGTAGCCTCCAGGGCAGGAGCCGCGTCTACGGCTAGCTGCCAGCGGCGGGCTTCCTTAAAAACCTGGCCGTCATCCTGAGAAGTAAACGTCAGCGGCCCAATAAAGTAAAAAGCCGGACTCTGAGGCGGTGTTTTGAAACGATAACTAAACGTGTAATCACCACCGGCCGTCCAGTTTACTTGCCATTGAATTTGCTGCAGGCTGTCTCCGCTGGTAACTAAACTCCCTTCATCAGTAGTTACTTGAAACGACGGGGGTAGAGTTTCGGTAACCGTACCGCTAAAGTTCTGGCTAACGTGAACTTTGAATTGCATAGCGTACTGAGCCAGTGGATAGATACGGGTTGGGCCAGTTCGTGTGATGTCAAATAGCACCGACTCGGACACCTCGAAATAATCTGTCAGGGTGTAATCGCTATCGGCCAGTTGCAGCTGCATTTTATAGCGTCCAACAGCGTCAACTTTATAAGCAGAAGTGTAGTCAGGCTTCTCAACGTAGCTGTTGCCGCTACAAACGCCGGATCTCACAACTTCCAAGTCGGAGGTCTGGCCGGCTGGATCGGTTATAGTTAAACTTAGCGGAGCATCGCAGATAGTATTGCCTGTAGAGGACAACACGGCCATTTGTATCAAGGTGCTTTCGCCGGGCAAATAAATAGATTTGTCAGTATTTACTGCAAGTACTCCCCAAGCAAAATTCTGCGTTGTGGTAACTGGCCCCTCGTTGGTTGCTACCTGGGTTTCAACCGTATATTTACCCGGTTTTA
>Ga0209542_10016086_pt1 | contig 12460 bp, 10 predicted proteins | sample RifCSPhighO2_01_FD_184028 | JGI IMG/M metagenome (GOLD analysis project Ga0209542, IMG submission 184028) | Soil microbial communities from Rifle, Colorado - Rifle CSP2_plank highO2_0.1 (SPAdes) (version 2) | ecosystem: Environmental > Terrestrial > Deep subsurface > Rock core/Sediment ...
TGGTGAAGCTCTTCCGGCTCCTGGGGAAGGGAAGATACTGGATACTGTGCGCCATGGCGCTGCTCTCCCTGAACTTCTACCATATCTACCTCTCCAATCTCGGCATGAAGGAATCCGCGATCATCACCTTCTCTTTCCTGGCAATCTACTACTATCTCCGGGGGCTGAAACACTCCCCAAGATACTTCATCCATGCCGCGCTCTTCTCGTCGTTGTTCCTCTTCACCGCTGACCTGGCGATATTCCTCTTCCCGATATTCGCGCTGATGTATATCATCTACCGGGATCCGGAGACCAGGCTGCGGCACGCGATTATCCCTGCCCTGGTCCTGCTCCTCTCGTTCTCGTTCTGGCTCCTCCTGAAATTCTCCGCCTATCAGCAGCACGCCTATTACCCGGACATCCTGGGTATGCTCGCGCCGACAGAGGGTGTAGGATTTATGCAGGTGTTCAACCCGGCGTATTTCTCCGCGACAGCTGATCTTGCCCATGTGGGCGTGATTAAAGATCCGGTTATCTTTGCGCAGCACGCCTTTTATATTGTCCGCTCATTGGTCAACCTGGCATACCCTTTTAATCTCATCGGCTTGAGCAATGTTGTATCCTACCACAAGGTCCCCTACCTGCTCCCCCTCTACGCGGCAATCATCATCTGCATGCTCGCCGCCCTCGGCTCCGCGGGCATCAGGTTCGCCAGGGCCATGCGCGTCAGGGGCAACGCTGACCTCTTCTTCCTCGGCATCGCAGCCATCTTTTTCATCCCGGTGATCGATGCAGGGCTCACCCCCCGGCACCAGATCCAGCTGATCGTCCCCTTCGCGTATTTCACCGTCGAGGGGCTGTTCATCATCTGCAGGAGGCTGCACCTGCTTCCCCTCCTCCGGAAAGCGGTTCCCGCAGCCATCATCCTGTCGTTCATCATCCTCATCCCGCTATGGGTGCATACCAACCCGTATCCAGTTATCACATCAGTTCCGCTCGTGCCGGGCGCTGAGGCGGCCGCGTTCCTTTCCACGCTCCCCGGGGAAGGGGTGCTGGACTGGGGTGAGGTCACCGGAATCGCGTATCTCACGGACAAGCGGGTGGTGAGTCTGCCCCAGCAAAAGGACGACCTGGACTTCCAGGTGAGCTACCTCAACATCTCCTACATCTCCTTTTTGGAGGATCCCTATTACCGCTCTGATAAGACCATAACCTATATCCGCCTGCATCCGGAAAAATACCGGCTCATTAATGCCATAGACATCAGCTATCCGGATGATGCCCTGGTCATCGGCGAGCGGCAGAACCGGTACTACGTCTATCAGGTCATCCGATAAGCGGCATGCCGCCGAACACCATGGACAACACCCGCAGGCTCTCCCCGCTGCCTTTTGCCGTCTGCGCTATTCTTATCGCTCTTGTTCTTCTTCCATTCCTGCTGGTGAAGCTTCCGGAGCACGATGAGCTTCCTCTTCTGGTCATGAGCGACTCTATCAATGCGGTCGGCGTACCCCTAATGTATTATGGGGAAGATGCGGGATGGGGCTATGGCTATGTGCATCCACCGCTCTACACCTATGCCATCTCACTGGTCAGAGCAATCACTCCCATGGTGTATAGCTCTTTTGTTGCAGCAAGAATAGTTGGTGTGCTCTCCCTCATCGTCACCATCCTTCTTGCATATCTGATCATCCGCAGGCTCTCCCCCCATCACGCCGGCATATTCCCCATATTCCTCATCCTCTACCTCCTCAATGCGGTCGTCCTGCGGAAATCGCTCCTCATCCTGTTTGACACCTCCCTGCTGAGCGTGCTGCTGCTCGCTTTCGTCTATCTTTTCATCAGGTTCCGGCGCATCCAGGGGGCAGGGCATTATGCCCTCCTGCTGCTCGTGTTCACCCTTGCGCTCTGGACGAAGTTCACCACGCCCTACCTGATGCTGGCGGGCATCGTCATCTACACGCTCATCAGGAGGGAGTATGCACGGCTGTTCTCCTACGCCGCCGTCGGTGTCGGCAGCACCCTCCTTTTTGTCGGGACCTGGTATCTCTACACCCAGCTTATCAGCGGCCCGTTCCTCACCCCGTTCCAGACGACATTGTTCGGCAGGATCGTCGGCGACTCGCTCTCGTTTTCGCTCGTCCTGCGGCATATCGCCAATTTCGCCTACCATCTCTTCTGGTTCTCGCCCGCATTCATCCTGCTCCTGCTGTTCGCGCTTGGCGAGAGGGCAAAGGACTATTGGCGGACCAGGTCTGCTTCTGTCCTGGACTTCTTTGCCTTGTACATCGTGGTGACTTGGGGCGCATACCTCATCCGGGCGCCGAACATCAACTACCTGTTTCCCATCGTCCCGATCGCAGTCATCCTGCTCTCGTTTTCCGTCCACCGCCACCTGCACATCTCCGCAAAGGCAGCCTGGCGCGGGGTTGCATGCATGCTTGCCCTCTTTGCCTATTATCTTCTTCTTCCCGACCCCTTGCTCCTGCTGCAGGACATCCTGCCCTGGGATGCAGGCTCACTGCCCATGCTCCTTGCCCTGGCCGCGTATGTGGCGCCGGTAGCGGCCGTCGCATTCCCTCTCGCTGCCCGGAACCAGCGTCTCTTTGTTGCCCTCTGCATCATCCTCCTGGTGCCGATGAGCCTCTCCCTGGCCGTCACCCAGGCGTTTGCCAGCTACTCGACCGAGATACTCTATGGTAGGGAAGGGTATGTTGAAACCCTTGCATACGCGCAGAAGCACGTATCCCCTAACGACCTTGTTGTCACTGAGGATGAGATCGCGTACTTCAACGGCAACCGGTTCTATCCGGTGAATCCCCTGACCCAATTCAATATTTGCGGCGACCCCATCTCCACTATAGGCGCTGTCCATTCCACCTGTGGCCTGGGCCTGGTGCGGGATACTTATAACATCACCGAGGTGATACTCGTCCATGACATCACCTATATCATCTACTCCGATTTCCCGCGGGAAGTCAAAGGCGGGCTCTCCCCAGAGGCGATAGCGGTGCTGGCGGGATATTACCGCCTCGAACAGCGCTTTGGGGATTTCTACGTGTATCAGAAAACCTAGAACAGCCCCGGCCCGTTAAAACGGCCCGGTGAACCGCCCGTCCGGCACATCCCGGAACCGCAGCTCGCCATCCTCAGGCACCATATCGGCGGCGGCAACCAGCTGCGCAATCTCCTGCTCCCCCCTGCCCAGCATCCCGCACACCCTCCTGATGATGTCGACATGCCGGGGATAATAGTGCTGCGCCAATGCGCGTGTTGCAGGCGTCGGCAGGTCAGGCGCGGTGATGCGCTGCGGCGCAGCCTTGAGGCTGGGAAACGCCCTTTCTGCGATCCGCGCAACAACCTCCCCGGCAACCCCTCCGGTATACCATCCGGAATCCGCGGCCAGCAGCCTGCCGGTCTTCTGCACCGAATGCAGGATGGTCTCCTCATCCAGCGGCTTCAGGCTCCGGATATCTATCAGCTCTGCGGAGATGCCTGCCTGAGAAAGCCAGGGCAGCGCCTTCCTTGCCTCGATAGTCATGTAGGATGTCGCGGCGATCGTGATGTTCCTTCCCTCAGCGACGACCGCTGCCTTTCCCAGTGGAACGATATACGGCTCCTCAGGCACCTCCCCCTTCACCTGGTGCAGCCAGCGGTGCTCGATAAACACGACCGGATTGTTGTCGCGGATGCTTGCCATCAGCAGCCCCTTGGCATCATAGGCGGTGCTGGGCATCACCACCTTCAATCCAGGGATATGGCTGAACAGCGCCTGCAGGCTCTGGCAGTGCTGCGCGCCGTTGCCAAACCCCCTGCCGACCATCGCGCGGATCACGAGAGGCACCGCATCCTTTCCGCCGAACATATAATGCCAGTTCGCCGCGTTGTTCGCCAGCTGGTCCATCGCCAGCAGCAGAAAATCGATCCGCAGGTGCACCATCACCGGCCGCATCCCTCCTAACGCAGCCCCGATGCAGGCGCCGGTCATCCCGTTCTCGGAGAGCGGCATCTCCCAGACGCGCTCCTTGCCGAACCGCTCCCGCAGCCCTTTGGTGGTCCCGAACGATCCCGTCGGGTCCGGCACGCCCTCGCCGATGACCAGCACTGCAGGATCAGCTTCCATGCTCTGCACCAGCGCCTCCCGTATTGCTTCTGCAAACGTCAGTATCCTAGGCATACAGGTGCTCCCCCAGCGTATCCTGCCTGGGAAACGGGCTGGCCTGCGCAAAGGCGAATGCCCGCGCGATCTGGCCGTCGGTCTCCTGCTCTATCTGGCGGTGCATCTCATCGCCCAGTATTCCCCGGCTGGCTAACTGCCTCCGGAGGCTGGCGACCGGATCCCGCTGCTTCCACGCCAGCAGTTCCTCCCTGCTGCGGTAGCCCTTCTCGGTGTCATCAGACGGCCCGCAGTGCTCCTTCCAGCGGTAGGTCGCGAATTCCAGGAATGCCGGGCCGTTTCCGCTCCGGATGCGCTCCACCGCAGCCCGGGCCTTCTCCTGCACCTCCGACACATCATTGCCGTCGCCATGGTCGGCAGCTATCCCCTGCCCGCGGGCGATGCCGGCGATCGGGCGGGCAGGCTGGCGCTCATCCATCCTCGTCAGCACAGAATACAGGTTGTTCTCGCAGACAAACAGGATCGGCAGCCGGTGCAGGCTCGCGAAATTCAGCGCCTCATGGAACACCCCCTCTTCAACAGCCCCGTCGCCGAAAAAAACAGCAACGATGCTTTTCTTGCGCTGCATCTGCAGCGCCCATGCCATGCCTGCAGCAATGGGGATGGTCCCGCCGACGATCGGCGTCGAGCCGCGGAAATTCACGGACTTGTCGATGATGATCATCGAGCCTCCCCTGCCTCCGGAGCAGCCAGTAGCTTTGCCGTACAGCTCCGCGACCAGGGCATCGGGATCCCCCCCTTTCGCAAGGTAATGGGCATGCCCGCGATGGGTGGAGAACACCATGTCCTCCGGGGCAAGGGCTGCGCACACCCCGACGGCAACTGCTTCCTGCCCGATGGACAGGTGGGTGGGGCAGCGCATCTCCCGCTCGGCATACCTCTCCGCGATCCGCTCCTCCAGTCTCCGGATGAGCAGCATCCGGCGGTACAGCGGGAGCAGTATATCATCATTGGGCATAGGCCGGGGAATTCTCCTATCGCTTAAAAACGTTCTGGTCGTGAACTCATTTTTCCTCATAGGCTGCTTTTTAGCTTACTATTGGGAGCGGAGTGCCTACTTTTGAGGCAAAGATTATTATATAGCCCATTTGTTTGTGTTGTTATGGGTGGGTTATTAGAACTTAATAAGGCAGGTATTAACTCTATTGAAGAAAAATCTGGTGTTTATCAAATAAGGTGTTTTCAGAATGAAACTCCACGCCCAATATCAAGGCTTATTAAAACGGATAATTTTGGTATTCTTGTAATAGGTTCAAGTAATAACGTCAAAAATAGATTGAAACAATTCCTCTTTGCAAAAGACAATGGGCGTATGCATAGTGCTGGTAATAGATTCTATTCTTTAGAATTAGAAAGTATAGAAAAATTGGGAAATTGTAAATTAATGTTTATTGTAAATTATACAGATGATTATGAAAAAGAAGAGGCTAAACTGTTAATGGGTTATGCAGATTATTTTGGCGAATTGCCTCCTTTAAATAGTCAAGAAGAAAAATCAAAATATCAGGATGAGGATATGCACGAGTATCCTAAAGATTTTGATTGGTCAAACTTGGGTTAATATTTATCGTAAACCATTTGTAAGGTATTTTTGAGGCAGAATCAGGACTTTTGGAGGCAAGTGGGAGTTTGAGACGAAGCTTCGTGAACCTATATCTATTTATACTGATTTTTACTCCCCTCCCTGGAATGGGGGACAAGCCAAAAGTCGTGATACTTTGCGGAGGCATGGGGACCCGGCTCCGGGATTACGCGGATCCGGTGCCCAAGGCCCTGGTCAGGATAGGCGAGATGCCCATCATCTGGCATGTGATGAAGACCTACGCGCATTACGGCTACACGGATTTCGTGCTCTGCCTCGGCTTCAAGGGGGACAGCATCCGGCGCTATTTCCTGGATTTTGAGCACATGACGAACGACTTTACCCTGAACCTCCGCTCCAGAGAGCAGCGGGTCATCAGCCATGGCCAGGTGGAAGACTGGCGGATCACCTTTGCCGAGACCGGCCTCCACAGCAAGACGGCGAGAAGGATAAAGCTGATCGAGAAGTACATCGACACCGAGCATTTCTTCTGCACCTACACCGACGGCCTCTCCACCGTGGATATTCCCCAGCTCTACGATTTCCATACGCGCACGGGAAAGGTAGCCACATTGACCGCAGTGAACCCGGCATCCCCGTTCGGCGTCGTCACCGAAGAGGGCGGCCTGGTCACCTCATTCCGCGAGAAGCCGCAGCTCGCCGGCCTGACCAACGGCGGATTCTTCTGCTTCAGCAGGAAGGTCTTCAGCTACCTGGAGGGCGATGTCTTCCTGGAGCAGGAGCCCCTCACCCGGCTGGCGAACGAGGGGCAGCTCGCGGCATTCCGCCACGAGGGATTCTGGATGCCCATGGACACCTTTAAGGATGTGGAGCGCCTCAACAAGATGTATGACGAGCAGAACGTTCCCTGGATGGTCTGGAGGAACGCTCCATGAGCTTCTGGCATCACCGGAACGTGCTGGTCACCGGCGCGACCGGCCTGCTTGGTTCCTGGCTCTGCGAGGAGCTGCTCGCCCGGAAAGCCAATGTCGTTGCACTGGTCCGTGATTTTGTTCCCCAATCACGGTTTTTCACAGAGGATATTCATCTCCATGTAACGCAGATAAAAGGCTCCCTCCAGCAGTTTCCGGTTGTTGAGCGCGCACTCAACGAATACGAGATTGACACGGTCTTCCACCTGGGGGCGCAGACCATTGTTCCGACGGCAAACCGGTCGCCGCTCTCCACCTTTGAGTCCAACATCCGCGGGACCTGGACGCTTCTGGAGGCGGCGCGCCGCTCTCCGCTGGTGAAGCAGGTCGTTGTCGCGTCTTCAGACAAGGCATACGGCAGCCATGCGCAGCTTCCCTACACCGAAGAGCATCCGCTGCAGGGAAGATATCCTTATGATGTCTCAAAAAGTTGCGTGGATCTCATCACCCAGTCCTACCACCATACCTACAGCCTGCCGGTAAGCATCACGAGATGCGGCAACATCTACGGCGGCGGCGACCTGAATTTCAGCAGGATCATCCCCGGCACCATCAAGTCCATCATCCTGGGCCAGCGCCCGGTCATCCGGAGCGACGGCAGCTATATCCGCGATTATTTCTACGTGAAGGATGCTGCGCTGGCCAACATGCTTGTTGCGGAGCAGCTTGGGCAGAAATCCCTCCATGGCCATGCCTTCAACTTCAGCATCGCCAACAAGCTCTCGGTCCTGGAGGTCGTGAACCTGATCCGGGGGCTGATGGGGACCTCCCTGGAGCCGCACATCCTCAACGAGGCCAAGGCGGAGATCACCCACCAGTATCTCTCCAGCGGGAAAGCGAAGCAGATCCTGGGATGGGAGCCCAGCTACACGATCGAGGAAGGCTTGAAAGAAACCATCGGCTGGTACCAGCGCCATTTTCAGCAATGACACTCGACCATACTCCTGACCAATTGCGGAAGGAAATCATGGATAAGGTAGCAGAATACTATACTGTTTCGTTTGCCAACAGGAAAAAAGGCTTTATCCACTGCTCGGGCAAGGATTTCGACGCGGAAGAGCTGAAGTCAGGGGTAGAGGCAATCCTCGACGGCTGGTGGACCGACGGCAGGTTCGCGGACAGGTTCATCGAGGAATTCAGGAAGGTCATCCCGGCAAAGCATGTGACCCTGGCGAACTCCGGCTCCTCGGCGAATCTCCTGGCGTTATTCTCGCTCACCTCCCACCTCATCCCGGAAGGGCGCCGCCTCAGGCCCGGCGATGAGGTCATCACCCTGGCGGCGGGATTTCCCACTACGGTAAACCCGATTATCCTCGCGCAATGCGTCCCGGTGTTTCTGGATATCGAGATGGACACCCTCAATATAGACACCGCTCAGTTAGAGCAGGCGCTCAGCCCGAAGACAAAGGCGGTGTTCATCGCCCATACCCTGGGAAATCCCTTCCCGGCGGACAAAGTCAGGGAATTCTGCACCGCCCATGACCTGTGGATGATCGAGGATTGCTGCGACGCCTTAGGCGCGACATATCTGGAAAAGCCGGTCGGTACATTTGGTGACCTTGCGACTTTCAGCTTCTACCCCGCGCACCAGATTACGATGGGCGAAGGGGGAGCGATGGTCACCGATGATGACACCCTGGACAAGATCGCCAAATCCCTCCGCGACTGGGGCAGGGACTGCTGGTGCAAGACAGGCAGAGACAACACCTGCGGCATGCGCTTCTCCCACCAGCAGGGCAGCCTCCCCTTCGGCTACGACCACAAGTACATCTACTCGCATCTGGGCTTCAACCTCAAGCTCACCGACATGCAGGCAGCCATCGGCTATGCCCAGATCCAGAAGCTTCCGCTGTTCCTGCAAAAGCGCAGGCAGCATTTCCAGCAGCTTGCCGCGTTTTTCTCCGGCCACACGAATTACTTTTCTTTCCCGAAAGCGAACGGCGATCCCTCCTGGTTCGGCTTCACCCTCACGCTCAGGCCTGGCTGCCCCTTCACGCGCAACCAGGCCATCGACTATCTGCAGGCCAATGGCATCGGCACCCGCCTCGTGTTCGGCGGCAACCTCACCAAGCAGCCCTACTTTAGGAGCAGCAGCGTCGCCTACCGCGCATTCCCGCTCCCGAACACCGACTACATCATGGACAACAGCTTCTGGATCGGCGTGCAGCCGAATCTCACGGATGAGGACATGGCGAGGATCATTGCGGTCTTTGCGGAATTCCTGCAAAAATATCAGCCAAAAAGGAATGATTTATAAGTTGCCCCGGATTGGCTGCGGGCTATGAAACTCTCCCTGGTAATCCCCTTTTACAATGAGGAGGGCTGCGCAGGCCAGGTGCTTTCTGACCTTGCCGCCTGCTTTGGCCGGCAGAAGGTGGATTATGAGATCATCGCAGTGAATAACGGCTCCCATGACCGCACCGGAGACATCCTGCAGCGCCTTGCCGCGCGCCATAGGCGAATCAATATCGTTTCGGTAATGCCCAACCGGGATTTCGGCGGCGGCATCATCGAGGGATTTAAGCATGCGAAAGGGGACATCATCGGCTTCTCCTGCGGGGACGGCGAAATCTCCGCAGCAGACAGCTATAAAGTGTATGCAGCGCTCCGCACCAATCCCTCCATTGACCTCTGCAAGACCGTAAGATGCGCACGGACCGACGGGATATCCCGGAAACTGTTCTCCCTTCTTTATAACCTGCTCACCATACTGCTCTTCAGCATCCGCGTCAGGGATGTCAACGCCTACCCATTGTTGATGAGAAGGAATGTGTATGAAACTATCAAGCCTCATGTCCAGAATTGGCTGTTTAATCTTGATATCCTCTACAGGGCAAAGCAGCATAGGTTCCGGTTGCACGAGATTCCTATCCAGCACCAGCGGCGCACTGCAGGAAGAAGCCATCTGGATCTGCTGAGGGTATTCCATATGCTGGGCGATGTGCTGGCATACCGGAAGCGCCTGCAGGCAGCCCACTCACCATGAAACGCGCGCATCAGCGGTTCCAGGAATCCTACTATGACCATTGCGCCTATTCGTTCTCCCCGGATGAGCGCATCCGGAAAGTGCTGGAGATTATTCCGGAGGGCAGCGGCAGGCTCCTGGACATCGGGTGCTCTGACGGCTCCCTTTCACGGCATTTCCTCGGCAAAGGATATAATGTAGAAGGCGTGGACATCTCCGGCAAGGCGGTGCGTCTCGCCAGGCAAAAAGGGATCCGCGCGCGGAAGGCGGATTTCACCCGAAGGCTCCCATATCCGGCCGGCGCATTCGATGCCGTATTCTGCGGTGAGGTGATCGAGCACATCCTGCATCCTGATGTCCTTCTCCATGAGATCAACCGGGTGCTCAGGCCGGGGGGAAGGCTGTTCCTGACCACCCCGAACATCTCCTCCCTGCGGAACGCCGTCCTCATCCTTTTCGGCAGGATGCCTGCATACGCCTCCCGCTACAACAGCCCGCATATCCGTGACTATAACTGCGCTGACGTCGGGAGCCTCCTGGCCCATGCAGGCTTCCGCGATATCATCATCGCTGGGGACAAGATTGCGCTGCCAATCGGGAAGGGCAGGGCGATCCACCTGCCCGCCTTCACCGCGCAGTGGAGCGATTACCTCATCGCCAGCTGCACCAAGCAGCGCGGATGAGGCTCTGGAGAAAAAAGGGGTAGCGCCATCCCGTGAGCGATGCTGCATCAGCAACAGCGTGGCGGAAGGGGTTGTTCCTTACGGGAAGGGGCCGCCCTTCATGCCACTATAATATGGAGCGAACCGGCGCTACCCCTGAGCGCAGCGAGATTTTCTACAGGGCCCGCGGATGATTCATATTTATATATGCTGCCCACATTCTTCAGCCATGGATATTTGCCTCTACTCCCGTCAGGAAAGCCACGTCGGCGGCGGACAGGTCAGCACCGCAACAGCAATAGCATACCTCAGGAAACATCGCCAGCAGGTCACGGTATGCGATACCCTCCCTGCCTTGCGCCGGTACCTCCAGGGTACCAAGCCGGACATCCTTCTGCACCACAACATCAAGGACCTGGTGTCTGTCCAGCGCCTTGCGGAAAAGCGCCATATCCCCTTTGTCCCTACCATCAACGGCCTGTTCACCTGCGGCAAGGGCACGCATATCCGCTATTCCTATTTTGGGGAGCCCAATCTCCGCTGCAGCCTGATGTGCATGATGAGGTGCAGCATCCGGGGCCATTACCGCATGTCCTTTCCCAGGCGCCAGCAGCTCAAATACCTGCTCTCCGCGCCATACCGCTACTCCCGGATGCGCGCAAGGATAACTGCATTGAACAAATCCGCAGCGGTGATCGCCATCGGCAAGACCCTCAAGGAAATCCTGCGGATAAACGGCGTTACCGCCCCCATCCATATAATCCCCCAGCCGGTTGACGAGGATATCCTCAGGAAGCCAATCCTAAAAAAAGGAAAACGAAAGCTCCGCATCCTCTTCACCAACGGCTTTGACACCACCAAGGGCATCCTCCCGCTCCTGGACGCATTTTCCCGCCTAAACCGGAATGATGCCGAACTGCTCATCGCCGGCAGGATATATCCGATCATCAAGAATGTCGCTGTCCCTAAAAATGTTGTTGTACTTGGTGAAGTCCCCTTCGAAAAGCTCAAGGAGCTCTATTACTCCTCAGATATCCTTGCGTATCCCACCTTGCTGTTCGAGCCCTTCGGCAGGGCATGGGCAGAGGCAGCCTGCACCGGCCTTCCCACCATCGCCTTCCAGGGCAGGGCAGGGCCGGCAGATTACCTGGAGCACGGGAAGACCGCATACCTTGCTGAGCTGGACACCGCTGCATTGGCAGAAGGGCTGCAAACGCTCCTGGATGATCCTGGGCTGAGGAAGCGGCTGTCGCAGAACGTGCGGGCATTCGCCGGGCGCCATTTCCTTGCGCCCGCGGTGATGAAGAAGCTCTTGCCTGTCTATCAGTCGGCAGTTACCGCTGCCCGTGCACCCCGAACTCCCGCAGCGCAGCGATGACCTCATCCACAGAATCCGCCCTGCGGAAATGTTCCGGAGGCAGCGCGGCATCCGCGCTCTCCTGCACTGCCTTTATCGCCTCTGCGGGATCGATATGCTCGGTATACCAGATGCCCTTCCAGCCGAACTGCTGGATGCCGGTCCTGAGGTAGCTTGCCTTGTCCTCGATGAGTATCACCTGCCCGAGTCCGTATGTATTTCTCACTCTTTCCACTTCCCGGTACATGGGCGGCTCTGGCTTGACCGAGCCGATCTGAAACGAATACACCGCAGGATACAAGGGGTGGTATTTTTCACAGACGTCAGGAAATTTTCTGTTGATGGTATCATACGCAAACTCAGCCATATTTGAGAGAATACCGACGGGATATCCTGCCAAGTGCACATCCCGCTTCAGCTCGACCATCCCGGGCACTTCTTCCGGCCAGGCATATCCGATGATCTCTTCGAGGACATCCTGGGGAAGCCCTTGCAGGCCAAGCTCCCGCACCCTGCCCAGGAACTGTGCAGTGGAAATCCTGCCTGTCAGCGCATCCATCTCTGCCCTGCTGAATCCCCGCTTGAATTCATAGGGAGAGACCGGAGCATACGCTGCCGCCCTGGTATAGAACCCGCCATAATCGAGCTTGACGAGCACCGCCCCGACATCAAACAGCACCAATGGCTTCATGCTGCTGGAAAACCATAAACGATATATAAACCATGCCGTTCGCCGGGGGCATGGATCAGAAACTCCTCAGCTATCTCTGCTGCCCGGCCTGCGGCAGCGGCCTGCAGCTGTC
>Ga0209542_10016087_pt1 | contig 12460 bp, 13 predicted proteins | sample RifCSPhighO2_01_FD_184028 | JGI IMG/M metagenome (GOLD analysis project Ga0209542, IMG submission 184028) | Soil microbial communities from Rifle, Colorado - Rifle CSP2_plank highO2_0.1 (SPAdes) (version 2) | ecosystem: Environmental > Terrestrial > Deep subsurface > Rock core/Sediment ...
CCATGCCTGACGGTAGCCGACCGTGCGAACCGAAGGCAGCGCCGGGTCGAGATCGCCGCGCCGATAAAGTGCCTCGACATCCTGTATCAGCCCCTGTTCAAGCATGGCGTGAAAACGTCTGGCAATCCGTTCATGCAGTACCGCCCGATCGGGGACCTGTAACCCAATCTTCACGAACCGCCATGGTGCCGGTCGGGGTGCCGCAGTTTCGTTGATCCGACTCGGTGCCTGGCCGGTCAGTTCATAGATTTCGAGTGCGCGCTGGATACGTTGGGTGTCGTTAGAGTGAATCCGTCGGGCGCTTACCGGGTCCACCTCCGCCAGCCGCGTGTGCAATGCCTGCCAACTTGTCCCGGCTGCCTCGGCTACCAAGCGCGCGCGCAGCTCCGGATCGGCTGAAGGTAAGGGAGATAAACCAAATTCCAGGGCGTGGAAGTAAAACATGGTGCCGCCGACCAACAGCGGAATACGCCCACCCTGACGAATCGCCTCCATCTCGCGCAACGCGTCGGTGCAAAATTCAGCCGCGGTATAGGCTTCAGCCGGGTCGCGGATATCGATTAACCGGTGGGGCGCCCGCCTGCGTTCCTCGGCGCTGGGTTTGGCGGTACCGATGTCCATGCCACGGTAGACCTGAGACGAATCCACGCTGACGATTTCGACCGGTAGTACGTCATGCAACGCCAACGCCAGCGCGGTCTTGCCGGTCGCCGTGGCGCCCATGAGACAGATGGCGGTGGGCAGATCAGACATCAAAATTCATCGCCAAAGATATAAAAACTACATAAATAATAATACAAAAGATACTGTAAATATTAAATAAAGTTACAGTATTATTTTTCTGGACGCATGTGCGGAAAAAGCAAGACGTCGCGGATGGAAGGCGAGTCGGTGAACAGCATAACCAGGCGGTCGATGCCGATGCCCTCTCCCGCCGTTGGCGGCATGCCGTGTTCCAAGGCCCGAATGTAGTCCTCGTCGAAGTGCATGGCCTCTACGTCGCCCGCCTCCTTTTCCTGCACCTGTTTACGAAAACGTTCAGCCTGGTCCTCGGCATCGTTAAGCTCGGAGAAACCATTGGCAATTTCACGCCCGCCAATGAAAAGCTCGAAGCGGTCAACCGTTGAGGGGTCTTGATCGTTACGTCGGGCGAGCGGCGATACCTCGGTGGGATAAGCGGTGATGAAGGTCGGGTTCTTGAGTTTCTCCTCCACCGTCTTTTCGAATATCTCGAGTTGGAGTTTGCCGACGCCGTAGCTCGATTTGACCTCGACGCCCAATCCACGAGCATAGGCCGATAACGTCGCCACCATTTCCATGTCGGCAACGGCAAGTTTTGGATTATGGCGCTGCACGGCTTCTTTCAGGGTCAGACGCTCAAAACGCTTACCGAAGTCGTAGGCCTCGCCCTGGTAGGTCACGGTGGTGCCGCCAAACACGTGCTCCGCCAGACCCCGCAGCATTTCTTCGGTCAGGTTCATCAGATCGCAATAATCCGCATAGGCCTGATAAAACTCGAGCATGGTGAACTCGGGGTTGTGCCGGGTCGAAAGCCCCTCGTTGCGGAAGTTACGGTTGATTTCGTACACCCGCTCGAATCCGCCAACGATCAGGCGTTTTAGGTATAGCTCGGGGGCGATACGCAAAAACATCTCGATATCGAGCGCATGATGATGGGTCACGAACGGACGTGCGACGGCACCGCCGGGAATCGCCTGCATCATAGGAGTTTCTACTTCAAGAAACTCTCTTATATTCATAAATTCACGAATATAACTTATAATACTTGAACGCACTCGAAAGGTTTTGCGTGCGACCTCATTCATGATGAGATCGAGGTAGCGTTGGCGGTAACGGGTCTCCGTGTCGGTGAGCCCATGGTATTTTTCCGGCAGTGGTCGCAGCGCCTTGGTCAGCAGTCGAACGCCGTCTGCCTTCACCGACAGCTCCCCGGTCTTGGTCTTAAACAACACTCCCTCGGCGCCCAGGATGTCGCCGATATCCCACTTTTTGAATTCTTCGTAGGGCTGCTCGCCCATGACGTCGCGGGTGACGTAAATCTGGATCTGGCCGGACATGTCCTGAAGATGGCAGAAGCTCGCCTTCCCCATCACCCGCCGGGTCATCATGCGCCCGGCCAGCTTCACCCGAACGTTGCGCGTCTCAAGTTCGACGCCGTCCTTTTCGTCGTATTCGGCGTGCAATTCACCGGCAATAACGTTACGCCGGAAGTCGTTCGGGAACGCGTTGCCCTGCATACGCAGATCGGCGAGCTTCTGGCGGCGCAGCGCAATCTGTTCGTTCTCGTCTTGTGGGGTGTCCATGTTTTTATATTTAATACAATTAGTTAAATAGGTTTATATCATCAATTACATTATGTTTTTTCTGGCCCCATTTTTAGGGTCGCCTCGATAAACCTGTCGAGATCGCCGTCGAGCACGGCCGCCGTGTTACCGGTTTCCACCCCGGTACGCAGATCCTTGATACGCGACTGGTCCAGCACGTACGACCGAATCTGGTGCCCCCACTCGATGTCGGCCTTGGTGGACTCGAGTTTATCCCGCTCCTGATTGCGCGCTTGCATCTCGCGTTCGTACATCCGCGACTTGAGCATGGCCATGGCTGCGGCGCGATTACGATGCTGCGAACGATCCGACTGGCATTGTACGACAATCCCGGTGGGCAGATGGGTGATGCGGATCGCCGAATCGGTGCGGTTGACGTGCTGGCCGCCGGCCCCGCTCGCCCGGTAGGTGTCCACGCGCAGGTCGGCCGGGTTGATGGCAATATCGATGTCATCGTCAACCTCGGGATAAACAAATACCGAGGCAAACGAGGTGTGCCGGCGGTTACCGGCGTCGAACGGAGACTTGCGCACCAACCGATGAACCCCGGTTTCGGTACGCAGCCAGCCATACGCCTGGGGCCCGGTGAAACGCACCGTAGCGCCCTTGATACCCGCTACTTCACCTTCGGAAATTTCCAGGATTTCGGTCTTGAAGCCGCGACGGTCGCCCCACATGAGGTACATGCGCAGCAGCATATTGGCCCAGTCCTGCGCTTCGGTGCCACCGGAGCCAGCCTGGATATCCATAAAACAGTTATGCGCATCCATCTCGCCCGAAAACATGCGCTGGAATTCGAGATCGGCCATCTGCTTGCCGGCCGCCTCGATATCTTTTTCCACGGCGGTGCCGACCTCGGCGTCGTTTTCCGTGCGCGCCAGTTCGAGCAGTTCACCGGCGTCAGCCAGCCGGCTGCCGAGTTTTTCCAGCACGCCGATTTCATCCTCCAGGCGCGCGCGCTCACGCCCAAGCTCTTGCGCCTGCTTCGGGTTACTCCAGATGCCGGGTTCTTCGAGTTGCGCGCGAACTAGACGCAGCCGATCGTCTTTGGTATCGAAGTCAAAGCGACCTCCGCAGCGCGGCAAAACGGGTTTGCAGCTCGCGAAGGCGGTGAGACAGTGAATTGAAGTCTGGCACGGGGAAAGACTCGGTTATTTGCCGCGAAGCATACAACACCCGCCGCGGGTTGGACAGCGATCAGGCCTTGAGGCCGAGCACCTGGCCGATGACACGCTTAAGGTGCTTGACCGCCTGCGGTGCTTCGATGTCCATGACCTGTTCCAGCACCCACTTGTTGTCGGTACCGGCCATGGCCGCCGCGACCTTGTCGCCGAGATAACGCAGGAACGCATAGCTCGGTCCCTGTTCGCTGAACTCGAACTCGGCGTAGTCCGCGAGGCGCAGATTAAGCGTTGCCACGAACGGGCCGGCGTAATCACCGGGGCCGATGAACTCGGTCATGTTTGTGTCCATGAGGCGCGCGAGGTTGCGTCCCAGTTCATTGATGAAACGCGCGCGCTCCTCCTCGGACAATTTTCCGTACACCAACCGGTCGGCGGCTTGAATCTGAAACGCAATGAACTCGGTAAGGATGCCGGTTACCTGGCGATCACCGCCAATTTTGTAACCTTCAATTTCCATGTGGCGCGTTGCCTCCTGCGCCACTTTCCAAATGTTGCTCGCAACCACGCTGGCGCGCTGCTCGAGCGTCTTCGGACCCTTGGTGCGAAATTTGGTTTTGATGTGCAGTGCCATGGGTGAATTCTATTCGAATTGGCCGCACGTGCCACAAACGCGCCTCCCGGGTGCGGCCGGCGCCGTGCTATGCCAAAATGCGCGGCAACGTCCCGAGCGAAAATTGAAAATGTCACAAAGCGATTTCGACATGAATCTCACGAGCGGTGTTTCCGCCTTTGAATCCAAGCATTTTGCCAAGGCCATGACGCTGCTCTGGCCGCTGGCTGAAAAAGGCAACCCCGACGCCCAATACCGGCTCGCGGTGATGTTTCAGAATGGCCTAGGGCATGTGAAAAACGAGGCCGATGCCTACAAGTGGATGCGGGCCGCCGCTGAACAAGGTCACGCGCTGGCACAACACGGTCTTGGCTTCATGTACCTGCAGGGTGAGTGTGCCAAGAAGGACGAGACCGAAGCCGCCAAGTGGTTCCGCCTCGCCGCCGAACAAGGCTTGGCCGGTTCACAGATGACGTTGGGAATGTTATACGAGCAGGGTCTCGGCGTACCGAAAGACGAAGTCGAAGCGAAGCAGTGGTATCAGCGTGCCGACAGCGGCAACAATTAACCCCAGAAAATAAAACGGGCCGGATAACCGGCCCGTTTTATTTCTTGAAAATTACGCTATTATTTCTTGACCCAGGCACTGTAGCCGTCGGTCTTGCTCGCGTGGCCGTCATCGTAACCGGCGTTGTAGGCGTCGGTCAGACGCTGCTCCTCGCGCTTGGGATTGTGCAGGAAACCGCACGCCCAGCCGTTGATGTACTCGGGATCCACGCCCTTCTTTTCCATCGTGTCGATGGCCTGGTAATAGGTCTTGTTCATGAAATCCTAAACTCCTCGCTGTAACCGGAAGGCACCCGTAAAGAGGCGCATATATTACTCATCGTTCGTTTCATTTCAACAAATTTCCCGCGCGCCGACACCGACTAATACTAAAGAGATAGACGTTGACCAGTTATTTTGCGGGCTTGCCCACGGCATAGCGCAGGCGCGTCGGGGTCTCCAGGGTTTCGCGCTCGACCCAGACCAGATGCAAATTGCCGGCGGCATCAAAAGTCATTGCCGGACTCGACTGCTGTCCCGGCCCCGAGGCGACCGGCATCGGCTGGCTTTCGCTCCACTGTCCAACCCCTTTTGACCAAGCCAGCCACAAATCCGCGGTGCCGTCGCGATCGTCATCCCAAATCACCGCCGCGCGCCCATGACTGTCCGCCGCCAACGCCGCGTGCCACTGGCTGATGTTATTGCCGAAATCGTCCTGCACCTTTTCGTTCTTTCCGAAGTGCGCGCCGTCGCGCGCAAAACCGGCGTAAACATCATAGCCTTCCAAAAAATCACGCTTGTCGAGCCACGCCGCAACAACGCCTTGCTTGCCGTGGCGTGCGAGTACTACGCGCGCGGCGCCCGTGCCTTTGCCGTACGTCTCTGAACGCTTCGGCGGCTGCTCATTCAAAATCTTCGGTCTATTGAAACGCCGACCCTCTTTCGAAAACGCATGCAACAACATCGTGTGTCCTTCCCTGCGGTCCTCCCAGGCAATGCTCATGCCCGCGGGCGTGAGCGCAACATCGGGATAGAGCTGTCCGGCTTTCGGTGGCACAACGTCAACATCCTGCGCCATGCCATTGAAGTTGACGCGCTGGCCGTCAACCGCGAGGTACGCGCAACGAATCCGTGGATGCCCGATTTTTTCTTCGCTCCAGACAACAACGGCTTTTTTGTCGAGCACTGCCAGGCTGGGTTGCGAAGCTTTTTGCGCCAGGCGCACCGGAGTACCGAGTGCCGCCGCCTCTGCCGTGCGGGCGTAAAGATCGCCGTCCTGTTCCCACGCCAGCAGGAAACGCCCGCCGCCGCGCGCCGCGATAACCGGCACACCGGCAGTAGCCCCGCTACTCACGCGATGCAAACTGAATACCTTGGCTGACAACGGCTTGAACGCTACAAATGCCTGTGAAACACCGCTGCGGCTTTCCTCCCAGACCACGGCAACGGTATCACCCGAAACGGCAATGTGCCTGCGCCCGGCGCTGTCGAGCTGGTGGAACACACCCGGCTGTTCGGGCGTAATATCGAGCGGCGCGGAAAATTCCCACGACGACGCCTGGGCGGGTGTGACCAGCAGCGCAAAAACCCAGACCGCCAGCTTCATGGATTTTCCGCGATGAACTGCTTGAAGTTCTTGGCGCGGTATTCACCGCCGTACACGAAGCGGTCGTAATCGCGAAAATCCTTCACGGTCTGCACGCCGGCAACCTTGGCGATGATCTTGCCGTCGGATTCAAGCCAGACGAACAGCGGCGTGGCGAAGGCCTTCATGCGCGCGCCGAGTTCCATCTCGGTGATGCGCTCGCCGCTGGGCAGCGTCAGACGCTTGCCGCTCTCGGCATCGGCGTACACCAGCACATAGTGGTTGATGTACAGCGCACGCAACGCGGGATCGGAGAACGACTCCTTGTTGGTCTTGTCGCACCAGCCGCAACCAAGACGGCCAAAATAGAGAAAGATGCGCTTGTCCTGTGCGCGCGCCTGTTTAAGCCCTTCGTCGTAGGACAGAAACGGATAGTTCTCCGGCGGCTCCGCGTATGCCAGCGGTGTCGGGCCGAGCACCAGCCATGCAATCGCGAGGCAAACCCCTACAAATCCGCGGCACATGGATGTAGCGCCCAGCGCCCGAGGCGAACGCGCTTTCGGCAATGGACGCAGATAGCCGCAATGTAACGACGTTACCTTGGGCGCAATGCCGCCGTCTCCGAGGGAGCTTCGCCACGAGAGCCGGCGGCTACCGTTTGCGGTACTGAGGGACGCAAAGCTGCTCTGTTTGGATGCACCGGACATACCTATACTAATAGCATATCGTCAGCTTACAGCGATCATGCTCAACATCGGCCAGCTCGTTAACACCGTCCAGAAGAACTGCCACATCTCCGACGCGCAGCACGCCGGCGAGCTCACGCTGTGCACCTATCTGCTCAAGATGCGCGAGTTCTACCGCTGGGAGAACGACATCCCGCTCACGCGCCAGCTCGCCAAGAACGACGTCGGCCAATGGCTGCAGGAGCGCGAGCAGATGTGGGAACGCCTCGAAGCGAATCGTTTCGACCCGATCCCGCTCGAACGCGGGTCGTCCGACCCGTTCGACACCGATGACATCAATCGCGAGCTGGTACCGCAGGGTTACGTTTACAGCGGCGGCTACGGACGTTTCTGTAAGCCGCACTTCTTCCTCGGCAACCTGGTCACCAAGGAAATGCGCAACGGCTTTATTGTCTATCTTTCGTCCTGCGAATACGCGCGCGACCTGGAAGCGCCGCCGGCGATGCTGCAGGGTCGAACGATTTTTGTGCGCCAGGAATCGGTGCGCCGCTATCTCTGGGAAAAGGTCGAAGAGTCACGCTGGACACGTCACAACGAGGCCATGAAGCGCGCCCTGGCCTGCTACCCGTTTGCGGGCGACGCTGAACTGGCGCTCGACCAGATGCTGCGCAACGAAACCGAGTCCATCGTGCTGCACGAACTCGGCGAAGGCCTGGCGGGTGAAGCCCTGGGCATGGACTGGGAACGAATGCTCACCGGACTTTCGCGCTCCAAGGCCGAGATCATGGCGCGCGCGGTGCGCGATCACCTCGCCGACAGCCTTACCACCCTGCCGGCACTGGTGGAGACCCGCAACGATGCCTCGCTGCATTTCTATTTCGGCACGTTCGGCGGTATGCGCAAACACCTCTTCCCCGAAGCCCTCGCGGCCTATCGTCGCTGGTGTGCCGATGGCAATCTAGACCCATTGCGCAACCTCGCGCACCAGGGGCAATCACGCTGGCACGATACAGCCGAACAAATGCTCGTGCTTTTCCGCCGGGACGAACAGCAGGCCGCCGTGGAAATCACGCGCCTGCTTGATAAAAACAACGCCCTCTAAAACCTGCCGTTTTTGACGACCCCATCCCACATGCCGACGCTGAACGTTACGCTGCACGAAAAAAACTACGCGGTAAAAGTCCCGGACGAGATGCTCGCCAAGGCCGAGGAGTTCTTCCAGAAAATGGACCGCGACATGAGCCAGGGCTGGCAAATGAGCCGCGACTTCATCGAAAACCCGGACCACACCCAACGGGTGCAGATCGCCGCGCACCGACTGATGCTCGCCATGAGCGCGGGCAAGGAGCCCATGATCCTGCTCATGGCCGGCTACATCCTTAAACGCCTGCCCGGCGTGACCGGCGTGGTCGTGGACACGGACGGCGAGATGCTCAACACCGAAATCGTTTTCGGTGAGGCCAAGAGCACCGCACCCACATCACCGGCCAGCGGCACGCCAAAAGCGGGTGGCATAAACAAGATCGAAGCCATGAAGCAGGCCGGCAAGGAAGTGACGGCGGTATACAAGGTCGGCAAAAGCTTCCGTCACGCCGTGCTTGATTCCACTACCGGCCAATGGATTGAGTCACCCGCCATGGACGACGAAAAAGAAGCGCAGGAAAGCCGCATGAGCGCCTTCCGGCAACGCTTCGGGGAACTTACCAAAACGTCCAGCTAGCCGCGCCACTTCAGCGCGGTACGGTAGTGATACAACGCCTCCATCACGTCTGACTGGGTAATTATTCCTGCAAGCTTGCCTTGCGCATCCACGACCGGCACGTGGTGAATACCGTGCTCGGCGAACATCGGAATCAGCGAAATAATGTGCGTGGTTTCGGGCACGGTCACGGCCGGCGCCGTCATAATCTGTCCCACCACTTCGGCTTTGTCCGAACTGAGGTCGGGCGTACGCCGGATAAAGCGAACGATGCGTTCGAGAAGCGGCCCGCCGGTACGAGTGTCGGCGCGCTTAAGAAAATCAATAATCGTCACGATCCCGACCACGCGCTGCGCACGGTCCACCACCGGCAGACCCTTGAGCTTGCGTGCGCGCATCCGTTCCCAGACGGTTTCAAGTTCGTCGCCAAACTCCACCGTCACCACATCGCGCGTCATAATGTCACGACATAGAACGTCACCCATGCGCCGACGATGGGCATGCAATTCGGCGCGGGCGTAGATTTCTTCCAGATCCTCTTCGCTCACGTCAATGTACGTGTCCATCTCACGAATCGCCTGCACAAGATCATTCGGCGCCATCCCCAACCGCCCGAGCGGCCAGCCCGGCGGCTGCGGGCCGGCCACACGCCCGCCTTCGTAATGCGGCGCCGGATAACGACGGCCCGGAATGAGATTGTTGATTATCAACGCAAGTATCAGCAGCAATAGCACGTTCAGTCCGACGGGCACGAGCACAAACTGATAGCCCAGCTGCTGAATCTCGACGCCGCCCAGTATCGGCATGAGCGCCGTCGCTCCCCCCGGCGGATGCAGGCAACGCAGGCTGTGCATGAGCAGTATCACCGCCGCGACGGCAACCGACGCCGCTACAAAGCCATTGGGGACGTAGCGAAAGCAGGTCACGCCCACAAACGCCGCGATCAGGTGCCCACCGGCAAACGACCACGGCTGTGCCAGCGGGCTGTGTGGTGTAGCGAACAGCAGTACCGCCGAGGCGCCCATCGAGGCGATCATAAACAGCACTGACCTGCTGCCGGCAAAATAGCTCGAAACCAGTGCCAGCATCAGAATGGCAACCAGGGCACTGGCCGTGCTTAAGAGCTTCTCGGCCGGACTTGCGTACGGCTGCGGCGGGAAGACAGCATGCCAGTAGCGCTTGGATGCAGAACTGGGTGCCGGCGAGGATTCGGGAGTCATTCCTGATGTGGCTCATTGTTTCGAGGTGGAGTTTTACCGCGTTCCAGCGGGCCTGTCATCCCGCGCGCCGGTTCATATTAAGATAGCCGGATAACGAACAACACGTCGAATTATTTTGCATGCGCGAAGTCAAACCACACAGCTTCATCTACGAAATCCCGAATGCCCTCCCCGGCGACGTCTGCCGTGAAATAGTTCGGCGCTTCGAGGCAAAGCCGGACCAGCAAAATGCCGGACGCATCGGTACCGGGCAAACCGAAGAAAGCACGGTCAAGAAAACCACCGACATCTTCATCAGCGGACGCGAAGACTGGAAGGACATCGACGGCCTGTTGCGCCAGTCGCTGGCCGCCGGATTGCTCGAGATGGCGAAACTCTATCCGTTCTTCGCCGCCAACCGCCTCAAGGATATTGGCTACAACCTGCAACGCTACCAGCCGGGCGAGTACTACCACTGGCACGTGGACAGCGGTCCGGGTGAATTCATGAGCCGTCAGCTTGTCGCTATCTGGTATTTAAATAATGTTGCAGGTCCCGGTGGCGAGACGGAATTTGATTTGCAGCAGGTTGGCGTCAAGCCCGAAGAAGGTAAGCTGGTACTGTTCCCGCCGTTCTGGACCCACATTCACCGCGCAGTGACGGTCGAGAAAGGCGTAAAGTACATCGCAACGACGTGGGTGTGCTTTGCCTGAAAAATGCTGACCCTTACCATACTCACTATCGTCTGCGTTCTTACCTACACCTTCGAAATCGTTTTTGGTCTTGCCGGCACGATTCTGATGCTGCCGCTGCTGAGTTTTCTCTACGACACCAAAACGCTTGTCGTCTATTCAGTCTTGCCACAAATCCTGGTTGCCGCCATCGGACTTATCCGCTCGCCCAAGAAAGTAGACGCACGGTTTCTGGCGGGCATGCTGTTCTTCGCCGGGCTCGGTGCCATCGCCGGCTTCACCCTCTTCTATTATTTCTCGGCTGATACCTTTCAGGCGCTGCTCGCTTCGGCGGTTTCAGCTACCGGATTATTTCTGGTGATCGCGCCGCACAAGGCGCGTTTCGGACCAAAGGGCATGCGCGTGATGGACACGCTCGCGGGTACGTCGCAGGCACTGTTCGGCATCAGCGGGCCAATCGCCATGACGCGGCTGCTGTCCACGTTCAAGGAAAAGGCCGTGGTACGGCATTACGCCTTCGCGTTCTTCCTGTCGATGAATTGCCTGCGTGCTGTCGAATACCTGATTCACGGTACCTATACGGCAGAGATTATGGAGATGATGGTCTTCAGCGCGCCATTCCTGGCGATCACGCTCTGGTTCAGCAACCAGCTGCATCTGCGCATCCATGAGCAGGTCTTTCGCAGGGTCGTGTCGTGGATGATCCTGCTCGGTGGATTGACCCTGTTCTACCGCTAATGCTGGCCTATAATTCCCAACCATGCTCCTGCATCTGAAAAACGTCCTCGCTCCCGATCAGCTTCAAGGCGCGCGGGAAATACTCACGAAAGTAAAATTCGTGGACGGCAAAGCCTCCGCCGGCATGGCGGCATCGCGTGTCAAAAACAATCAGGAAGCCGACCGCCAGACACAGGAAATCGGCAACCTCGACAATCTGGTGATGGGCAGTCTGGTGCGCCACCCGGTATATCGCACCGGCGCGCTCGCACTTAAAGTTGCGACACCCTTTTACGCACGCTATGTCCCCGGCATGCATTACGGCGATCACGTGGACGACCCGGTCATGGGCGGTGAAGACGGCCTCTACCGTACCGACATCGCCATCACCCTCTTTCTGAACGACCCCAAGGCCTACGATGGCGGCGAGTTGACAATCAATACCGCGTTCGGCGAACAAAAAATAAAATTCCCGGCCGGCGACGCCGTGATGTACCCGGCTTCAAGCCGGCACCGTGTCACCGAAGTCACGCGCGGTGAGCGGCTGGTGGCCGTGACCTGGGTACAGAGCCTGGTGCGCGACCCGGCGCGGCGCGAGTTGCTCTACGAACTCAACCAGGTACGCGAGCGCATGTTGAAAGCAGCGACCGACACCGAGGACACCGCCCACATCAATGCCGTGTACGTGAATCTCGTGCGCATGTGGAGCGAACTCTGACGCCGCCGGCCGCCGACTACTTGACGCGCCTGTCCAACAGGTAACCTTCGTCGGCAAACTCGATCATCTCCCGGTCGCCACGGCTATCACCATACGCGTACACACGCGGCGGCCGGCCGCCCTCCAGCCATTCTACGACCCGACGCACTTTTTCGCCGCCGTAACAGTTCTCGCCGCGCAAACGTCCGGTCGCGCGACCCAAATCGTCCAGATCGAGTCGCGAACCGAGCGCAGCGGCAAAACCGTTCCCGGCAGCCCAAGGAACCAGGTAGTCCTCGAGTGAGGCGCTGACTACGACGCATGCATGGCCCTGCGCCTGATGCCAGCCGACCCGCGCCAGCATGCGCGCACGGAGCACGCGGGGGAGAAAATCGCGCGCGAATGTTGCGGCATGACGCGCAATCTCGGCACGCTCCCTCCCGCTCAAGAACCGCTCCAAGACCCGGTTCTTGGCAACGTCGTTGCGAACCAGCCGCAGGGCGTATCCCGCCAATACCGGCGAGACGGCCAGCAGGCCGGCGGCGCACGCCAGCGGCCCG
>Ga0209542_10016090_pt1 | contig 12457 bp, 16 predicted proteins | sample RifCSPhighO2_01_FD_184028 | JGI IMG/M metagenome (GOLD analysis project Ga0209542, IMG submission 184028) | Soil microbial communities from Rifle, Colorado - Rifle CSP2_plank highO2_0.1 (SPAdes) (version 2) | ecosystem: Environmental > Terrestrial > Deep subsurface > Rock core/Sediment ...
CGGAGTTATCAATCACTTCCCAGACTAAATGGTGAAGACCATACTTGTCAGTCGAGCCTATATACATCCCCGGCCTAAGTCTTACCGCTTCAAGACCCTCTAAAACTTTAATGTCCTTTGCGCCGTAATCATTTTTTGTCATAATTTCTTCCTTAAACGTCCTCTTCGAAGTTAAAAAACCAAACAACCTTTATAAATATTTGTGTGCGTTTGTCGTCGGTGAATGAATTTTCAAGATAGAATTTGATAATAGATTATAAAAAAATTAATTAAATGAAGTTTATTAGATAATTAATAAAATGGAAAGAATATTGCATATGAATGTGACGTCCTCCCCACCCTAAAGGACTAATCTTCCTTCGACTTATTCAACTACCCAATCACAGCCAATTATTGCCATAGATAAAAATTATAACCCCTGCAAAAATATGGACAAGTTACCGCGACTTAAAAGTCGCGGATTTCAAGCGAAGCTTTAAGGAAAGAGTAGTTTGATAAGATCGCCGAAGGAAGTAAGAAGATCGAATATAAGGAGATAAAACCTTATTGGACGAAGAGGCTTTTTGATGATAATGGTAAATCAATAAAATATAATTTTATAATTTTTAGAAATGGATATAACCTTGATTCTCTAAAGATTAGTGTTGAGTTTTTGGGACTAAAGGTCACAGATAAATATGAAATACTTTTGGGGAAGGTTTTTAGAGATTTTTAGTTTACGGCTTTTTGACCTTCACGCTTGATTTTTTCTGCTTTAATGACGTCGCTTTTCTTAATCCATTTCGTTTTTTTGCTTAGACGACCCATCTCGCAGTTTTTCCTGCATTTACTGGAACAGAAATATCTAACGGTCGAATCTTTTTGGACGACGGTCGTTCCTCTTGGGAATTCGTATTGTTGTTTACAAAAAAAGCATGCTGGCATTTTAACTTTGAGAACCTCTGTTTATTCTTTTAGTTACTCTTCTAGCTTCAATTTCAGTTTCTCTAAGCATTAAGATGTCTCGGGGTTTTATTGGTCCTCGAACATTTCGCCTCATTGACTTTCCTCGATTTTTTCCTTGAAGAATTTTACATTTTACTTGAGTTATTTCGCCCCTCGTTCCGGCTCTTCCTAAAACGGCCTCGACGATTGCAGGAACTGCTCCTTCTTCAGTTAACTTCTCGGAGCCTTTGGATCCGCCTTGTTTTTTTTCTTGCTTATTTTCTTTAACTTTTTGAGTCTTTGCCATTTTAACTATTCCGGATTTTTAGGAATTATTTAAGTGAGTCGAGTTTTGCTTCTCCTGCTTCGAGGATTGCAACTGCGGTTGTTGGTCTTGAAATGCCGACGGAGATTCCAAGTTTTTCTTTTGAATCTACGCTTGCGAACTTTATTTTTTTTTCTTCACATAAAATACTTAGATGTTGGGTTAACTCTTTTGGATCGACGTCGCTTGCAACGACTACGAGTTTTGCAACTCCTCGCTCGATTGCCTTTGTAACTTCGTTTACGCCCTTGTCAACTTTTCCGGTTTTTGCCGCTTTCTCAACGATATCATATATTGATGCCATGTTTTTGTTTGTAATTTAGTTCCAATGAGAATTAACCCTCGCGCTGAAGTTCAACGTTCATTGGTATATTTTAGGTGCGGAGGGTATTTATAAAGTTTGTGGGGGTTAGGATTTGTATCTTTCTAACATTTCTTTTTCTCTTTTTATTCCCTCTGCCAATACTGCATACCTGTTGTGTCTCCATGGTGCAGTTATTGGACCTTTCACGTACGGTGCGACCCAAATAACTTTTCTAACATCTCCATTATCATCTCGGTATTTTCTATCGTGACCCCTTACATAAACCCTAAATTCTAAAGTATGCCCTGACCTAATTTCTTCTGGTTCCTCAACTTCTACTGATTCAATTAAAACAATGTGGTAAGGTTTATTTGAATTAGAATGTATGTCTCCTGTCCGGGGGTTTCGATAAACACCCTTTTTTTGTTGACCTTTTATCCTTGCTGGAGATACTCTGACATTTCTGGAATTGACAAAATTAACAAGATTCGTACTGATGCCATGCATACTTTCTTGATGATCAAATATTCTTCCTAGAAGACCTTCCGAGAGAATTCTTTTCTCATCTACATTATACAATATTGGGGCAACCGTATCCGCTTCGAATCCCCATCTTGTTGATCCACCCTCTTTAAAAAATGCTGTTTCAGTTGTATTATCCCTTCCATGAAATCTCATTCCACCAGTGGGGCAAGTTAAATCGTCATTCAGCATAATAAAATTAAATGAAAATAACTTCCCTTCTGGTGATTGATAATAAGCATAAACGTCATAAGCTCCTTTTTTTGCCGTTATGTAAAATTCGTTTAATGCCCCCGTATTCGTTTGATCTCCCCCCTTACCTAATTTTTGAATTACAATATCTGATACATATCTTATTTTATTTAATTGGATCCCGAGTAGATCAAACTCGTCACTAGATACTGGAACTTCGATCGAGGGGGGTTCCATAAATTCAAAAAATATGCTATCGAAAGGCAACTTTCCATCCCGAATATAATCGAACCTTTCAGGTCTAGTCCCCATAACACTTTCTGCAGTGCTTGGTCCGATTAAAATTGGGTGGGCTTGTTCTATAAGCCTGCCTGATTTTTTTGCGTCTTCTAAACTTGCCCTACTGTAAATCACTTTGCTTTGCTTTGATGGTAGGCTATTATTTTTCTCAAACCACCTACTCATTTGTTTTCTTTCTTGTCTTCTAATTTTAACAATTGTATCGTATACCCATATTGATCTACTGTTAGAGGCCATTACTTTTCATAAAAATCTGGATTTTTAACTTTTACCATTACTATTTATATTTTATTTCCAACTGACCACCACATCGTCGGTTCTTTCTCTTGGTCTGATGTCGACATCTTCGGCGTTTTTTGCGAGGCCGACGTTGTACATTTTTAATCCGAGATATGCAATCATTGCAGCGTTGTCGATTAAGAATTGTCGGTCTGGGCAAAAGAATTTAACTCCACGGTCGTCGCACATTTTTTTTGCCATTTCTTGAAGACGAGAATTACAGGCGACTCCTCCTCCGAGGACGAGTTCGGTTTTTCCAGTGTGAGCTAGTGCCCTTTCTGCAACTTCGATTAACATTGCAAAAGTTATTTCTTGCATCGAGTATGAAAGATCTTCTATCGGAATTTTTCCTAAGAGGTGTTTTAGTTTTGTTTGCATTCCTGAAAATGATACGTCCATTCCTTTTACCGAATATGGGAGGTCTAGAAGTTCTTCTTTATTTTTGCAGTTACTTGCAAGGACTTCTATTTTTGGTCCGCCCGGAAAGCCGATTTTTGCGAATCTTGCGAACGTGTCAATGAAATTTCCGACGCCAAGATCTAAGGTCTCACCGAAAACGCGATATTTTCCTGCTTCGTAGGCAATAATTTGCGTGTTTGCTCCACTTGCGTATAAAAGGACAGGATCTTTAGCTCCAGTGATTTCTCCAATTTCTAAATGTGCGATGCAATGGTTTACTTCAACGATTTTTAATTTTAGTTCTTTTGCTAATTTTTTTGCGAAGTCTAAACCCTCAAGAAGACATGGAGCAAGGCCTGGTGCATTCGAAACTGCGATTACTTCTATCTGTTCAGGTTTTATTTGAGCTTTGATGAGTGCCGTTTCATAAATTTTTTGTGCGACCTCTCGGTGGTGCTTTCTGACTTCTAAAGGAATCATTCCTCCTTCGTTCGTCGTGTAACTATCCTTTACGTTTGAGAGGATTTTACCTTCAAAGTCGACTACTGCTACTCCAAAGGTGTGGGCGGTCGTTTCGATTCCTAAAATGTATTTCATAGATTTTTAGAGATAGTTTTAGTTAAAAATGTTTGGGGGTTGTTTTGGAGATTAATACGGCTCTGTCCAGAATTATAAGATTTTCACAAAATTCTGGAAACGCAAAGCCAGAAAGGGTGGGTTTATCGACGGAGTCGATATTTAGTGGGAATTCTGAAAATCAAAAAAGGTTAATTCTGGACAGAACCATTAATACCACAAACTTATAAATACTTGAATGTATTTTTGTTTTCATGGTTGCGGAAAAAGAGAGGGTTTTCCTTGATTTTGTTAAGATGGTGTCCACGGGGACAAATCTTAGAATTGTCATCGACGATTTAGTAAGATCAGATCTTGGAGCGATGATTGTTTTTGACTCGCCAGAACTTTATTCTCAGAATTTATTTGAGGGAGGATTTAGAATAAATTGCAGATTCACGACGCAAAAACTTTTTGAACTTTGCAAAATGGACGGAGCAGTAATAGTTTCAGCGGACTTGCAGAGAATTCTTTATGCAAATGTTTTGATGACTCCTGATAGTTCTGTATATACTGACGAGACTGGCACGAGACATAAGGCTTCGGAGAGAGTTGCCAAACAAGCAGGAAATTTAGTAATTACAGTTTCTGAAAGAAAAAGAAAGACTACACTTTATTACTCAAACTCAAAATACGTTGTTAAAACTCCTGAAGAATTAATCAGGAATATTAGTTCTAGTCTTCACGTACTTGAAAAGCAAAGGGAGCTGTTCAATGAACAAAAACTTAATCTTAACGTTTTGGAAATGTCAGATTTGGCGTCGGTGAGTGATGTTTGTAAGGCGATTCAGAGGGCCGAAATGATTTTGAAAATTTCGGATAATATGAAGAGAAGCTTTCTTGAAATGGGAAAGGAAGGAAATATAATGCATATGAGATACCGAGAGTTAATTAGAGGTGTTGAAAAATCTGAAAACGAGATTATTAGAGATTATTCTTCATTAACCTTGAAGAAAACAAGAAACCTTCTTGATAATATTACGTTCGATGGACTTTTAGACATCGATTCAATAGCAAGACTTGTCGTCGGTAAATCCCTTGAGGAAAACATTTCTCCGAGAGGTTTTAGGTTTTTATCAAATATGGCTTTGACCGAGAGGGAAGTTTCTCAAATTGTTAAGAATTTTGGAAGTCTAAAAAAGATTTTGGAAGCTGAATCACTTGACTTTGAACAATTCCTTAAGGGAAGGTCAGGGTCTGTAAAGGAAGGATTAAAAAACCTTCGAGAACAGATTTTAAGTGGGAAGGTAACTGATTAATGTTGAGTGAAGAAGAATTGTTAGAGATTAGAAATGGACTTGAGAATTCTCAAAATCCGCTTTTTTTATTTGATAATGACGTCGATGGGTTTTGTGCGTTTTTAGTACTTAGAAGGGCAATTGAGAGGGGACGCGGTGTCGCGATAAAATCTTATCCTGATTTAAAGGGACAGTATTTAAGAAAGGTAGATGAATTTAATTCTGACGCGATTTTTATTTTGGATAAGGCCGATGTTAGCCTTGAGTTTTTGAAGGGTGCTAACGAGAGAAATGTTTTGGTATACTGGATCGACCACCACAATGTTGAGATTGATGAAGAAAGAAAAAGTTTAGTTAGATATTTTAGTTCTTTTCCAAGTGCAGAACCGACGACATTTATTGCTCAAAGTGTATTTAATCGAAAAAATGATTTGTGGCTCGCGATGATTGGATGTATTGGAGATGTTTATATGCCCTCATTTGCTAAAGATTTTGAAGAATCAAATCCTGAATTTTTTAATGCAAGTCTATCTGCTTTTGAAGCACTTCATAAAACTGAAATTGGGAAAATGGTTCGAATGATTAATTTTGGTTTGATGGATACGATTACTAATGTTGTTAATTTCACAAAATATTTATTTAAGGCAAATGGACCTTACGATTTACTTGAGGAAAATAAAGACACGTTTCAGTTTCACAAGAGATATAGTGAGTTGAACAAATTCTTTACGAAGCAAATAGAAAAGGCCGAGAGTGAATTTGATTTCAAATCCAAAGTTCTTTTCTTTTCTTATTCTGGAGAAATTAGTATGTCGTCGGAAATTGCTAACAAACTTTATTTTAATCATCCTGAAAAGTTAATCGTTGTTGCTTTCAAAAGTTCTGAAAAGGTTAATCTTTCTATTCGTGGGAAGAATGCTTTGAAAATCACAGTTGATGCAATTAAAGGAATTGATGGTGCGACGGGCGGGGGTCATGAAGTAGCGACGGGAGCGATGGTTCCGCTTATTTATTTTGAGGATTTTAAGAAGAAGATTATGGAAATTGTTTAATCAAAAAGCTTGAAGTAATGCTCGAATTATCAGGAAACCTATTATCGTTATCGCTGCCACTTTAATTATATCTAACAATATATCACTAACATCCGTTGCTCTTCTAACCATTTTTTATCACCTTGATCATAGCTTCTACTTTCGATAACCTTTCATAGATTTTAAGTCTTTCGAAAGTCTTCTTTTGTTCCTCTTTAATTTTCGATATTTCGATTGATTGTGAAGACAGGATTACGATTATCAGTAAGATAAAAAAAGCTGATACTGCAAAAATTCTATATTCTTGAGATACAAATGCTAAAACTATTGAGAGTAATGATAGAGCACCAAGAATCAAATCAAAGACTACAAATCCCATTTATTTAATTATAACAAACTTATTATAAAGACTTATATTTTTCAAAGTATATATCGGAAAGTTTTTAAATTGATTCTAGCATGGATTTGTATGAACGACGATTTAGCGATTCCAATTTGCTGAAATAAACTTAGTCGGAACTTTAATTCTATGGAAAATAATATTGAAAAAACAGCTCGTGAAAATATTCTTCGTGAAAGTAGCGAGGCCGATGGGGTTTCTGTAAAGGGATATGATTTTAATTTAGGCGTAGATTATAACAAAATAATTGATTCTTTTGCGACGATGGGTGCTCAAGCGACTTCACTTTCAAAGGCGATTGAAATAATTAAGGAGATGAGGAAGGAAAAGGTATCGATTTATCTTGGGTATACTTCAAATATGGTCACTGGAGGTCTTCGTGATATCTTTAGATACTTGGTAGAGCATAAACTTGTTGACGTCGTGGTTACAAGTGCTGGCGGAATTGAAGAAGATATAATCAAATGTTTAGGAGATTTTAAGATTGGAGATTTTGGCTTGTCTGGAGAGAAGCTTAGAGAAGATGGAATTAATCGTGCAGGAAATATTTTGATTCCGAATTCGAGATATTGTAGATTTGAAGATTTTATTTTACCAATACTCGAAAGAGAGATGACAAAGCAAAGAGAAACCGGAGAGATAATTGGGCCGAGGAAATTAATTCACTTACTTGGTGAAAAGATAAATAACCCTAGCTCAATTTATTATTGGGCTTGGAAAAATGATATCCCAGTTTTTTGTCCCGCAATTACCGACGGCTCTTTAGGAGACATGATATACTTTTTTAAATCTAAAAATCCGCAATTTAAAATTGATGTAAGTGATGACATTGTAGAGATCAATAATTCTACGATCGGAAAAGATAAAACGGGGATTATAATTTTGGGAGAGGGTTTTATTAAGCACCACATTTGTAACGCGAATATGTTTAGAAATGGGGCGGATTATACAGTCTATATTAATACTGCCGTAGAATATGATGGGAGTGATTCTGGTGCTCGGCCGGATGAGGCAGTTTCTTGGGGCAAGATTTTACCTACTGCAAAATCTGTTAAAGTTTTTGCCGACGCTACTATTGTTTTTCCATTGATTGTTGCGAAATGTTTTAGTAAGTAGAAAACAATTTAGTTTTCTATTCTTGGCGGAATTAATTTCTGATAGGAAAATTATTCGTCGGAGATTAATCTCTTAACTCTGCAAGTCGGCTTTCTATTATGAATTGTCTTTTTGCGATTTCATTTGCGTTTATTTCATCGCCTTCAAGAATTCTGAAAAGTTGTCTTGCTCTTTCAATCTTGTCCATGTTTAACCTCCCTAAATTTAATTTTTAGAAAGTCAATGGGACTTTCTATCCTTGGCAGAATATTCTTGAGTTTCCCTTTGATTTCATTTCTTATTTTTTTTGAGTTTAAACTAATTATTTCATATTTTTTCATTCTAACTTCACTCCTTTTTCTTCGAGAAGTTTCATTACTGCCCTATCAATAAAATTTCTTTTCGTTGGAAACTCAACTCTTGTTTTTTTATCTGAAATGAATGTTTCAAGTTCTTCGTCGAGCCATTTACTTACTCTTACAACCGAATCTCTTCTTTTTTTTGTCATGGTTACTTTTAGTAGTTTATTGGTAACCAGTACTATATAAATGTTTTTGTTCAGTTTGCTTCGCAAACTGTTAATTGGCCATTTTTTTATAATATTGAAAACCTACGGTTTTCATTTCTTGGTAGAGTTATTGCTGGTTAGATTTAGAAGAATTTTATTTCAGGCATTTCACCAAGAAATATCTTTTGGTTCGCGTTTTATATATTGGAAATCGTTTAAAAGTTCGTAGATCTCGATGCTGGTTTCTACTTGGTCGTCGAAATATCTAACTTGATATTCTCGTTCACTTTCAGGATTGTATACTTCAATTATCATTTCTTTCGTAGTTTTATGATCCATAAAAAGAAAGTGTTTGTCGACGAGCATCTTCTTTCCTTGAATGAACATCTCATCTCCTTCTTTTAATTTTGAAATTGGTTTACTTTGTTTTAGTATCGGAATCATGCACTTAAAAGATGTGCAGGATTTATAAAGATTTTTGAGATTAATTTAGTTAAAATAAACTGAATATCACCTTGAGAATAATAAACACTATTGCAGCTAAAATTACCACCTTCAATATTTCTAATATTTTATCTACCGAATCTTTTTTTGCCATAGGATTGCAGCTTCTAATTTATTTAACCTATCTGATATTTTAAACTTATCCTCAACCTCGAGTTTTAGATTTTTTATAGATTTATCAATATCTATCATCCCTTTACCTAATACCTCAAATTTTGTTTTTTGTTCATTTCTTGATCTAATGATTGCAAGAACAAATAGAAATAATAAAATTAATATAAAGGATGTTATGAAAACCGTAATTATGAATTGATTTGATAACCAGAGTTTCACAACTGAAGTATTAGAAATAATTAATAATAAAATCGCAAAAAGTGTTGAAATTATTAATCCAGAATAACTGTTTTCTTCTCCCATTAGAGATTTATGATAGATTGCTTAATAAAAATTTATGTACTGGATTTAATAACTCTTTCCAGCGTAGACGATTGCTGTTGCTTTTTCGCCACAGAATAAACATTTTCCAGATGGTTTTTCGTTATTTCTTTCGTTTGTTCCCATTACCCTTGCTTGAAGTTCTTTTTCAATAAATTCGGCGCAAATTTTTCCATTTTCTTGAGTCGAGCAAAAGTTAAACTTTGCTATTTTCTTTGAGGAGAGCTCTTTTTTTATTTCATCTTTAGTTTTACAGGAAACAATTTTTGATTTGAACTCTTCGTCGGATTTTGCAATTAACCTTGCGTCAAATTCTGCACCGAGGTTTTTTATTTCTTCTATTAAATCTTTTATTTTGACTTTTCTTTTCTCGTCTAAATCTCGTATCGATAGTGTTACAACTTTCTTTTCTAATTCTTTTTCTCCGATTTCAACCCTGAAAGGAACTCCCTTCATTTCCCAGAAAAAATATTTTTCTCCAGGTCTTTTATTTGAGTGGTCAATTTTTGCATCGATATGTTCTTCAAAGAATGTCTCGTTTAATTCTTCTGCAAGTTTTTTTATTTCCTTATCTTTTTTTTGACTGTGCATCGGAGTGATAATTACTTGGATTGGAGATAAAGTGTAGGGTAAGATTAATCCTTTGTCGTCGCCATGCGATCCGATAATTGAAGCCATCATTCGGGACATTCCAGGCCCATAACAGGTTTGCCATACGAATTTTTCGTTTTCTTTTTCATCGGTATACCGAACATTAAAAGCCTTAGAGAAATTTTGTCCGAGCATGTGGGTCGATGGAAGTTGAAGAACTCTGCCGTCTGGCATAATCGTGTCGCTTCCGACGGTATACTCTGCTCCAGGAAATTTATCCCAATCTGGTCTTCTCATTGGAAGAAAAGGGACGGCGAATATTTTATGAAGAACTGACTCTGTCATATCAATGTCATCTTTAACTTGATCTTCGGCTTCTTTTTTTGTTGCGAAACAATTGTGAGATTCGATCCATTGAAATTCTCTTCCACGAATTAAGGGTCTTGTTGCTTTTGTTTCCGATCTGAATATACTTCCTTTTTGATACATTTTTAATGGAAGGTCTCGATAGCTTCTTATCCATAGATTATACATTTGGTAAAATGCTGTCTCGCTTGTTGGTCGAAGGGCTAGTCGTTCTTCTCCTTTTTTACTTTCAATCCAGAAAACTTCCGGAGTAAATCCTTTTACGTGACCGGCTTCTTTTTTGAAATTTTCTTCTGGAATCACCGTCGGAAAATATGCTGGTTCGTGTCCCGTTCTTTTCATTGCTGATTCATAAATTTTAAACATTTTGTCGAGGATCATTGCACCCCAAGGTCGAATCACTATGAATCCCTTAACGCCATATCTGATGTCAGTTACTTCTGCCGCATTTAAGATTTCGGTGTACCACTCTGAGAAATTATTTTCTTTTGAGATTTTGAAAGTTGTTTTTGATTTTGACATGAGAAGATATGGAATAGAGGATATATAAAATATTCCGTTGGCCTGAAGAGAATTGAACTCTCTTTCAATTCACTCTTTGTAAGTCAATAATAGTCAAAGAGCAAATTGTTCGCCCATCAAGTTGATGTTGGTTCAGCGGGCCCGGGAGGAATTGAACCCCCATCAACAGGGCCGAAACCTGTTGTTCTATCCATTAAACTACGGGCCCTGGAAATTGAACCTAATGTGAATTTATAAGATTATCTAATTCTCGAAAATTTTTTTCATGACGGCGGAGCGTTTTTCTTTGCCTAGACATTTGACGCAGACTTTTGATCCGTCGATGGCTTCACCAAAATATCTTGGATTTGAAAGACCGTGACATCTTAAACATGCCCTTAAACAATTTACGCACCTGATTTCACCTGTAACGCTGTCTGATCGAAGATGTGTTTCGCAAGAATTTTTCCCGCAACTTAGACACATTTTTGAACAGTCTTTGCACAATTTTCTAGCACATGAAGAACAATATCTTTTGAGACAATTTGTGCAGAATTTTTTTGAACAACTCGAACATTTACTAAGGCAATTCTTGCAGGATATATGGCCTCCGGAGCATAAATTTATTTCGGAAAGTTTTGTTTTGCATATTTCACAATAGATCGAATCTAACTTTTTCTTTAATGGGTCAAAATTTAATTCAAGATATCTTTTTGAGTTGTCGCCTTTCAAGTACATGTTGAATGAGAAAATCGGATAGTAAATCAGAGTCGCGTTAAGTAGTTTGTTCTCGATGTTTAAACTATGTTTATGTGTTGCGTCATTTAGAGTGAATTCTTGTTCTTTTAAGATTCTTGATTTTGCGTCGTCGTCGGAGATTCTTAGAAGATTGTGTCTTAGTCGGTCAAGCTTATTTTTTAAATCTTCTTTTCTTTCATCGTCGGCGGTTCGAAGTTCAAGTTCTAATTTTTTTATTTTTTCGACTGAACTATTTAGATCACCTCCAAGTTCTCCTAATATTTTTCCGTAGTGGTGTTTTATTCTTGTTGTTTCTGCGTCAAGTTTTTCTTTAAGTTCTTTTCCAATTATTTCTATTTTATCTTTTAGTAGTTCTTTGAGATAGTTTTTTGCGATTGAGTAATCTTCTTCAACTTTTGTTTTTGGGATATCTTTTGTGTTTCCTTCAATAATGTTATATCCTGTTAAATCTCCGTTTACGATTTTTCCTTCGTGAATATAAATTTCATTTAAAACGCTGTCACTTTTATTTAGATAGTGAATTGTTGTAATAAATGTAAATCTTGAAAAAAAGTTATTCTTGTGTTTTTTGGTAACGTTAGAAATCTCATAATCTTTTAAGATGCCAACTTTTTTTATTTCTTCAATTGGATTAACTTCGAAGTCAATTTTTAATAGAGTTGTTTTTGAGGACCCTTCTAAGTATTTTGTCATTGCATTTAGAAATGCGCTTCCTCTTCCGACGAAGATGGAGCCTTCTTCTATTGTTGAAAAGTTTAACTTGTAAGGGCTCTTTTGAGAAACTAAATCTTCAAAACTTTTTGGAATATTCCTTACAATCATTGTGTCACCTTCTTCTTTTACATCGCATCTTAGATTCGTGAAAAATTCCTTTGTGAACTTTTTTATCTCGTCTCCCATAAAAATTTTTAGAGGTCTTGGTTTAAGAAGATTGTTGTTCCTCAGTTGAAAACTTGCGTTTTCAACTGGGTCTTGGCTGTTTAGGTGTTACTATTAAAACCCAGTTATATTGGAAGCGGTTTATTGAAATAGATACTTAAGTAGGTTCATCGAAAAACTTTTTGTTGTCGTCTTTTTCTTTTTCGTAGTCTCTCATTCCTTTTGATACCATATCGGCGATTTCTTCTACGTCTTTTCCGAAGACTTCGAGGTTTCCTTTTGAGTCTATG
>Ga0209542_10016091_pt1 | contig 12456 bp, 12 predicted proteins | sample RifCSPhighO2_01_FD_184028 | JGI IMG/M metagenome (GOLD analysis project Ga0209542, IMG submission 184028) | Soil microbial communities from Rifle, Colorado - Rifle CSP2_plank highO2_0.1 (SPAdes) (version 2) | ecosystem: Environmental > Terrestrial > Deep subsurface > Rock core/Sediment ...
AGTGTCCCGCCTGCCTGGGCGCAGAGCCCATCGTCCAGCAAGTTCTGGAGCGATACAAAGATAACCCCCAATTCTCCTTCGTATATCGCAATTTCCCCCTGACCTCCATCCACAAAAATGCGATGCTTGCCGCCGAGGTTTCGCTCGCCGCCAAAGCGCAGGGAAAATTCTGGGAAATGCACGACGCGTTTTTTGTCACCCAGGATGAATGGGCGACCAGCGATAACTCCATCGACCTATTTCTCGGCTACGCCGGAGAATTGGGACTCGACGTAAACAAAATCCGGGCGTCTGTCGAAGCGCACGAGTTTCTGAGTGAAATCGAAGCCGATCTGGCCGACGGCGAAACCCTGGGGGTGCCGGGCACGCCGACTTTCTTCATCAATGACATGCGGCAGCAAAGCACGCCGTCATTCACCGATTTCGTCCAGCTGATTGAAACCGAACTCAGCAAATAACCGAAGTCTCCATTCCCAAAAAGGCTCATCGCACGATGAGCCTTTTTTTCTTGCCCTTATCTGGTGGGCGGGATGCGCAAATAATTCACAAGATACTGGGCAATCTGGCCAAAGGTCGGCGCCGCCGTGCTTTCAGCGAACTGCACTGTTTTCGGGTTGACGATTTTTACCACGATCACGAACTGCGGATCCTCCACCGGCCCGAAACCGATGAACGTTCCGATCGTCTTGTCCGGGTCGTACCCCCGGCCGTCGGTGCGCGCTATCTGGGCCGTGCCAGTTTTGCCGCCGATGTAGTACCCTGGCACGGCGGCGCGTTTGCCATGACCTTTTTCCACGACCGAAACCAGCATTGCCCCCAGAGTCGCCGCGGTTTTGGAAGAAATGACTTGCGCACCCGGCTGCGGGGGAAATTCCTTGGTTGCACCGTCCGGATACACCAACCGGTCCACGATACGCGCCGGAACCAGCCTCCCCTGATTGGCGATCGCGCTGAGGGCTTGGGCGAGCTGCAGCGACGTCACGGTTATCCCCTGCCCGAATGACGCAGTCGCGTTATAAACGTCGCCCCCGCGGTCGGTGAGGTTGCTGATGTCTCCGGAAACTTCCGAAGGCAGATGAATGCCGGTGGCCGACCCGAATCCAAACTTTTGCAAATATTCAAGAAATGTATCGTAGCCGGTTTCTTGCAGAACATGTATCGCGCCGGTGTTGATGGACTGCTCCAAAACTTGGGTCATCGTCTGCTGCCCGTAAACCTTGTCCTGGGCGTTGCGGATAGTAAATTTGTCGAGGGTTACCGACCCCGTGTCCACATAGGTTTCGTCCGGAGTCACCGCGCCGCTGTCGAGGCCGGCTGCCATAGTAATGGCTTTGAAAACCGACCCCGGCTCATAAGCGTCCGAAACGATAGAGTTGCGGAAAACGGACGGATCCTCAACCTTGTTAAAATCGTTCGGATCAAAACTAGGATAGTTGGCCAAAGCGAGAACTGCCCCAGTTTTTGGCGACATTATAACCACGCTGCCGGAATCAGCCTGGTGGTCCTCTACCGCGGTTTTTAGAATCTCTTCGGTTTTGAATTGAATCGCCCGGTCAATGGTCAAAACTGCGTCCGCCCCGTTTTGCGCCGGCTCCAGCTCGCGAAAACCGCCCGTGATCCAGCGGCCGGCCGCGTCTTTGTCTAAAACGAGCTTGCCTGGCTTACCGGCCAGCTCTTGTTCAAAATACTCTTCCACCCCATACTGGCCGACGCGCTGATCTTCGCGGAATCCCAAAAAACCCAGAAGCTGGGAAGCAAAAGTGTGCTCGGGATAACTGCGAAAGGTTTGGGGTTCAAGCCCGATCCCGTCGAGGTTCAGAGCAACGACTTTCTGGGATTCGCTTTCCAGAACTTCCTTTTTGAGGACGATCCAGCGACGGCTGCGATCGCTTACTTTATCCAAGATCTCCTTCTGGGGCAAAGCCAAAATCGGGGCGAGGGCGGAGGCTATCCGTTGTGGATCCGCGATGTTTTGCGGTTCGGCAAAGACAATATTTTTCTCTATGTTAGTCACTGCCGGGACGAGATTAACGCCGAGTCCCTCGTGCATCAGAATTTCCCCGCGGACGGGATTGAGGATCTCGGAAAGTTGATGTTGATTTTCCGCAAGGTCGCGATACTCATCATAAGCGAGAACCTGGAGCCAAAAAAGCCGCGTCAGTATCGCGGCAAGAAAAATCATAAAGAACAGAAACAGAAACAACGGCCGGAAGCTTTGCCGGTTTCCGTTGTTAATTTTTTTCATTTGCTCCGCCTTCTAAAGATCTTTACTGCCCAGGGCAAAATCGCTATCCCCCAGATAACGAACTTTGCCGCTCGGCACGAGGTTGAGATGCTGGACATTCTCCTCAATGTGCTGAATGGATTTCAGCGAGGCCGTTTCCAGTTCCAGGCGTTTGTTCGCTTCCCGGAGCTCCGCCAGTCTTTGTTCGAGCCGGCTGATCTCGTATCCCTTCGTGGAACTGCCGTTGACCTGCACCAAATAGGCAACCGAGAATAAAACCAACAATATAAAAACCCAGTGTCCAAAATTGGGTGCTGCTGCGAAGGATTTTGTTTTTGGCTTGCTTTTAACTGCCTGGCTAGCGAGCCCTAGCGTGAGGGCAAAGTATCGTCCCATATGCTGCAGAGATCTTTTAGGTCTTATTTCAATGAAGAGTTTTCTATTTGATTTTTTCCGCGACCCGGAGTTTGGCGCTGTGGGAGCGAGGGTTTTTTTGTGTTTCTTCGGGGCTGGCGGTCACTGGTTTTTTTGTCAAAATTTTCAGGCGGGCGTTATTGCCGCCGCACTGACATATAGGAAAAGCAGGGGGGCAAACGCACTGGCGAGCCTGGGCACTGAAAAAGGTCTTTACTATCCGATCTTCGAGGGAGTGGAAGGAAATCACCGCCAGCTTTCCGCCGGGAGCCAAAACTTCCAGGGCTTGGGGCAAACCCGCGCGCAAATGATCCAACTCTTTGTTCACCGCGATCCGCAAACTTTGGAATATCCGCCTGGCCGCGTCCCCCGCCCGGTACCGGAGAGGTCCCGGTAAGGCCAACTTGATGAGCTCGAAAAGTTCGGCCGTCCTGACGATCGGTTTTTCCGCGCGCCGCTTTACCACGGCGCGGGCGATTTTTCTACCAAATCTCCTCTCCTCCCCATAGTCGACGAACGTTTTGACCAGCTCCGCTTCGGAAAGAGACTGAAGCAGAGATGCTGCCGTGAGCTCGTCTTTCTGGGAAAATCGCATGTCGAGCGGTCCGTCTTTTTGAAAAGCGAATCCCCGCTCGGGAGTATCGAGCTGTTCGCTGGAAAGCCCCAGGTCAAAAAGCACGCCTTGCACGCTATCAAACTTCAGGCTCGCCGCTGTTTCCGAAAGGTTGGAAAAATTCGCGATGGCGAGCGTCAGCCGTCCCGGCTCGATGAATGCGGATAGGAATTGCTTCAGATTGGCAATCGCTTCCGGATCGCGATCAAGGCCGAGCACGAACGCGCCCGCGTCGAGAAAACCGCGGATATGGCCGCCGCCGCCGGCCGTGGCATCGATAAACTTCTGGCCTGGCTGCGGGGCGAAATATCGCAACACCTCATTGTAAAGAACGGGAATGTGTTTCATAAGTCCGAAATACCAAACCCGGAATCAAACCAACAAGGTTCGAATTTCGAGCTTCGTGCTTCGGATTTAAAACTACACCAACTGTTCCAACTGCTCGGCAATATCGGTCGAAGTTTTCTCGGTGTCTTTCTTGTATTTCTTCCAGCGCTCTTCGTCCCAGATCTCCAAACGGTTGTATAGGCCGGCGACCACCACTTTTTTCCTGATGCCGGCGAATTCCCGCAGGTAGTCCGGGAGGATAACCCGCCCCTGCTTGTCCATCTCGACGTCCATCGCTCCCGCCAGCGTAAGCCTCGAAAAAGCCCGATTGTTCGCTCGGCTCACCGGCAGGTTGGCTACTTTACCCGCCAAATTTTCCCACTCCTTGGCAGTGTATAAGAAAAGGGCGCTGTCCAAACCCCTAGTTACCACGGCTCCGCGGCTGAGCGAGGCGCGGAACTTAACGGGTATGGACAGCCTTCCTTTCTCATCCACTGTCAGGGAATACTCTCCAATGAACATGGGCTATTTTGAAGGCGGCCCTTCGTCAAACTCGAGGGTTCCCGCCCCTCAGAGCCTTGCGAAGGCTCACCTTGGTTAGTTAATTCTCGAATTGGGCCGGATAAGCCAGTTAACTACTTATCCACTTTTCCCCACTCTTCTCCACAAATTTGATTCTTTCATCCATTATATCCCACTTTGATTAAAGCCGTCAATACTAAAAATCCCGATTTTTTCGGGATTTTGTCAATCCCGCACCAATCCCGAATAAAACCTGCTAATCGGTAAACGAACGCGAAGCGCGGACATCGCTGCGCTTCGCTTGGTCTTTAAACAAGACTCGTAATTAGGATTGGTGCGGGGTCAAGCCCCCTATTTTTTCTGCAAAGCGAAGCCGCTATGGATCAAACTCTTTCATCCTGCCAAACCCGACGCTGTCTTTCCCCCATTCTTCCGGAATATTTACGAGCCGCGCGCGCCGCAAGGCAAATTCCCCGTATTTATCGTTGATTTTATCCATAGTCCTGAGGAGCCATACCGGACGCTTGTACTCCTCAAACAGCGTCTCCTCTTCCCGGTCAAAGCGAAGCCCCCCGACCGTCATCCCCATAATTTTAATCGGGAACTGTAAGGGCAAAACGGCGGAAAAAATCCGGTAAGCCGCGCGGTAAATCGCCGAGCCGTCATTTATGAATTCTCGCAAACGATGCTGACGGTGAAATCCAAAATACCGTTTATCCGAATGAAAGTAGTGAACGACATTGCCACGCGCGTTTTTTCGCCGCATCCGCCGCCCGATTTTCTCGCTGAGCTTGAGCATCAGTTTGCGGATATCGCGCGGATCGCTGATTGCCTTGGGCACCGTGTAGCTGTGGCCGACGGACTTCATCACTTCCCTTTCCCGCGTTATGATTTCCGCCGTATCCTGAAAATTCGCCATCTGGTGCAGAAAGTATCCGAGGATGCCGAACTGATTCAGGAGATTGTTTACCGAATACCGCGCGAGCTCTCGGAGCGTAAAAATTCCTAATTTATTCAAAGCGCGCTCGAGCCGGTGCGCGATTCCCGGCACATCGGTCAGCTTCAACCGAGAATAAAGGTTCTCGACCTCCGCTGGTCGGACAACGAATATCCGATCAATATCCCCCGCTCCCAAATCCGCCGCGATTTTTGCCACGAGCTTGTTCGGTCCGATCCCGACGGAGGCAGACATCCAAGCGCCGACTTCGCGCCGCAGGCGGTGTTTTATCTCGAGTCCCAGAAGCAGGGCATCGTCGAAATTCCGGCAAACGCCGTCGAGATTCATAAACGCTTCGTCAATGCTGTACTTCTCGACCTTATCGGTATAATCCATGAGGATACGCAGAAATCCCGCCGTGACATGGCGGTACTTAGCGGGATCAACGGGCAACAAAACTATTCCCGGGTAAATCTTCCGCGCGTCCCATACGGTAGTGCCGAGTTTGATGCCAATGCGCTTGGCCTCAACTGACGGGGCAATGATAATGCCCCCCAAATGCTCGCAAACCCCCACCGGCCGGCCCCGCAGGTGCGGATTGGCCTGCTGTTCGACCGAGGCGAAATAGGAATTCATATCGAGATGGAGGATGATGTTCGGCTTTGACATTTAGTGCGGGTTAAGCTATTATGGTTGGCTGATAAGGAGGAACGATGTCGTCTACAAATGCTGCGGCTCCTACCAAGGTGTTGCTTTCCTCTGTGGTTGCCCTGCCGAAAACTGAACAGGCGTTTGCTATTGCTAGGAAATTCGGCTTCGACGGACTGGAACTCTTTCCATACCGGTGGACCAATCCCACAAATATTGCTGAGCTGTCGAACCGCTATCAGGTCCCGGTCGTGGGGATTCATATTCCCTTCTGGTGGCATACCAAGTCGCTTCAGAAAGTAATCGCGAGCGAAACTCTGCTCAAGGAAAAAGTCTTCGCCTGTATCTGGGCGGGTATCTTCGGCGCCGGCCACCTCAACTGTACAGCGGTCAAACTCATGAAAGAACTTCCAGCGGCCTATTGTCTCATCCATCCCGACACATTCGACCAAGCTCTTCGCGAGAGACACTATTTTCTGACCAAGGACCGACTAACTTTCTTCGAAAACGAGCGACCGAAGAAAAACACAAATGAGTGGACGCACAACCCATTCTCCATCCGCTCTCACGTAATTCCACTGCAGTTTGACCGATACCGCCTAATGTTCGATCCGGGGCATGCTGTATTGGCTCAAGAACAAGGTCAACTTCCCGAAGCATCCGTGTCCGTGTCAGAACTTTACGAACAGCTTCGGCCGGAAGGACTGCACCTGTCTTTCAGCGGCAACGGCAGACTTCACGATTTGCCGACCGTGGATGAATGGAATAGGCTCGCAGAGCAAATTAAGCAGCGTCCGCCGCGCTACTTAGTAGTGGAAACCAAACCGGGCCCAGGTTCGCGAAAGCGAGTCGAGATGGCCCGCTCAATGATTCAAAAAGATCTGGGGGTCTAAATATCCCCGCGCGCCTCGGCCAAGGTCCCATCCCTTGCCGAGGCTTTTTCTTTTTATGTTAAAATGCTATTTATATGCAAAGTCCCCAACTGCTTCTCTCCAACACCTCCTCCTTTTTCTTCGGCGGGATCAAGGCGGCCTTTCAAAACGCCCGAAAATACGGCTTCGACGGCCTGGAAATCATCCCTTACCGCTGGACGAGCCCGGGGGAGATTTTGTCCCTGGAGAAGCGCTACGGGATCAAAGTCGCGGGTATTCACCTGCCGCCGTGGTGGAATAAAAACCTTTGGCAAGCCGTCCGGGAACCATCGTCGCTCTTTGAAAAAACCCTGGCTCCAGTATGGCATCTTTTCTTGGGCAGCGCGCGAAACAGCGCCGGTCTCGCCATTGCCCGGGTTTTGGCCGAGCGAAAGCCCTATGTCCTGATGCACAGCAACGTAACCGTCGAAGCGGCAAACGAATTTTCCGCCCTGACCAAAGCTTTCGACATTGTCGTGGAAAATATTACTTACTATCCACAATACGCACCACCGCTTTGGGATCCGGGCCTGGCTCGACAAAAATACCAGGCAAACGGAGTTCGCTGCGGGCTGGTTTTTGACCCCGGGCATTTCTCCCGCGCGGTTGCCAAACTCCCAGGGACCAACCCGGTGGAAACCTACAAGCAAGCCCGACCGGAGATAATCCATATTTCCTACAACAGCGCCACTGTTCACGGTCTGCCGAACAGCGAAGAACAAAAAGAACTGCAAGCAATGCTGAAAATTCACCAACCCCGTTATATCGTCCTGGAAACCAACCCCTTTGTCAGTATCAAAAAAGGGAAGGAGATGCTCGACGGTCTTCTCAAATCAATTTAACATCTTTGCGATTCGTCAGCTGACGGAGAAGCAATCTATACTAAATCTTGTTATACAAGTCTTCCCAAGACGGGTTTAAATCTTGTATCAGCTTGATCTTTTTCTTTCGTGAACCTCCTTTAATCTGTTTTTCTCTGGAAATAGCCCCGTAGGCATCACCGCAGAGCTCATAATAAACTAGTTTATTAAGGTTATATTTTTTAGTAAATCCGGAAACGGATTTTTCTTTATGCTCCCACACCCTCCTTTTTAACGCATTGGTAACCCCGGTATAAAGCGTAGTGTTGTTTTTATTTGTCAAAATATAGATATAAAACGACTTCTCTTCCATTGGGATTGCTTCGTCTCCGTCAGCTGACGGATCCTCGCAAAGACAATTAAATTTATGCCTCTGCTAAACTATATTGGTCTTCCACCCACCACGTTAGGGTCTCGGTATTGAAACCGAGTTTCCACGCATTGGTGTCGTCGGACACGGAAAAGAAATAAATCCGTATCGCCCCGTCCTTGATAGTGTGGATCAGATTGACCTTGGCGATTTTATAAGTGGCTTTCCCCCACTTCATGATGTGGGGAACCACTCCCTGTTTGCCAAAGGATACGATTATCTCTACCGGGCTGTCCTGTTCCGTGGATTCCATATTCATACATTCAATGGCCAAAAACCACGTGATGCAGGCGATCATTGACCATCACCGGTATTCCTTTGATAGCCTCAATTTGGCGCAAAACCTGCTGTACCGGACAGCCATGATCGACCCCGTCTTGGCAGCGAACGCAAAGATTTTTCAAAGTACTGATAACTTCGTATTTGGCTTTATCTAGTTCGGACATATTTATTCCAAATTTCTGATTACCCCGACGACCTTGCCCTGGACGGTCCAGTCCCCCTGCGGATAGATATTTTCGTATTTGGGATTCTCGGGTTTCAGATACTTCTTCCCGCGGATCTCGACAAACCGCTTTACGGTCGCCTCGTCATGCAAAAGCGCCACGACAATATCTCCGGAGCGGACTTCCCGCGTTGGTTTCACTATCACCAAATCGCGATTCAAAATCCCGGCGCCTTCCATGCTGTCTCCCCGAACTTTGAGCAAAAACACGTCCCGCCGGCCCCGCAACAGCGACTGCGGCAGGTTGATCCAGTCTTCCACATGCTGCTCCACGACAATCGGGCCACCGGCCGGAATACTGCCCAAGATAGGCACAGATATGGCGCCGGCCTGAACCTCGTTCTGAAACGCGTCAAAAACCCGGAGCCCCCTCGCTGTTCCGTCGCGTTTTATAAACCCCTGTTCCTGCAGCGCACGCAGAAGCTTGGCCACCGCGTTTTTGGAACTTACTTTCAGCGCTTTGGCCATCTCCGAAACTGTCGGCGGAAAACCCTTCTCACGGATTGCCGCAACAATATAATCCAAAAGCTCTTTTTGCCTGTTCGTGATAGTCATAATCCTATGGTAAACGTTCGTTCACCTATTGTCAAGGACAGGTCTTGTGGATAATTGCGAAATTAAAACCCCCTCATTTAGAGGGGGTTTGATGACAAAACAATTAATCCTATTCGTCGCCCATGCTTTCTGCTTCGCCTTCCGGCTTGTCGTCGTCGCCTAGGAAGAGTTTGCGCATGTTTGTACTCCCTGCCTGCTCCCTTGGATTTACATAAAACCAAGAGAGGAGGATTAATTAAAACTTGTAGGTAATATAGTGATGGGCCGCGATCCTGTCAACCCCCACACCAATCCCTACTAAGCGTGGCTCAAAATTTCGAGCGCGAAGCGCGGGTTCCGCTGCGCTTGATTCGGTTTTTAATAACATATCGAGTTTGGATTGGTGTGGGGGCAACCCTTTACTTATCCCCGATGAGAAATTTGAGGAGCTCGAGGAGCGCTTGCCAGATATTTTTCAAAATCGGCACCGAGGCCGGCAGCAGTATCACCAAAAGGATAAGAAAAATGAACTGCTTGCGGATGACTTTATAAATCCCGTAGATTAGCAAGCCGGCCAGGAAGAGGGAGATGAGCCAGTGAATATTTTCCGGAAAATACGAGAGAAATCGGTTGTAGATTGAATACAGCGGGTCGAGTTTGAACATTTGGTTTCGGTTACTTCACGGCGCTGATCACCGCAATGTGCGGGTAGTCGAAAACATCCCGGATCAGCCGGTCATTCATCAGTTTCCGATACTGGTACTCCTCGGCGCCCAGCAGAGTGTAGTTAATCGGCTCGCCGGTATGCGCTTCGATTTCGTCGAGGGCGCGCTCTAGCCTCGCCCGGCTGATGCTGTCCCCCACCAGAAAAATATCGACGGGCTGCTGCGGCTGCAGGGAAAAAATGCCGGAGAGCACCAAGACTTTCAAATCCGGAATATTCTTGAGCTTTCGCGCCACTTCGTCTGTCAGCTCCTGTTCCGCGTCGGTAACCAGGTCGCGAAGCTCGTCGTGCCACTGATAGTGCACGTTCAGCGCATAAAAACGCCGCTGGCCGCGCGCGGCCACCCGCAGTAAATCCGCCCGGACGAACTCCCGAAGCGCCGTGGCTACCGCGCTCACCGATGTTTCCGTCATGTGCTTGAGCTCGGTGGGCGAAAAGCTCCGCCTCGGAAAATTGAAGAAAATATTCAGAAGGCGCTTCTTTATTTTGCTGTTCAGCAGTCTTTCTAGCATACCAGGTAGTAGAAGTTTACTAGTTAAGTTGACAAAGCCAATTGATTCCCGTATCTGCGAAAACGAAGTTTTGAAAATTGATTTGTGTTTTGTACTAGGCACTTTTGTGCCAAGTTAACTTTCACTACCTGGCATAATTCCGAGAAAAATACGGTTAGATTTCGACTTTTTCAGTACCCGTTCTTGCAAGATGCATTTTCTAACGCCCGAGCTTAATCAGGCGTCTTACAAGTTTATCACAAGCCTAATTTGCCCCGCAACAGGCCAATGCCATATAATTATAACAATTATTGAGAATCTTGATGGACCCCAAGACCACGGTCGGACAAATCCACCTCACCCATCCCAAGGACGCCAATTTCACCTCTCTTTACGAAGAGAGCTTTTCCAAACACGGCCAAAATATCCAGCTTTTTGGCGTCCTGGAAATCACTGGCAACGCGGGGCCCCTGGCGCGGGCGCGAAGGCAAGAATACGAACAGTTCATGCAGACGCTCATTGCCGCTTTCAAAAAAACCTACATTACCGCTTCTCGCCTTGACCTAAACACGTTTGAAGCCGCGCTATCCGGGATCAACATGGCCCTGGGAAAATATGCGGCCCGCGGGAGAGTGTCGTGGATCGGCAAGGTCAATGCCGTAATCGCAGCGCTCGCTCAGAACCAGCTCTCCCTGTCCGTGACGGGCAAAGGCCACGTTTATCTCCTACGCCGCAAAGATTTGAGTACCCTCAGCGAGGGCCTCGTCGAAGAAGAACCGGCGCCGGTGAAAATATTCGCCAATTACTCCAGCGGCAAAGTCGCGACCGGTGATCGGCTGCTCTTGACAACGGCAGAGCTCCTCAACTACGTTTCCCAGGATCGATTGCGCCAATTTATGTCGGAAGACACGGTTGCCGAGGCGTGCCAGGAAATAATGCAGACTGTTCAGGACGTCAAAAACTCGAGTTTCGCGATTTTTGTCGCCGGACTGTCCGCCGCCCCGGAGGCGGATCCCGTGACAACTACTCCGATGTCCCCCGCCGCAATCGCCGGAACGCGGGCGCGGGCCGACCAAAACCCAGCCATGCAATACGCGGGTGCCTTTGGCCAATCAGTTTGGCGGGGCCTCCTGTTTGTCGGGGAACTGCTGACCCATCTCGTCGGCGCTTTGCTCGCTTTTGTCTATAGCTTCTTCCGCCGTCGGCCGAAAAAATATCTGTTTTCCGCCATCGGCGCCGCGATAATCATTCTGCTCTTCGCGCTGAGCTGGTCGCTTTGGAAAAATTTCCGGGAAAACAGACAAGTGGAAACCGAGTCGGCTTTTTCCGCGATTGAAGAAAAACTCAACCAAGCGGAAGCCGCACTCATCATTGATGATCAAAACCGCATCGTGACCCTGATGTCCGAAGCGGAAAACATGCTCTCCTCCGCCCGCGGCGGCACTATCTCGGAACGCGAGGCGCTGGAACGCCGCCTGCAAGAACTCAAAAACAAAGTAAATAAAGAAATACACGTCGAAAACCCGACAGTCCTGACGCAATTTTCCAACATCCCGACCGAGCTTTACCGTTCCCCAAACGGGATCCTGGCTTTCAACCGAAACTCGCAGAGTTTTTCGTTTTACGACTTCCGCACCGGACAAACCACCACCGTGCTCAAAAATCAGAACACTAGCAACCTCATCCTCGGCGAATACGCCGGCGAGCCCTTCGGCTACGCGTTTCTCACCAAAACCGGCGATTTCCAGAAACTCGCGCCCGAAACGGACTCACTAACCAGCTACGAAGGCGCCGTACCGAGCATCACGACCGCCAACCAGAAAATCCAGGCCCTGCACGTCCTAGGTGCAGGTACCAACGCCAGGCTGTATCTGCTTAACCAAACCACAAATCAGATTCTCCGCGTCCGCGTCTCCGGCACCGCTTTCGGCCCCGCGGAAGACTGGCTCAAATCAGCCGCGGATTTTGGCAGTACCGTGGATATTGGCGTGGATGGCAATATCTATGTTTTGTTCCCCAACCGCGCCGACCGGTATTTCAACGGCGCCAAAGAGAATTTCTCGCTCTCCTTAGTCTCTCCCAAACTCGAAAACGCCACCAAAATGTTCGTCTCCGCGGAAACTGCGAACATCTACATACTCGATCCGGAGCACAACCGCATCCTCGTCTTCGACAAAAACGGAAAACTTCTAAACCAGCTCATTTCGGACAAATTCCGCGAGCTCTCCGACATTTCAGTTGACGAAGCCGCGGGCATCATCTACGCCGCCGCGGGCGCGGAACTCCTGCAGATCAAGTTGTAAAATGTCGGATCGTCCAGAAAACGGAATTCCCGAAGAATACACAAAGCCGTTTTCGGAGCCGACAGACGCGCGG
>Ga0209542_10016092_pt1 | contig 12455 bp, 14 predicted proteins | sample RifCSPhighO2_01_FD_184028 | JGI IMG/M metagenome (GOLD analysis project Ga0209542, IMG submission 184028) | Soil microbial communities from Rifle, Colorado - Rifle CSP2_plank highO2_0.1 (SPAdes) (version 2) | ecosystem: Environmental > Terrestrial > Deep subsurface > Rock core/Sediment ...
CTCGAACTACCGAAGTACGGTATCGTCAATATTCACCCTTCGCTTCTGCCACGACACCGTGGTCCATCGCCGATTCAGCAAACAATACTCGATGGTGATAAAAAAACGGGTGTGACATTGATTGTTGCTGATGAAAAAATGGATGCTGGCAAAATTATTTCTCGCGTCAGTTTCAAATTAACCGGCAGTGAAACCTCGACGATTTTGAAAGAATATGCCGCCAGGGCTGGAGCGTCGCTGGTGTTAAATTCTTTGCCCTATTATCTGGCCGGCGATCTCAAACCGTTTGCTCAGGACAACAAAAAAGTCACGTTCAGCCACTTTTTCAAATATGAAGATGGCCTTGTCGATCCATCCACACCGGCCAAGACTGTAGAGAGAAAAATTCGCGCCTTTGACGATTGGCCAAAAGTTCATACATTAGTCAAGGAAAAACAAATTCAAATTCTTGCCGCACATTTTGATGCTGAGGGCAAATTAATAATCGACCGCGTTAAACCGGCCGACAAGAGCGAAATGACATACGACGATTTCAAGCGGGGCTACCATACAGAATTGACATTTACGCCTTAATTTGTTATTTTATAGTCTGTAATTTAATCAGTTATACAGGGATGAACAAATGCTAGTAATCCGGTTGACCAGAGTCGGCAAGAAAAACAGCCCAGCCTATCGTGTCGTTGTTGCAGACAAGAGAAAAGCAGTCAAAAGAAAATTTATCGAAATTCTTGGCAATTATAACCCCACAGCAAATCCAAAAACGCTTGTTATCGACAAGGAAAAGGCATTGCATTGGATTGGCCTCGGAGCTCAGCCGTCTGACACAGTCAATAATTTGATGTGCCAGCTTGAGATTTTGCCGAAAAATAAGATGATCAAGAAAGTTTATGGCAAACCAACAAAAAAGAAGGATGCAGGCAAAGAACCGGCCAAGGCAGCTTCCGACGAGACAAAGGCTGAGACAGAGAAAATAGACGCCGAGGTAACTGAAGAAAAAGCTGAGGAGATCCCAGCTGAGGAAACTACCGAAGAAGCTGTTTCTGATGATACCATAACAGAAACATCCGATGAGGTAGTTAAATCTGAGACGCCGACAGAGTAAGGGTGAGTCTTATTGAATTTTGACAGTCTGCAAGCGCATGTAGCTTTGAGAGCGCTGTCAAAATTCAATAAGCGAGCGGCTTGAGAATAATCCAATAGAAATTAGAAAGTAATATAGAATTGAAAGGATCACATGGCAGAAACTGACGAGAAGTTTATTGAGGAATTGGTTAAAGCAATCGTTGACAATCCCTTGGATGTCAAGACAGAGAGAACGATTGACGAGCGCGGAGTTTTGATCAAACTCTATGTTAATCCTGAAGACATGGGCAAAATTATCGGCAAAGAGGGCAAAACCGCCAAAGCGATTAGAACCTTACTTCGTGTTTACGGCGCCAAAAATGATGCCCGGCTTAATCTGAAGATTGTTGAACCAGAAGGATCAGAGCGTCCCGAATATCACCGAGATGAACCCCGAACGACTGAAGAAGCCACAGAAGTTACAGACAAACATGATGATGATGATTCTGCTTCGTCAGATGATCACCAAAAAGACAAAATGCTTGATGACGTTCCAAATGATGTTTTGGCTTAATGCCAAAGCCATACCAATGGCGAATCTCACTAATGGCTAATTACAAATTGCGAATTTTTTTAAGAGACCGCCACAGCTCATGAGTTTGGCGGTTTTCTTTTGCCCCCTGTCATCCTGAGCCATTGCGAGCCCACCGGTGGGTGGATCGAGCAAGGCGTGAGGATCCTTTCGCACATGAGTTTTCTCTCCGCCGACTGGCGAATTAAAATGACAAGAATTATTTGAGGAATTCTATGAAATTCAACATCATTACATTATTCCCAGAAATGTTTCAGGGACCTCTCTCCGAGAGCATTATTAAGCGTGCGCGAGAAGATAAAATAATTGAAATCAATTATCATAATTTGCGTGACTTTGCGACTGATAAACATAAAACTGTCGATGATACGCCCTATGGCGGCGGTCAGGGCATGGTTTTGAAGGTTGATGTCATGGACCGCGCCATCAGCGCAGCAAAGTCGAGAGTCGAGAGTCGAGAGTCGAGAGTCAGAACAATTCTATTAACACCTCAAGGCAAAAGACTTAATCAAGATAAAGTCCGTGAATTGGCCGAAAAGTATGACAACTTAATACTAATTGCCGGACATTATGAGGGGTTTGATGAACGAATTAGGGATAATTTAATTGACGAGGAAATCTCAATTGGTGATTTTGTCTTGACCGGCGGCGAATTGCCGGCAATGATTTTGATAGATGCAGTTTCACGGATGGTGCCGGGAGTTTTAGCTGAAGGCTCAGCCGACGAAGAAACATTTATGCAAAAAGACAAGGATGGCAAATATTTAAAAGAGTATCCTCAATACACCAAACCGGCAGAATATAACGGCTGGATCGTGCCGGAGATTCTGAAGTCCGGCGATCATGGAGAAATAAAAAAATGGCGTGACCGCCATCAAATTTCAAATTAATTTGTGTGGGGTGCGGGGCTGGGTCGAACCCAGCCCCGCACCATCGGAAACGTTGCTGCCCAGTGTGGGCAAACTACGCTGGGATTGGGAATGTGGCGTTCACGATGATCCTCGCACGGGGGGGCAGATCCTCCCTGATGTACTTGATCGCCCGGGCACTGCTGTTCGGCCCGATGAAGTTCTTCGCGGGATTGCCCACTTCCTCCACCCAAATGGAAACGAGCCGCCCGAAGAAGTTCGTGGCATAGTCGATGTCGCTGATCGCCATGGTGGCGGTCAGCACCGTCGATCCGTCGAGACACCCCTTCGGATTGCGGGGCATGACGTCTAGGTCGCACACATCTGAGATCGCCATTGGTTTGGTTCACCCTAACTCGGTTTTTGCCTCTTCACCCGTGGGATCAGAGAGCTTGTCAAACACAATATCATTAAAATCAAAATTGTGCAATAATCAAGGCTGTGAATAAATTTAAAATTCAAACCGATTTCAAACCGACCGGCGATCAGCCAGAAGCTATTGCCATTCTTTTTGAAAATCTGCAAAAAAACGTCAAGCATCAGACGCTTTGGGGGGTAACAGGTTCTGGCAAGACCTATACAATGGCTAATGTGATTGAAAAAGTTCAGCGCCCGACTTTGGTTATCGCCCACAATAAAACTTTAGCGGCGCAATTAGCCGACGAATTTAGAAGCTATTTTCCCGATAACGCCGTCCACTATTTCGTCTCCTATTATGATTATTATCAGCCAGAAGCTTACCTGCCTCACACTGATACCTATATAGAAAAGGATTCTTCTATCAATGATGAGATCGACCGCCTTCGCCACGCCGCCACTCATGCATTACTGACCCGTAGCGATGTTATCATCGTTGCCTCAGTTTCCTGTATTTATGGTCTTGGCTCGCCAGAATTTTACCGAGCTGATAATTTCAGTTTTCAAGTTGGTGAAAAGATCAATCGTAGTAAATTCTTGCACAATCTAAACACTCTCCATTACGACCGCAATGACATCGAAATTAAGCGGGGTACTTATCGTCTCAAAGGCGATGTTCTCGAGATTTTACCAGCTTACGCTAATAATTCAGTTAAGGTCGATTTTTTCGGCGATCGGGTTGACAAAATCACCGAGACAGACTGGATCTCCGGCCAGAAGTTAAAAGAATTGACTGAATTTGAAGTTTTTCCGGCGACTCATTTTATGACGCCGCCAGACGTTCAAAAAAAGGCAATTGAAATGATCAAAGCTGATTTGAATATTCAAATTGCAAAGTTTGATACTGAACAAAAACCGCTTGAAGCCGAGCGGATCGCTCAACGAACCAATTTTGATCTCGAAATGATTGAGGAAACGGGATCATGTTCCGGTATTGAAAATTACTCCCGCTATTTTGATGGCCGAAAGGTAGGTGACGCCCCGACAACTCTAATGGACTATTTTCCAGAAGACTTCATGCTATTTATTGATGAATCCCATATGACCGTACCACAAATCCGTGGTATGTATGCCGGTGATTTTTCGCGCAAAGAAAAACTGATCAATTATGGATTTCGCCTGCCCTCCGCTTTTGATAATCGCCCACTTCAATATAGAGAATTTTACAAGAAAATCAATCAGGTTGTGTTTGTTTCGGCAACACCGGCACCTTATGAAATAGAAAAAAGTTCAACCTCTAATATTGTGAAAGATCATACAAAATCATACGACGCGGTCATTCGCCAATTTATTCGGCCGACCGGCCTGCTCGATCCGACAACTGAAATCCGCCAAACCAAGGGGCAAATTGAAGATTTAATTCTCGAAATTCAGAAGAATGTTATTAAGGGGCAACGAAGCTTGGTCACAACCTTGACGAAGAAAATTGCCGAAGAGCTGACTGATTTTTTGATTGAGCGTGGCATCAAAGTCGCCTACATCCACTCCGATGTGCCGACGCTGGAGAGGCTTGAAATTTTACACAAACTGAGACTTGGCAAATTTGATGTGCTTGTCGGGATTAATTTGCTTCGCGAAGGTTTAGATTTGCCTGAAGTTTCTCTGGTGGCAATTCTCGACGCTGACAAAGAGGGTTTTCTGCGCAGCAAAACCGCTCTGGTCCAAACGATGGGCCGTGCTGCCCGCCACTCTGAAGGTCGCGTCATTTTATATGCTGATGTTGTAACTGATTCTATCAAAGCGGCGATTCTGGAAACTGACCTAAAACGCCAGATTCAGACTGAATATAATCAGAAGCACAGCATCACACCTACGAGTATTTCCAAGACTGTGGCACCGGAAATAATCGAACAGGAAGAAAAACTGCTGGCAATCGACCGCGATTTCCGCAAACTGCCGGCCAAGGAAAAACGACACGCTATAATTAGTATGAGAAAACAAATGATTGAAGCAGCAAATAGTCTTCAGTTCGAGCGAGCCGCAGAGCTTCGCGATCAAATTTTATTTATGGAAAAAAAATAAGATGAATAGTAAATTGTTAAGAGATTTATCTTCGATTACCATTGACTTTCCGAGATCAGACAGCTATAGTTAAATACTGATATGAATCATCAAGAATTATACAAATTGTTGGTGACGGTTCAGAAAAATGTCCATTGCCCACAATGCGGTAAGTCTTATGGTTTTCCCAAAATTCACATCCGTGGCATTGTCGACACTATTGTTTTTTTAGAACTTAGTTGTGCAACTCATATGCCGCTTTTAGCAACAGTGACATTGTCTAAGGCAAATGTCGTAGTGGAATCTAATGAAAAAATCAATTCCGACGATGTTATTGATATGTATCGTTTTTTAAAAAAATTTGATGGCAATTTTGAACGCTTGTTTGAGGAAAATAAAGGAAAAAAATAATACTAATTAGCGCTGTTATTCTTCGAGCCTGTCGAGAAGTTTTAAATAGTTCTCGATAAACTCGAACAATAATTAACTTACACGACATGACCGATTATAAACTCAAGGTTGAGATTCGTACTGAAAAATCCTCCAAAGGTGGCTCCGTTGGGGCCAAACAATTGCGTAAAATAGGACGGGTTCCTGCTGTTGTTTATGGTAATAATTTTGACAATGTTTCTATTTCTCTTGAAAAAATTGCATTCAATCATCTTTTTCGTGAAGCTGGAACATCAAATTTAATCGAGTTAGCCATCGCTGATATGAAGCCATTTAAAACCTTGGTCCATGACCTTCAAAGAGATCCTCTGACTGAAGAAATTATTCATGTCGATTTCTTCAAAGTTAACATGAAAGAAAAAATTCATGCCGAAGTTCCGTTGAACTTTATCGGTGAGTCACCTGCTGTCATCAATCTTGACGGATCACTCATTACACCGGTTGACGCTATAGAAGTTGAATGTCTACCGGCTGATCTACCATCAGAGATCGATGTTGATCTATCTGGCCTTGACGATTTTGAGAAAAATATAAAGGTTTTAGATCTTAATGTGCCTGAAGGTGTTGAGGTTTTGTCTGAGCCGGAAGAAATTGTCGTCTTCGTTCAAGAGCCTCGGAGTGAAGAGGAGCTGGCTGAGCTTGATACCGCTGTAGAGGAAAATGTCGAAGCCGTTGAAGTCGAACACACCGGCGAGGAAGCACCTGCCGAAGGCGAAGCCGCTGAGGCTGGCGAAATCAATGTTGAAGATAAAAAAGAAGAGTAATTCTTCTGTCATTTCGACCAACGCGGAGAAATCTTTTCATAATTTTAATTTGATCTCAAATATGATAAAATCCTCGAGTAGCTTCGGGGATTTTATTTAAAAAAAGTGTCCGTCATTCCCGCGTAGGCGGGAATCTAGGCGGCAGTGACATTAAGGAATGGATTCCCGCCTCCGCGGGAATGACGGATGCAAAGAGTCATTAGGATGCTTGATAATTCAAAAAATCACCGATTTTTTATTAAGGCCTTTGGTTGTCAGTATAACGAATTCGATGCGACAGAGCTGGCAAATGAATTAAAACTGCGTGGTTTTGTCGAGTCAACTTTGGATGAAGCTGATTTTGTTTTTGTTCTAAATTGTTCTGTCCGCAAAACCGGTGTCGACCGAGCGATGGGATTTATCAGAAACTTAACAGAGAAATATAACAAAAAAGTCTATCTTTCTGGCTGTATACTCGAAGCCGATAAAAAGCGTTTTGGCAAAAAAGGCGTGAGGTTTTTTGATTTGAATAATATTAACAAACTATTTGGCAACGAACTTCGAGCTACTAACACCCAGCTACCAACTACCTCAAAATTCATACCTATTATGAAAGGTTGCAACAATTTTTGCTCGTATTGTGTCGTGCCTTACACCCGAGGACGGGAAATTTCTAGACCATTTGACGAAGTGATTGCGGATGTCAAAAAAGTCGTTGCTTCTGGTCATAAAGAAGTCTGGCTGTTAGGGCAAAATGTGAACAGTTATCAATGTACTTGCCCTACTTATTCTGTCATTCCCGCGGAGGCGGGAATCCAGGACTCGCCACATGGATCCCCGGGCACCACTCTCAAGAACACCGCTGGTCCCGAGGATGACGGCTTGATTGGATTTGCCGATTTATTAGTCAAAATTAATGATCTGTCCGGCGACTTCATAATATATTTTACTTCCAATCATCCTAAAGATATGTCGGACGAAATAATTGGGGCGATTGCAAAATTGCCGAAAGTTGTCAAAATTATTCACCTCCCAATTCAGTCCGGCAGCGACAAAGTATTACGAAGTATGAAAAGACCATACACTATTGAACAATATCTGAGATTGGTTCAGAAAATAAAAAAGAAAATTCCTAACATCAAGATTACCACTGACGTCATCGTCGGTTATCCGACTGAAACTGAGGATGATTTTCAAAAAACCGTCACTGTTTTTAAGAGTATTGGATACTTTCAGGCATATATCAACAAATATTCGCCCCGCGAGGGCACTGCCGCCCACAAACTCGGCGATCCGATTCCTTGGTTAGAAAAAGAGCGCCGCTGGCGGATTTTAAATGAGATTGCAAACAATAAGTAGCTTAAGATACTTGAGCAACTTAAGCTGCTTATCTTTTTTCCAGTCTTTTTTTAAATAAGTTCTCTGAATATCCGCCACTGTTCACGAACTTATCCTCTGCTGCTTTGATCTGCTTGTACAAAAGATATGTTTCAATATGACAAAGCGACAATAAAAAGTTCGCATCCTTCTCAGGTTCGCCAAAAAGTTTTGGACGCTCAAGTAATTGGCCTGACGCACTTAAATTCTTCAGGTTGCTCAACCTATAAGCTAAATTTCGAAAATCAGTGATTCTCTGATCATTCTTATCATAAATTGTCATTCCATTTTGGCGTAAGAAATCCTCAAAATCACTTAAGAGTTCTTCAAAAGATGCGTTTGCAACTCCAAGCAATTTTATTTCACCTTTTGACGAGACCAATCTTTGCCCAACTGCTTCCACAATGTTTTGTTTGCCGCTTCGACCGGCTTGAATCATTTGATCACCAGATCGATAATCAGGCCTCGCCTTTAGTCGGCTGTACTTACCCAAAATATATTGATCAACAAATTCCGCGGTCAGATCGTGAATGATTTCAGCATATCGGTAAGTTAAAAGATTCTTGACTTTATTCATCTCTCCTCCACTAAATCTAAGTGGCTTAAGAGTCTTGAGCTACTTAAGCTGCTTAATGAGATCTTCCAGCGAAATCTGACCCTTGTCGCCTTCGCCATATTTGCGGATAGAAATTTTTTTGGCTTCAATTTCTTTGTCGCCAACAATAATCATATAGTGAATTTTTTGCATTTCGGCATCGCGGATTTTCCGGCCGATTGATTCGGTCCGGTCGTCGAGTTCGACTCTCACTCCAGCATCAAATAATTGTGATTTTATTTTAGCGGCATAATCCAGATGACGATCGGAAATCGGCAGGACGATCGCTTGAACCGGCGCCAGCCAGACCGGAAACGCACCGGCAAAATGTTCGGTGATGATGCCGATAAACCGCTCAACCGATCCCAAGACGACACGATGGAGCATGACCGGTCGCTTTTTCGAGCCGTCTTCAGCAATATATTCCAGATCAAATCGTTCCGGCATCTGAAAATCAAGCTGAATAGTACCAAGCTGGTGAGAGCGGCCAATGGCATCTTTGATATGAAAATCAATCTTCGGTCCGTAAAAAGCCCCGTCGCCAGGATTTAATTGATATTCTATGCCTTTCGCTTCCATGGCGCTGGTCAATGCCGCTTCAGCTTTTTTCCACATCTCGTCAGAACCCATCGATTTTTCCGGTTTTGTTGAGAGTTCGAGATGGTATTTCAGTCCGAGCTTGCCATACATTCGGTCAATTAATCCCATCAAATCGACCACTTCTTGCTGAATTTGATCTTCAGTGCAAAAAATGTGAGCATCATCCTGATGAAATTGCCGCACTCTCATCAAGCCATGCAAAACGCCGGCCAGTTCGTGACGGTGCACCAATCCCACTTCGGCCATTCGAATCGGTAATTCTCTATAGGAGTGAAGTCCGGTTTTATAAATCAGTAGACTGCCGGGGCAATTCATCGGTTTGACAGCGAAATCCCGGCCATCAATCTTGGTAAAATACATATTTTCCTTGTAATGATCCCAATGGCCGGATTTTTCCCAGAGCACCCGATCCAAAATAATCGGGGTTTTGACCTCAACATAACCGGCTTTTTGGTGTTCGTCCCGCCACCAGTCCATCAGACAGTTCCAGATGACCATCCCCTTGGGATGCCAGAATGGAAAGCCAGGACCTTCATCGTGGAAAGAAAATAAATCCAGTTCTTTGCCAAGTTTACGGTGGTCACGCTTTTCCGCTTCGACCAAAAATTCTTCATACTTTTTGAGATCATCTTTTGTTTCGAAAGCGAGTCCATAAATGCGTTGGAGCATGGCGTTTTTCTCATCCCCCCGCCAATATGCACCGGCAATTTTGTCGAGTTTCCAACCGATATCTCTCAGTGCTTTGGTCGAACTGACATGGGGGCCTTTGCAAAGATCGGCAAATGAATCTATTGTATAGAAGCCAACTTTTTCATCCAGTAACCCTTCGATCAATTCAACTTTGTATTTTTGGTTATTTTTTTTGAATAGTTCTAGCGCTTCATCTCGCGACTTTTCCGACTTCACAATTGGAAAATCTTTATTAATAATTTCCCGCATTTTCTTCTCAAGTTTTGGCAAATCTTCCGGTGAGAATGATCTCGGCAAATCGAAATCGTAATAAAAACCATTGTCAATTGCCGGCCCGATCGCCAGCTTTGCCTCAGGAAACGTCTCGATCACAGCCATCGCCATAACATGGCTGAGTGAATGCCGCGCCGCTTCAATATTAATTTTTTCCATATCAATCCTTCCTATAATTCCTTTTTAAATTGTTGCTGTATTTTTGATTTTTCGTAACTGATTTTTTCGTAAAATCCATGAGCCTCGATCCTTTTTATATTTGAAACAAATTTTAATGTTTTACTGCCTTTTTTCTTCGCCCACGCTTCGACAGATTTCATCAACTTCTGACCAAGTCCCATGCCTCTCGCAACATCATCGACTATCAACCCCTCTAGCCTGGCCTGGTTGCCATTAAGTAATTCATAAATTAAAACGACATAGGCGTATCCAAGCACCCTCTCACCGACATGCTCGGCGACAAAAATTACCTGATCTCGCCGCTTTATTATCTTGGCCAAGCGCTCTTTTGCCTCATTCTCGGTCATCACATGGCAAAGCTCGAGAGATAATTCACTGATAAACTTGGCATCTTCAACCCGGACTTTTCGGATTATAATTTTGACTTTTTTAACTTCGACCATAATTTTTTTAGTCACTTTGCTTTCTCGCCTAAATAAAAAAGACCAGCGTCGCGAGAGCCCCACAAAGGGACGGTTCCATCTCGCTCTGGTCTTAATTTACCGATTCGCTTCGGTCGGCGCCAAGTCTCGCTAGTTGGTAGCTAGGTCAAAAACTTGGATTCAATGCTTAGATTATAGCATGTTCGTAAACATTTTTCAACTATTTTTTCTTTAATTCACCGTAGGCTTGCAGTTCGTCACTGAAGTGCTCAAGCGCAATGCCACATTTCGCAAATAATTCAACAGCTTGCCCGCCATCCTGGTATCGCTTTTGGCATACAACCCGTTTGATACCACAATTGATAATCATCTTGGCACAGACCGGACAGGGTGTCATCCGGCAGTAGAGTGTAGCTCCGTCAATTGAAGCGCCTTTTTTGGCTGCCTGACAAATGGCATTTTGCTCGGCATGCACAGTTCGAACACAATGATTAGAAATTGTGCCGTCAATATTCAAGCGCTTTTGAAACTGATGACCAACTGTATCGCAATGATCATCTCCGGCGGCCGAGCCAACATAGCCAGTCGCAATAATTTGTTTGTCTTTTACTATAACACAGCCACTGCGCCCACGTTCACAAGTTGACCGCTTGGACACCGATTCCATAACCTCCATAAAATACTCATCCCATGTCGGGCGGATGTAATCGGTAATTCCTTCAACATTCGCGATCTTTTGACTTTCGACTTTTAACTTTCGACTATTTTTGGGGCTCATCTTGCTTCCGAAATTAATTTATCAATTTTAGTATTTAAATCTTCAAAAGTCCCGTCATTTATAATTTCTTTATCAGCCATGGTAAAACATTTAGTCATGTTCATCCCCCCGCCAGTACCATCGGCTTGTTTGGCTTCAATTTCCTGAAGCTCGGCCATATTTTTAATGTCACCTTCGCGATTTCGCTCAATTAGTCTTTTAAGCCGTATTTCTGTCGGTGCATCAAGTCTAATCAACGTAAATTCAGACTGATTCCGTAGAAATTCAATCTCACCAACTTGCCGGATTGACGTTATCACAACATCGTCGCCAGATTTAATTTCTTTGACAGCCTTCTCAGCCAGAAAACCATGCCCTTTTTCATTTCTCAGATTGTTGCCGAATTCAGTCATATTTGCAGTGGTCATTTCTTGGCCTTCTTCACGCATTATTTTGCGTAGAATGTCAGATAATGAGATTGCTTTGAAGTTTTTTGTTTTAAGATAATCCGCCACAGTGTCTTTGCCTGAAGCGATCGAACCAACTATTCCAATGATCATTTTACTCCTTGACTAGTTCTAAAAATTTAAACTTATTTTTGCCGTTGTCGTGTTTTTCTTCGGTGATGACTTTGGTGAATATTTTATCATACTCAGGAAAATAAACATCAGCGTCAAATTTACCTTCTACAATGGTTAAATATAATTTGTCGGCAAACGGCAGGGCTGCGGCATAAACCATGCCGCCGCCGATGACAAAAATTTCCTCTTGATCGAATTTACCAGCCAGATCAAAAGCCTCTTCGAGTGAATGAGCGATGTGTGCCCCTTCGCATTTAAAATCTTTGGCAAAAGTCAAAATAATATTGGCCCGTTTGGGTAAAAGTCGGCCGATCGAGCGATAAGTCCGCTCGCCCATAATAACCGGATGACCCAGAGTTTTCTCCTTAAAATGGGCCAGATCTTCGGGGATATCCCAAAGAAGCTGGTTATTTTTACCAATCGCCCGGTTCTCGGCAATAGCGACGATGATACTAATTTGTGGTTTCTTTTCCATGTTTAGCTTATTGCTTACTGCTTAAAAGCTTACTGCTTGTTTAAACGGCTATCGGCGCCTTTATTCCCGGCTCCGGGTCATAGTTTTCTAGTATGAAATCATCATACTTGAAATCGTCGATGTTTTTAATTTTGGGATTTAATGTCATCGTCGGCAATTTTTTTGGTTTGCGTGATAATTGTAGTTTGACTTGGTCAAAATGGTTCTTGTAAATGTGGACATCACCAAAAGTATGAATAAATTCGCCCGGTTTATAGCCAGTGACTTGGGCAATCATCATCGTCAGCAACGAATACGAAGCAATATTGAACGGCACACCAAGGAAACTGTCG
>Ga0209542_10016094_pt1 | contig 12454 bp, 14 predicted proteins | sample RifCSPhighO2_01_FD_184028 | JGI IMG/M metagenome (GOLD analysis project Ga0209542, IMG submission 184028) | Soil microbial communities from Rifle, Colorado - Rifle CSP2_plank highO2_0.1 (SPAdes) (version 2) | ecosystem: Environmental > Terrestrial > Deep subsurface > Rock core/Sediment ...
CCTGTTTTAGACACCGCCTTCAGAGACTTAGAGGACCTCCGCGACAAGCTCCAGCAGGCGCAAGAAAGGCTTTTTAATTTCGGGCTTTATCTTACAATTTACGGAAACACTCTTGAGGAATTAGACAAGGTGGAGGCGGAAATAAAATCAATGCTTGAGTCCCGCCTGGTTTACGCAAAGCCAGCGCTCTTTCAGCAAAAAGAGGGGCTGGATTCCGTCCTACCGACGGGCACGGATACGCTCGCGATAAATAACTACTTAAATTCCGCTCCAGCTTCCAGCGTTTTTCCATTTGTTTCTTTTGACCTTACTTCTAATAAAGGCATCCTTTACGGAATAAACTCGCACAATAACTCGCTCGTGCTTTTCGATAGGTTTAGCATGGAAAATTATAATTCCGTCATTTTTGCCAAAGCCGGCGCTGGAAAATCTTACGCGACAAAATTGGAAATTTTGCGTTCTTTGATGTTTGACGCGGACATAATAGTGATTGACCCGGAGCGCGAGTACGAATATCTGGCAGAGGCAGTTGGCGGAAGATATTTCAATATTTCTCTGACTTCGCATCATCACATAAACCCGTTTGATCTGCCGGCTCCGAGAGAAGACGAGTCGCCGACGGACGTATTAAGATCGCACATTATCAACTTGGTTGGGCTTTTTAGAATAATGCTGGGGGGGCTTACGCCGGAGGAAGATTCAATAATTGACCGTGCGATAACTGAAACCTACGCATCTAGGGACATCACTCCGGAGTCGGATTTTTCAAAAGCCATACCCCCGATACTCTCCGACTTTGAACTGGTTTTGGCGAATATGGAAGGGGCGGAGTCGCTTGCCCAGCGGATAAGGAAATTCACCCAAGGAACTTGGGCGGGATTCATAAACCAGCCGACGAATGTGGATATAAAACAAAAATTCGCGGTTTTTTCCGTGCGCGACATGGAAGAAGAGTTAAGGCCTGTCGCGATGTACCTCATCATCAACTACATCTGGAGCGCGATAAGAACGGAAATCAGAAAAAGGATTCTAGTGGTAGATGAAGCGTGGTGGATAATGAAAAACGAAGACGGGGCATCTTTTCTTTACGGCATCGCGAAGCGCGCGAGAAAATATTATCTGGGGTTAGCCACCATCACGCAAGACGTCGGCGATTTTTTAAATTCTCCTTATGGGAAACCTCTGATTACCAACTCGTCCATCCAAATACTTCTGCGCCAGTCACCGGCTTCCATTGAGATTTTAAAACAAATCTTTAACCTTACAGACGAAGAAAAATTCCTGCTTTTGGAATCAGACGTGGGAGAAGGGCTGTTTTTCGCGGGGCTAAAACACGTCGCGATTAAAATTCTCGCGTCGTACACGGAAGATCAGCTGATTACGTCAGACCCAGCCCAGCTTTTGGCGATTAAAAAGGCTAAGGAAGAATTTCAGCAGCAAAAATGATAAAATAAAACAAATGGCACGAATAAATAAAATTTTAATAACCGCGCTCGCCCTTGCCATCACATGGCAGGCTAACGCCCTTACTCTTTCTTCCCCGACCGATTTGACGCTTAAAACTTCCGTCAAATTTCCGAAAGCCGGCGAAGCTTTTAGAGTTGAGGCGCAATCTTTCGCCTTTGACCTGACAAGAGCGGATATTGACTGGTTCTTGAATGGCAAGCTCGCCGCCTCCGGAAGAGGGCTCCGCGCCCAAGAATTTACGGCCTCAAAACTCGGATCGGTTATGAACATGCGCGTCGCGGCGATCTCCGAAGAAGGCGTGGGGTATGAATCACTGCTTTCTATCCCCATAAACGACGCGGATCTGGTAGTTCGCCCGTTAACTTATACTCCTAGTTTTTACAGAGGCTCCGCGCTGCCCACGCCAGGGAGCCTTGTGGAAATCACAGCCATGCCGCATGTTTTTAGAGGCGGCGCGCGAATCTCTGCGCAAAACCTTGTTTATGAATGGAAAGTTGATAACATTTTTTTGGGAAACGAATCCGGGGGAGGAAAGAACAAATTACTCTTGTCTTTGGCTGACGTAAGCGGGAGCAGTTATCTTGTATCCGCTAAAGTCAGCGCGCCGGGGAGCAATGTATCAGTTGAAAGAAGCATTCGCGTAAAAACCGCGAGCCCAGAAATACTTTTTTATCAAATAAATTCTCTTGCCGGAACTCGGCCGTTTGCTTTTTCCGGCCTGCGAATCTCTGCCGGGGAAAAAATATCTATTTCGGCAGAGCCGTATTTTTTTGATCTCGCCTCTCTCGCGAAGGCGGTATTTTCCTGGCTCGCGGATGGAGTTCCGTTGACAGATGTGCAAAATCCACGGCTTTTGGAATTAAAATCTCCGGAAGGAACGGATTCGCAAGGAACATTTAATTTAAAAATTGAAGATAAAAATACAATTTTCCAAAACGCTGAGGCAAATTTATCAATAACGTCATCCCTATGAACTTATTTTGGCTTATCCCTTACGCGCGCGCGGTTGAATATAATTTAATCCAGCCGCTACCCGGCGTGCAAAAAGTTTCCAGCTTTCCGGAGTATATCGCAAGCATACTCCCATTTATACTAAGCCTCGCCGCGGTGCTGGCTGTTGTGATGATCGTCGTGGGCGGAGTGGAATACGCGGTTTCGCTTTCCGAAGAAGGCAAAAAAAACGCGCGTGGCAGAATAAATAGCGCGATTTTTGGCCTCCTCCTCGCGCTAGTTTCATATCTTATTCTTTACACAATCAATCCGGATCTGACAAAACTTAAACTTGATATCCAAAACCTGCCGAGCACCGGCACTGGAACACAGCCTCCGCTTGGCAATACAAATCAATTGTCAAATATCATGCAACCTCCGGTAAGTTCATTTCAGCCTCGATGCGTTGCTAACTTGGCGGCATGCCAAACGGCTGGAGGAACGCAATCTGGCACTCCTATTACCTGCCAAGTAGCTACCGGTAATTATTGTGGGGGCGCTACTAGTTTTTGTTGCATAAAATAATATGGAAAATCTCTTAACAAAAAGAGATGCGATAGTTGCGAAAGAAAAAACCGCTCAAGAACGGCAGGATGAAATTTTCAGAAAAATGTCCGCGGATAAAAAAGTGGAATTGGGTTCCGCACTTTGGAAGTTGGCTAAAGATTTAGTAGGAAACAAAATAAGCTATGGAACAAATAGATCCAAGAAAACTCCTGATTCATATAGCGCGAATTCTTGAGCGCCTTAACATTCCTTATATCGTCACCGGCGGAATTGCTGTCTTGGTTTGGGGCAGACCAAGGTTTACCGCCGATATAGATATGGTCGTGGAATTAAAAACAAGCAATATTCCTAAACTGGGAAAGGCTCTGTTGGAGCTAAGCGAGGCGGGGTATGTTGACAGACAATCCATAAAAAAAGCAATTTTACAAGAAGGTGAATTTAATTTTGTAGACGGGGAAACCGGCGTAAAAGTGGACTTTTGGGTGTTAAAAAAAAACGCGTTTGATGTTTCGAGATTGCAAAGAAAAATAGCTAAAGAAATTCTGGGCCAAAAAATATATTTTTCCTCTCCAGAAGATCTCATGTTAATCAAACTGCAATGGTTTAAAGAATCAGAATCAAGCCGTCAGATAGAAGATGTTGAGTCTATTTTGAAAATCTCCGGCGATAAACTGGATATGCAATATTTGAAAGTTTGGGCACTAAAATTAGGCGTGGCCGAAACATTGGAAAAACTACTGGTTAAAAAGGTATAATAAGAATTAAGAACATGGAAAATCTCTTAACAAAAAGAAATGTGATAATCGCGGTGGTAGTGACTGTAATAATCATCGGGGCTTTGGTTTGGTTTGGATTGAAAAATGGCGCGGAAGAGGGCGGTGGATTTTTGGGATTGTTTCCTTCTGGTTCTGAAACGCCGCCTTCCGGGGAAAAACCTGGTTTTGAATCTACAAAAAAAACAGGCTTTAAAGAGGAGGACGGCATCGGCGAATTACCTTTAACTCCTGAAGCCGCGCAAAATCTTCCAATCGGCACCTTAATCCGGCTAAACGACGCGAATATCGTTTCGTTAGTTCCGGTTGGAACAACTTCCGTAAAATATCATAAAAATATCCCAGAAAATCTCGGGCATCTTTTTCAAAGGCGCGCGGACGGGTCAAACGAAGAAACAAGAATCGCGAATTTTACGATTCCGCAAATTCTCCGCGTAGTCTGGGCTCCGGACGCAAAGCGCGCCGTAATTTTTTATAATTTAGAAAGCCAAGTCCGCAAACTACTGATAGACTATTCGGCCGCGACTCCAAAAACAAATTTTTTACCGGACGCGGTCGCGGACGTTGCCTTTTCTCCGGATTCCAAATCCATAGCCTTTATAAATGATCTGAGTGAAACACAAAATATTTTTGTCGCCTCGTCCGACTTTAGAAATCAAAGAAAGATTTTGGATAACAATGTCCCGGGCTTTGAAATATCGTGGATATCGCAAAATACTTTGGCTCTCAAAACAAAATCTTCTTACGCCGTCCGCGGATTTTTATACATGCTGGATATAAACACAGGCGCGCTCGTAAAAATAGCGGAGGGGCTTGGCTTGGACGCCGTCTGGAATAGCGACGGATCCGGCGCGCTTTATTCTTCGGCCACGCCCGACGGCAATATGCTCAATTTAAAATTCGCTGACACAAAAACAGGGGAAATAAAAGATTTGGGCATAAAAACAATCGCCGAAAAATGCGCCTTTCTTAAAACCTTAAAAAATGTCGCTTATTGTGGAACACCCCGAGCCGAGTCGAGGGACGGGTTGCCCGATGCTTGGTGGCAGGGAAAAATTTCTTTTCAGGATGATTTTATGGCAATTGACACAACTATCGCAGAAACCCTATTTTTTGTTCAAACTCCGCTAGACATCACAAACCCAAAATCCTTAGCTAACGACTCCTATCTTCTTTTCCGCGACAAATTTTCCGGCAATTTGTGGAGTTTAAAATTAAAACAGTAATGTTAGACGAGCTTAAAAAAATCGGGCTTTCAGAAAACGAGACAAAAACATACCTGGCGCTTTTGGAATTGGGCGGCTCAACCGCGCAGGAAGTTTCCCAAAAAGCCGGGGTCAAGCGCGCGACAACTTACGTGCAATTAGAAGCCTTGATGAAATTGGGGCTTGTAACTTCGTTTGAAAAAGCTCCCGAAAGAAAAAATGGCGCGCCGAAAACTTTTTTTCGGGCCGAGGATCCGGAACATCTTGCTAAAATATTAGAGCGCGCAAAAAAGCTGGAAGAAGAGCGCGGCAGAGCGCTTTCAGCAATTTTACCGGACTTGGAAAAATTATATCTTTCGGCCGGCGAACGCCCGCGCGTAAGATTTTTCGAGGGAATAGAAGGAGTCAAAACGATGCTCTCTGGAACATTTAAAGTAAAAACCGAGGCAAAAGAAATTCTCGGCATAACCGATTTGAATAGCGCCCTTCAGATTTTTCCTAAACTCGCGGAGGAGTACGCTCCCGAACGCGTCAAACACGGGATACATTCGCGGATTATCTATACCGGCTCGCAAGGCCCAATTCTTAAAAAAACAGATTTGGCCATGCTGCGCGAATCGCGCTTTTTACCAAAAGATAAATTTCCTTTTTCCGGCGACATAAGTATTTACGGAGACGAAGTTGTAATATCGGCCATCAAAAGCGCGAAACCGTTCGGCATTATTATAGAAAGCAAAGAAATCGCGGATTCTTTGCGCGCGGTTTTTGAATTGGCCTGGCAGGGAGCTGTAAAAAATTAAAAAAGGGGCCGCGAACGCGACCCTTTTTCTCAACTTTTTTGATCTAAACCACAACACTCTTTTGGGCTATCAAGCCCGAAAAAACAAAGTTCAAACAAACCGCTCACATTCAATCCATTTCAATCTACACTCCTCTCATTAGCTTTCACCTCCTTCCGCTTTCTATTATACTCCTTTCATAAAAATTGTCAAGGGGTATCGGAAAAATAGCTGTCAGTACCCAAAGACAGCTTGAATAAGGCTAAATTAGGCTAATTTGTCAAAGGGGCTTGACAAATCTTTTAATAGGAGTATAATGGGGATAGTTAGCGTTAACAGTGCGGATAGCAGGGTATCGAGGGCATAAACCTAAGTAATAAGCCCCGGCCTTGAACTATCCGGCAGTTTGATAGGGTAAAAAACATGGGTGGCAACTCCCTCTTGGGAGGCCAAAGGTCATTGTGAGTGCTCCTTTGGCCTCTCCGGAGGAAATTGAAAAAACAAGAGGATCGAAAAAGGGAAAAACCCTTTGGGGCGCATGGGGAATGGCGTCCTTCAACCGCAAAGTTGGGTAAGCAATTATCCGGCCGAGCGCATCGCAAAAGGCTGTGTTCAAGCCGAAAAGAAGCTGTGGCTGAAAATTTCACGCCAACCAGGCCCTCTTCATTCCCCGCTCCACCTATAAACCCCATATTATGGCGCGAAAAACGCCCAAATACCCGTTTTGGGGATGTTCCGGGCACGGGTGAGCCAGATAATCATCCAGTGGCAAAAACATCCCACCCCATCAAAGCCCCTTGAATTATCGGGGGTTTTGATGGGGGAAAGTGAGCGCGGGTAAAAACATTTCCGGAGTGCGACGTTCCGGAGTGCGACGTTTGGGAGTTGCGTCCTACCGCTTGCGGCGGTGTGTCTCCCCGGTGTGCCCGCAACATGCCGATTGCGCCGAAAGTGCGCGCCCAACTTACTTTCTCCGGCGAGGGTCAACAAGCCCTCGCCACCCCATCAAAGTTTTTATCGGATTAACCACTATGATATATCATAGTACTTGATGAAAACTTTGATGGGAGCGTCAAACACTCCAAAGTTCTTTGATTTAAAAAGTGGTTATAAAAAGTTTATCGCGATTTTGCTTTGCTATTTATGTATGCAATTAATCCGAACCCAACCAACAACAGAACCGCAAGCGGGACGAACGAAATAATGTCATTAATGTTCATATCTCAACGACGTTTACTTTGGATAATAATGACCCAGATGAGAATAGCTACGCCCAACGCAGTAGCTAACGTGTAAAATGTTAATAATGGTGTCATGCTTTTTGCGCTACGCTAAGGTTTGTAATTGCGGCCGATGCGCCCAAAAAGAACGCGGTTGCAACAATGCCTCCAAAAAACGCGAACCAGGAAGTTTGCCCGAGTGTGTTTGGGACAAACGCCCCAATCACTACCGAACCAAAAATAATCTTGGCTCCGTCAAGAAAAAATTCAGAAAACGTGCGTAAGTACGCATCAGAACTCATACCAACAATATAGCAAATTGACAACAAAAGAGTCAAACTCCCATCAAAGCCCCTTGAATTGTCTGGGGTTTTGATGGGGGTTTAAGGATATAGTCCATCAGAAACAACTGGTGTGCAGGCCGAGCTTGATATAGCTTAGCTAAATATCCACTCCCCATGCACTTCGTCGGCGAAAGCTATTATGCTTTCGCCTTCCATCAAAGTTTTTATCAGATTAACCGCTATGATATATCATAGTACTTGATGAAAATGATGAAAATTTTGATGGGAGTTCTTTGAACCAGTGGGCAGGTGGTCGAAAGGTTAAGACGCCGGACTGTAACTCCGGAGCACGCCTCGCGCGCTGGTGGTTCAAATCCATCTCTGCCCACCAAAATTCTTCCATATTATACTTTCGTCTTTTGGGAAAAATTTTATTACAAAAAACCAAAAGAAAGGAGACAAAAACATGGAGGGATGGGGAATATGGAAACCTTGCGTTGTTTGGCGATATAAACTCGTCATACCGTGCAAAGACAGAAATCACGAAATTGCGTTGAGAGTTGAAAAATACTTTGACTCTATGCGCCAAGATTCAGATTCCGTACTTGTGTGCGACGACGAATCGCTGCAATTAGTCGCCCTTGATTTGGACGACGAAAGCCCGCTTTATTAGCGGGCCTTCCATCAAAGTTCTGATATTCCAACATTCTTGAGAATGTAGGAATGTTGTGAGATGAGGATTTTGATGGGAGAATAAAAATATGAAAGAAAATTTTCAAGAAAAACAACGGCCAACCAGAAAAGAAATTGAAAAAGCCAAGTTGGGTTTTGAGAGAATAGCGCGGCGATTAAATGAGCTCTGGCAAAAAGAAAGGCTGACCGCCGAAGAAGAAAAAGAGGTAGAGCTGATTTTAAACAACGCCGCGCATGTTGACGAAATGTTGCAGGAACAAAATAATCAGTAATCCACACACAAAAAAGATCTATCAAAAACTTGGTAGGCCTTCGGTGTTTTAGCCGTGCTTTTTGGGGCGTGGTATAATATAATTATAAACCCTTACATGGCGAAACTTAAAAAAGAAAATTTAATAGGGGGATGGAAAATAATCGCGAAATACCTCCGGCCGCACCGCGAGGCTGTTTTTCTTTTAAGCATCCTTAGCATTGTTTCGGCGATTTCAAGCGCCGCTGTTCCGTACCTCGCCGGTAAAATAGTGGATACAATAAAAACTTCTGAAGTTTTTTATTTTATTTTTGCATGGCTCATTTTGCGCTCAATTGGCAGCGCCATGGATTGGCGGTCTTGGCTGTTAAACAACAAACTGCAGGGTGTTTTGGAAAGTGAATATTTGGCGCGCGGATACGGAAAACTCTTGGAACTTCCGATGTCTTTTCATAAAACGCACAAAATGGGGGAGATAGCCAACAGAATCTCGCGCGCCTCAAATTGGTTAACCAGTCTAATTGGGGACGTGCTTATCCGTTTGGCTCCGCAGTTTATGGAAATTATTTTCGCGCTGGTGTTCGCTTTTTATATCCAACTGTATTTGGCGATGGCTTTGGTAGCGGGAGTTTTGATATATTGTTTCGTACTAACGAAAACGGCTCCGCGGATCGCGGCGATGTCCCTAAAAATGCACCGCGCCTATAACGTCGCCTACGGAGACGCGTACGACGCGGTTTTAAACGTGCAATCCGTAAAACAAGCCACGGCTGAAAACTACGAAAATAAAAAAATGCATAAAAATTTTTTCACAAGAGCCTATGGCGCCTGGTTTGGCATGCAAAAGCTCTGGAACGCGTTAGACGCCTCTCAAAAATCGCTCGTGGTTTTAGTCCAGTTTGCCATTTTCATGCTTTCCGTAAATTTCATACAAAAAGGCTCAATGACCATCGGCGAGCTGGTGATGTTCAACGGATACGCGGCAATGTTTTTTGGCCCGTTTATCGTTTTGGGAAATAATTGGAGAACGATCCAAAATGGCATTGTGGCGCTGGAAAGAGCTGAAAAAATTTTGGCTCTGCCAACAGAAGATTACTCGCCGAAAAACGCCGTTATTCTTGAAAAAATAAACGGTGATGTAGAATTTCAAGACATCGGTTTTTATTATTCAAAAAAACAGGGCGAAATTTTGAAAAATATTTCTTTTAAGGTTTCGCCGGGAGAAAAAATCGCGCTGGTTGGGGAATCGGGTGTTGGCAAAAGTACGCTGGTAGATTTGATTTCTTATTATTATAAGCCTTCTTTGGGAAAAATTTTAATTGATGGGCATAGCGTAAAAAACCTGGATCTCAAATTTTTGCGCTCGCAGATCGCGGTTGTCCCACAGGAAATAATGCTTTTTAACGATACCGTGAAAAATAATATAAAATACGGGAGCTTCGGTGCCTCGGATGAAAAAATTAAACAGGCCGCGTCTTTGGCGCACGCCGACGAATTTATAAATAATTTTCCAAAAAAATACGGGCAGGTTGTCGGCGAACGCGGAATCAAGCTCTCCATGGGCCAAAAGCAAAGAATTGCTCTCGCGCGCGCTTTTTTGAGAAATCCTAAAATTTTAATTTTAGACGAGCCAACCTCCGCGCTAGACGCCAAATCAGAAAAATTTATACAAGAGTCTCTGCGGGATCTCATGAAAGACCGCACAACTTTTATCATTGCCCACCGGCTTTCTACCGTCCGCGAGGTGGACAAAATTTTTGTGCTAGATCATGGCTCCGTTGCCGAATGCGGCACTCACGAGGAACTCACCGCAAAAAAAGACGGCCTATACCGCCGCCTCTACGAGCTGCAAGTTGGCTTTGATTAGCTTAAATTCAAGGGCTTTATCACTACTCGCCTTTCTATGCCTTCGCCGGTGGACTGGGTGGAAATATCCGGGTACTCCTGTAAAACGGAATGAACAATCCTGCGGTCATACGCATTCATCGGCGGCATTTCAACTTCTTTTTTAAAATAACGCACCCTTTGGGCGTGCATTCTAGCCTGATCTTTTATTTCCTCCACCCTTTTTTTATTGTAGTCATTTATATCTATTAAAAATTGGGTCGGCGCCGAAGCGGAAGGAAACTTTTTTTCATATATTTTTTTAATCAAGTAGGAAAACGCGGCCAAATGCTTGCCTCCTTCGCCTATTAAAAGCGGTGCTTCCGCGCCGGGAATTTTTATAAAAAACCAGCTTTCATCTCCGCCCTCTTGAAATTCCAAAGAATAATTAACTCCCATTAGATCCAAAACCAACTTAATGGTTGATTCCGCAAACTCGTATTGCTCTTTTTTATTGTTTTCCATCTGAAGCGGCTTGTTTTCTTACCACCGCTTCGTGGATTATAGCAAACACATTCATCGCCGTCCAGTAAAGAGAAACTGCCGCCGGCAATTTGAAGGCGATAAAAAATATCAATATCGGGAAAAAATACGTCATCTGAAATTGCAATGCGCGCTGGGTGTTGTCGCCGCTTTTGGCGGCCGCGTTTCCCGGAGGCATGGCAAGCTTTGCCTGAAAATATTGCGATACCGCGGACAGAGCGGCCAGACCGACGCTCGGCTCTGTAAGCTGGATAAAACCCAAAAATAAAGTATTAACTGTTTCCGGCGCCGCGATAAAAGAGTAAATTTCCGATCCGGGAAACGGTATGCCTTTCCAAAACACCTGATAAAGCGCGATTAAGAGCGGCATCTGAATTAAAAGCGCGAAAAAACCGGAAAACGGACTTACTCCGTGTGCTCTGTAAAGCGCCATCATCGCTTCGGCTTGTTTTTCTTTGTTTTGGTTTTGCGCGTAAATTTTTTTCATTTCCGGCTCTATCGCCTTCATCTTTTTTTGGGTGTGGAGCATTTTATGAGTCAAAGGAAAGGTGACGATCTTTATAATTAACGTGAGCAAAATAACCGCCAGCCCCAAATCGCGCCCCGGAAGAACCGCGGTAAAGAAAACAAGGCCGTTTAAAAGCGGCCTGTAAAATATTTCATTAAAAACCAGCTTTATGTAATACATCTTTCGCGTCTTTTTTTAGCTCCGCAAAACTAAAGGCCTTTTTAGTAGAAAGCCTCACTGAAAATACCATATCCCAGCCCGGCGGAATTTCTCGGATCTCATCCCTTATAATTTCATTAAGCCGCCTTCTGGTCAAATTCCTGGCTGCAGCGCTTTTTTTGGGTCCGGACACTATAAACGCGAATCTTTTTAAATTTCTGCTATTCGGCTTGATCCGCAGCAAAATATCGCCTTCTTTTATGGCGCGGGTTTTTCCTGAAAAAAATACCGCAAGCTCGCGTCTGCCCAATCTAATCATACCACAAGGCTTGCCCTGCCTTTGCGCCTTCTTCTCCTAAGCACATTTCTGCCGGTTTTTGAGCTCATTCGCCTCAAAAAACCATGAGTGCGCGCCCTTTTTTTCTTTTTTGGCTGATAAGTTACTGACATTTGTAATAATTCTACAATGAATTTTATAAATTGCAATATTCACAAGTCTTCCACAATCTATTAACATCTTTTACAATGCGGGTTTAATAAAAACTTTTATAGTAAGATTATGACAAATGATGAACTTTGGTCAAAAGCGCTAACGGAGATAGAATTAGCCGTGTCGCGCGCTAATTTTGTAACTTGGTTTAAAGATACAAGGATTGTAGAGCAAAATGACGGCGCCGTGACCGTGGGCGTGCCGAATGGCTTCTCCCAGGAATGGCTGGAAAATAAATATCACAAGTTCATACTTAAGTCTTTGAGGGGCCTTGTACCGGAAGTCAGGTCAATTAATTACAAAATCATCCAAGCAGACCCGCACCTAAAAATCAGGCAGAAGAAAGATTTTGCCCCTGTCGTGGACGAACAAATGGATTTCAAGGAGTTTCATATTGATCCAAAAACAAATCTAAACCCCAAATACACGCTTGAAACATTCATTGTCGGTCCGTTTAACGAGCTTGCTCACGCGGCGGCTCTTGCGGTGATCAAAAGCCCGGGAATGGTTTATAATCCGTTGTTTATATACGGCGGGGTCGGCCTGGGAAAAACACATCTACTGCAGGCGATAGGGAACGCCATCGCAAAAAGCAATCCCTCTAAAAAAGTTCACTATATAAGTTCTGAGAAGTTCGGCAATGAAGTTGTTTCGTCCATTTTAAATAATTCAATCCATAATTTCAAGGAAAAATACAGGGACTTTGATCTTTTGGTCGTAGACGATGTGCAATTTTTTTCCGGAAAAATAAAGACCCAGGAA
>Ga0209542_10016096_pt1 | contig 12453 bp, 13 predicted proteins | sample RifCSPhighO2_01_FD_184028 | JGI IMG/M metagenome (GOLD analysis project Ga0209542, IMG submission 184028) | Soil microbial communities from Rifle, Colorado - Rifle CSP2_plank highO2_0.1 (SPAdes) (version 2) | ecosystem: Environmental > Terrestrial > Deep subsurface > Rock core/Sediment ...
ACAGGTTTATGTAATCAGAGCAGGAAAACGTCCATGGAAATTATGTATCAATTCTAAATGTAAATTAAAAGAAGCATGGGTTAAAAAAAGAGAAGAAAAATCTGAATCCCAATCAGAAACTATATCAGAAGAACCTATTAGCCTAATAAACCCTCCAAAAAAGGTTGTAAAGAAAACCACAAAGAAATCAACAAAAAAACAAACAAAGAAAAACCATAAATCAAAAAAGTAACTTTTATAAAAGTAATATTAACATTTTCTTAACATGGCAAAGTTAAAACCTAAACATTTACTATATTCATTATTTGTAATAATATTAATTTTCTTAGTAGCAACAACAGGTTTCATGCAATATTGGTTTATGGACAATAAAGATGAAAAATTATGGACTTACAATAATGGAATTATTCCTGGAGCAGAATCTAAAATATATGTAGGTGATAGTGATGAATGTTGGGTTTTAGTTCATGGTTACACATTAACACCTGCAGAAATGACAGAATTAGCAGAACAAATCCACCAAAAATACAAAGATACTGTATACATCCCAAGATTAGATGGCCACGGTCAAGTCCCAAGTGAATTAGAAAAATATTCAATTGAACATTGGTACAATCAAGTTGAACAAGTAGCATTAGAAAATAATTGTCAATATCTTGTAGGTAGTAGTATGGGTGCAAGTTTAGTTTTAAGATATGCAGAAGAAAATAGTCCTAAGAAGATAGTACTTTTAGGAACATTAATTAAACCCGAACCAGATTATTTGCCTATGACTCAATTAATTCCAATCTTAGCTCCTATATTAAAATACACTAAAAAATCAGAACCAGGAGCAACAATCCTAAATATTGAAGCAAGAAAAGACCATATAAGTGTTTATAATTTTCCATTAAAACCTGTTGCTAAATTATTGAAATTTAATAACCTAGTAATTCAAGATTTAGATAAGATTGAATCAGAAGTTTTATTCATACATTCAGATAAAGATAATGTAGCTAATTTTGAAGCAGCATATGAAACTTACCAATTACTAAACAACAAACAAGAATTTATTCACCTAACTAATGGTGGACACGTTAATCTAAAAGATTACGATAAACAAATAGTAATTCAATCAATTTTAGATCTCCGAGAATCTAAACAGCAATAAAACCATCTTGGGTAATTTCAAAATTCTTAAACGCATCATAAGGTTTCATCAAAACAATTCTTCTAGGATTCTTCTCTAACCTAATTAATACATCACAATTCGGAACAACAATATCTCCAGCAACAGGTGAAGCAATTTTACTTTCTAATTTAGAATAAACTTGATTAGCTGCAATTACAGGTTTACCCTTATTTGCAATAGAAGCTAAATACTTAAACTGTAATTTTAACATATTGTCAGCTTTACCTTTATTTACTTTAACATCTTTCCTGTAAAAAAAACTTAAAGTATCTATAATTAAAAAATCAAAATTAGATAATTCAATCAAACTCTTAATCTTATAATATTGTTCCCTAAAATCTTTAACTTTCAAAATAAAAACTTTATCAAGCAAATTTAAATAATCATTTCCTGCAATTTGTTGAAATCTTTGTGATGAAAATCCACCTTCACTATCAATATACAAAACTTTCTTATTTTGTCTTGCAGCAGAAATCGCAGCCATGATACACATAGTAGTCTTACCTGTAGCAGCTTCGCCATAAACACAAGTAACTTCATTTCTGTATCCACCTAAGAAATCATCTAATAATTTAGATCCAGTTTTAAGCATAAACTAAAATATTAAAGAATTGATTTAAACTTTTGTATTTCCTAATAGATACTTAATCAGACCAAGCAATTATACCTATTACAATTAAATTTACAATTGGAATTAATAATAATAAACTAATCCAACCAGGTTTATGTCTTTTCTCAGCAATCTTCCACCACCACCAAATCATTATTCCCCAACTAGCTAAGAAGCCAAGAGGTATAAAACCCACAATTAAAACAACTAAAAAAGTCCACCATTCAACTTTAGCAATCTGTGTCATTAAATATAAATTTGCAATAGGAATCCAAGCAAGCCAAGAATCTTTAGTTTTAGTTTTCTGAGCAATAGTCATCAAAGCATATGCCATGTAAATATATAATCCTAAAAATATCAAAAACATAAAGAACATCATTGCAATACCTAATCCTAAGAAATCATAAGGATTGTAAACATAACCAGGATACATCTTATCGATTAAAAAAAATTCAATCATCAAATATCTAACTATTAATTAATATTTAAACTTTATTACAAACAAAAATCTTTAAATACTATTTGCTTAACATAAAATTTATGGCAAAAGTAAAAGTTTGTAAAGTTTCAGATATCAAAGAAGGTGAAGGTAAATTAGTTCAAGCTAATGGTAAACAAATCGCTGTATTCAAGAAAGATGGTAAATTCTTCGCTATAGATAACACTTGTCCTCACATGGGCGGAAGTTTATGTGACGGAGATATTGATAATGAAGAAGTTACATGCCCTTTACATATGTGGAAATTTAATATCAAAACAGGTGAAAATACAATGCCTGGAATTGGGAAAATTGGTTCTTATAAAGTTGAAGTTCAAGGATCAGATTTATTTATTGAAGCATAATGGAACCAACCTTATTACATGTTGGTGTGTATTTATTTCTTATTAAAAATAAAAAATTACTTTATCTGCATAAACCTAATGATCCTATTTGGACTTGTCTTGGAGGTAGAATGTCTGAAGATGAAATATTTCCAACTGAAACTTTATCAAGAGAAAGTATAGAAGAAATAGGAACTAATGATTTAGATATTAAAGACATATTTGATATTAGAGTTTGGAGCAATGGTAAATCAAAAAGATTAGGTATTTTCTATTACGGTTATCTTAAAGATGAAAATTTCAAAATTAAATTATCAGAAGAACACGATAAATATAATTTTTTTACATATGATCAAGCTAAAGTTATGCTATCTCAAGAAGAAAGAGGAAAAGTTGGAATTGAATTAATCAATAAATTACTTCAACTCAATTTAATTAACTAATATTGATCAGACATACTCTCGAAAGCATCTTCTGCCTCTACTGATGGTTCAGCTAATTTACTCTGCTCATTTTTACCTTTACCTCGCATAAACATAATAATTAATATAATTACTATAATAGCAACTATGCCTAAAATACCGCCAAATATCATTAACTTATTTTCATCAGAACCAAATCCACCAATCTTACCAGTAGGTTGTTCAGGTTCCAAGTTAGGTTCAACAGTAGGTTTTTGCTCAATTATCTTTTGATCAGGAATATTTACAAGATTAATAACAGCACTACCATCAGGATTAATTTTCAAAATCTCAACTTTCAAATCAACTTTTCCATCTTTGTTAATATCAACATCCTTACTTTCACCAACACTTAATCCTAAACTAATTGGGTCAGATTTAATTGTAATTATAACAAATCCATCCACAACATCAGTAACAGTAATTGTATGTTTAACATTATCAATACTAATATGCCTACCTTCATCCTTCTTCAAAACTAATTGACTTGTAAACGTAATCGGAATTACAGTTTCAGGAATTTGAATCAAAGAAGTATTAGATAAATTAGAAACATTACTCAAACTAGTATTTGTTACATTTAATATCGTAGAATTAGTCAAATTAAGAATAACTGTTGAATTGGTCAAATTAGTAAGAATTGTAGTATTCGTAAGGTTACTTGTTGAAGTTACGTTAGTTGTATTCTGATCAATTGTAACATTAGTTTCATTACTTGAACTATTATCCACAACAAATCCAGTAAAATCATAAGAAATAACAAAGAAAGTAGCAAAAACAATTAAAAATAAAACTATCAAATCACTTCTAAATTCAATCCACGCTCTTTTATTCAACATTACTATATTTGTTGATCCAATTAATCTAAATAAATCTTTTGAAAATTAGCTTTGGTGCAATCCTAAATTTTAAATAAAAAAAACTGGCTAACCTATTGCCAGGCAATTTATTCCACTAACTTATGTTCAAGTAGGTTTTTATCATTTATTGGGTTACCTACTGGAGTTTTAACTACTACCTCTACTCCAACACAATCAACTCTTGGGTTTCTCTTTCTTTCAAGATCTAATATACGATCTAAAAGTTTTCGAGCTAGATATGGAGCTACATTATCATCCATAGCTTGAAATCCATAAGTTACATTCCCTAACACTCTAGAACCTTGCATAGTTGTAACAACCATCTGATATCCCTTCAGTTTTTCTACCATTTTAAACTCCTACACCCCACAAATTATTCCAGGCTTTACTTTTTAAAATTAACCCAAACCAAAATCTTTAAATACGAGTATACACGGCAAGTATACACATGCAAGATATATTTGAGACAACTATCGTATGTGACCAATGTAATCAAAAGACTAGTAAGGCGTATGCCATAAAAGATGGTTTCAAACTACGAGTTTGGAACTGCGATAACTGTAAAAAAACTTGGTACCATCCTACAGATATTCAAGAATACGAGGGTTTTAAGAAGTTAAGAGATAAGACTTTTCAAGTAAAGTTAAGGATTGTAGGTAATTCATATACAATATCTATCCCAAAAGAAATCATAGATTTCGAAGAAGAACTTCAAGAAATCAATAAGATTTTATACTTATCATTAGAAGAACCAGAGAAGTTAAGTATATTTTTCAGAAAAGAATTAAGGAAATTCATAAAATAAAATGTCAGAAATAAAACTAAAAGTAATGGAAGCTTTGCAAGAAGAAGCATACAAAGGAATCGTAAGAATAGATTCCCAAACTATGAAATTAATTAATGTTCATCCTGGTGATGTTATAGAAATTGAAGGTGGTAGAATCACATTAGGTATTGTTGATCGAGCATATCCAACAGATATAGGCCAACAAATTATTAGGATGGATGGTATTCTTAGAAGAAATGCCAAAACAGGTATTGGTGAAGCAGTAACAATCAGAAGAGCAGATGTTAAAGAAGCAAAAAATATCACAATTGCGCCAGCACAAAAAGGTGTAATGATTCAAGCTAATCCTGAAATTTTCAAGCGTGGTCTTTTAGGTAGACCAATTGTAAAGGGTGACATTGTAGTTCTAGGTGGAGCAAAAAGCAGAAGACAAACAATGACAGGTTCGCCATTTGAAGAAATTTTTGATGTATTCGAACAAAACTTTATGGGTAATTTTGGTTTCGGTGGATTAAAATTCATTGTAGCAGAAACTACACCAAAACAACCAGTAATAATCACAGAAAACACAGTTGTTAATATTAGTTCTAAAGCATTAGATGTAACTGAAGAACAAGTTCCAGAAGTAACATACGAAGATATTGGTGGATTGTCTGAAGAAATTAAAAAAATTAGAGAAATGGTAGAGTTGCCATTAAAACATCCAGAAATTTTCGAAAGATTAGGTATTGAACCTCCAAAAGGTGTATTGCTTCATGGTCCTCCAGGTACAGGTAAAACTTTATTGGCAAAAGCAGTAGCAAATGAAGTTGATGCTAATTTCATTTTAGTTAACGGTCCAGAATTGACATCAAAATTCTACGGTGAATCCGAAAAGAAAATCAGAAGTATTTTTGAAAAAGCCGAAAAAGAAGCACCATCAATAATTTTCTTTGATGAAATAGATGCTATCGCTCCAAAGAGAGAAGAAACTTACGGTGAAGTTGAAAGAAGAATGGTTGCGCAATTATTAGCAACAATGGATGGTATGAAATCTAGAGGTAAAGTTGTAGTTATCGGTGCAACAAATCGTCCTAATTCATTAGACCCTGCACTAAGACGTCCAGGTAGATTTGATAGAGAAATTGATATTGGTGTACCAGCAAAACCAGGTAGATTAAATATTCTTAAAATTCATACAAGAAATATGCCCTTAACTGCAGATGTGGATCTAGAACAGATTGCAGGTATCACGCACGGATTTGTAGGTGCAGATTTAGCAGCATTATGTAAAGAAGCAGCAATTAATGTTTTAAGAAAAGTACTTCCAGATTTAAATTTCAAACAAGAAGAACAAATTTCAGAAGAAATATTAAAAAAATTACAAGTTACAAATGAAGATTTTATGGAAGCATTAAAAATTGTAAGACCATCTGCAATGCGTGAAGTTTTAATTGAAACACCTAATATTAAATGGAAAGATATTGGTGGGTTAGAAAAATTAAAACAAGAATTAAAAGAGGCAGTAGAATGGCCTTTCAAGTATCCAAAAGCATTTACAAGATTAGGTATTAAACCACCAAGAGGAATTTTAATGTACGGTCCTCCAGGTACAGGTAAAACATTGTTAGCAAAAGCAGTAGCAAATGAATCTGAAGCTAATTTCATTTCAGTTAAAGGACCAGAATTAATTAGTAAATGGGTTGGAGAAAGTGAGAAAGGTATTAGAAAAATATTCGAAAAAGCAAGACAAGCTGCACCAACAATTATATTCTTTGATGAAATAGATTCTATCGCTTCAATAAGAGGTACAGATATCGGATCAAAAGCAACTGAAAGAATGGTTAATCAGTTATTAACAGAAATAGATGGTCTTGAAGAATTACATGATGTAGTTGTGATTGCAGCAACAAATCGTCCAGATTTAATTGATCCAGCATTATTACGTCCAGGTAGATTTGATAGAATAATTAGTACTACATTACCTGATGAGGTAGCAAGATTAGATATTTTCAAAATTCATACAAGAAATATGCCATTAACAAAAGATGTAGATCTAGAAAAATTAGCTCAAGAAACACAAAATTATGTAGGTGCAGATATTGAAGCAGTTTGTAGAGAAGCAGGTCTGTTAGCACTACGTGAGAATATTAAGGCAAAAGAAGTTTCAATGAAATTCTTTGAAGCTGCGTTACACAAAGTAAAACCATCAATTAGAGAGGAAGATGCTAAAGCTTACTCTGCATTGGAAGATGAAATAAGAACAGCAAGATCTGCAGCAATATCTAAAAAAGAAATGGTTAATTATTTAGGTTAAAATTCCATAACCTACTTTTAATGTATGTTCTTTCTGACTAACAATACCTTTGCTAGCTTCAGGAAGAATTTTATATTGACTTATTACACCATCACGTTCAAGTAACCTTAATGCAAATAATCCAGTATTCCCAAATTCTTTATGTATCCATCTAACACTAAAAGGTAAAGTTTGATAATTTGCAGAAATAAAAGTTAAAACTTTTCTAGCGTTCATATCCCTAACATTTTTAGTTCTAACAACAGCATAAATTCCAGAATTTTTACCTTCAGTAACTGAACCGGCACCATTAGTTGCAAAAGGTTCAATTGCACAAACCACATCTTTTTCCAATTTAGTTTTATCACCATTATCAAAATTAGGAATAGTAAAACCACTATGTACAACATATTCACCTAACCCATGCCCACTTAAATTTTTAATAGGAGAATAACCATAACTTGTAATCACATCATGTACTACTTTCCCAATTTTTCTAACTTCAATCCCAGGTTCAACAATTTTACAAGCTTCATCCAAAGCCTTAGCACTAGCTTCAATTAATTTTTGATAAATATTAGTTGTAACTTCAACAGTAATAGCAGTATCAGTTATATGTCCATTGATATGTACACCTAAATCTAATTTAACAACGTCACCCTTAACAAATACACGATCATCGTTCACAGTAGGCGAATCATGTGCAGCTAAATGATTAACAGAAATATCAGCAGGAAAAGCAGGTTTACCACCTAATTCAACAATCTTAGCTTCAACTTTCTCAACCACATCTAAATATTTCACTCCTTCTTTAATTAATCCAACTCCAAATTCTCTAGTTTTTTTTGTAATTTGTCCGGATTTAATTAAATCTTCCATTCAAAAATCACCTAACCTACTCTGCACACTTGTGGTTAATATATCTTCTTCTTTAAAACCTAAGACTTCTAAAATCTTTCTAACAGCAGGTAATATTTGGTTATTTATATAATAATCTGCATCATAATCTTTAGCTTCATCAATAAACATAGCTTTATCCCTAATCTTACCTTTACCAGAAGTAATCACATATTCAATAACACTACCAGTTTTAACAGTAACTCCTCTAGCAACTAATTTCTTAGCAACAGCAACATGAGGTCCAATTGATCGATATTCATCTAAATTCTTTTTCAATTGAGTTCTTATACCCATTCTATGAATTTCAATTTCACTATTATTAATTTCATTAACTACTTTTTGTAAATACTTAATTACATTTTTAGAATTGTCATCACTTAATACCATTTCAATAACTTTCCTCTGAACTTCTCAAGCAAGATAAGACCAATCAGTCCTAATACTTTCAAATCCTTTAATTACTAATTCACCTCTAGAATCTAAGAGAGCATACTTTTTCTTTGCACCCTTACCATCACCTTTCTTAGAAACAAAAATACCTTTCTCATAAAAACCTTCAATATCAATCTGCATCAATCCTGGCAATTCATCATTTAATTTATTTACAAACTTAATTACATCATTTTTAGTTTTGTTACCTAACACTAAAAAACATGAATCAGTATCAGAATAGATTACAGTAAAATCCTTACTTGCTTTACTAATAACTTCTTTAACATAATACCTAGCATATGCAGCAATACTTGTTGCGCATTCAATAGAATACCACCTTGCACCAGGATATCCTAAATACCCATAGAACGAATTAGAAATAATTTTTAATGCATAACTTCTAGCACTTAAAACTTGATCTTTATTTTTCTTAAGCTCGTCTTTAACTTTTATTCTTCGCTCTATTAATTCTTTAATTAATTCAGATACAAAACCTTGATGATCTTTAGTAAAATAATACTTCTCGCCATTTATTTCAGGACTTTCAAAACTGTTTTTCTTTTCCTTAGTAATAGTTGAAGGACAAATATTATGTGCATGTATAATTGAAGGATATAAAGATCTAAAATCCACAACACAAACATCTTTGTAAACTCCAGGACTAGGTTCAAAAACATAACCACCCTCATAACTTTGATATCTTCTAAAATCCAAACTCTCGAAATTCGGACGACTGAGTATAACTTCATTAAACCGATGAATATTTTTCAATAAGTAATTTTCAGCTAATTGTCCAAAAGTAGATCTACAAACTTCATGAATAGGAGCACCAACAAATTTTACAATTTCATACAAATTAGGTAGGATCTTCAAGAAAACTTTTAATGTTAATTCTACATCTTTCAAATTATATTCACATAACTTTTTAATATCACCAGAATTATACCACGCTTCCATAATTTTATCAAAATCAATCTCAACTTTACCATCACCGATCAATTCCTTAGCAACACTACTAAGGTCATAAGATTCAGTCTCCAAAGTTTCAACCATAATTCTTCTAATAAACTTAATAACATCAATATGCGAAAAACCAATCAAATTAATCGCACTTTCAGCACCCTTAACAACCCTAACATTAGAACCATCTAAACTCAATCTTAATTTAATTTTATGTTCATCACATCTAGTTTTAATGTATGGTAAATCAAATCCATCACTGTAATATCCAACCAAGAAATCAGGTTCCTCAATCTTAATTATTCTCATAAATTCTAACAACATTTCTCTTTCATCATTTAAGATCTCAACATAATCAAGATCCACTTTCTTCCAAGTAATTACTTTCTTAAAACCATAATTGCTATAAAATGCAATTGTAGCAATCGGATCATGTTCAGAATCAGAGTATTTATCTCCCTTAGTATAAGTCTCAATATCAAAAACTAAAATCCTCGGATCCTTAATTAATTCCTCAGAAATCTGTTTAATTTCGCCTCTGAAAACTAAATCAACATCTTCATAACTTTCAATTTGTTCACCTTCAACTTCACATAAAGAAAGCATAGAAATTTGTTTGTCAATCAAAAACCTTTGAGTAAATTTAATATCATGTTCAACAATTTCAAGCACATCTATTTCTTCTTTAATTAATTCTTTTAAAATAGAAACATCTTTAGTTATACCACATTCAACTTTAATTAACTCAATTTCTTTAGCTAACATATTTTTCTTAACAATTTCAACAGAATGGATTTCTACAGGCCTATCATTTGTATCTGAAGTATTAATCGCCTTAACTTTCTCACTTAATTGACTTAGATTAACACCTTTCCTAGGTATAACATAAAAATACGGTTTCAATGAAGTATCATAAACACAAATCCTATCTCCATCAACACTTCTTCCAAATACTCTAACGTAAGAACTATTTCCCAAATTAACATAATCTATAGTTAAAGGATAAAACTTAATCTTCTCCATAGAATTTTAATTCTAACTCGCTTTTTATAAATTTATGTCATAACAATTATAAATTAAGTAAGTTATAAAGTCCATTTATGGTTATTTTATTAAATGACAAACAAAGAGAACTAAAAAAGAAAAGAATGGACGGAGATACTTGGCACCTAGAAGATACAGATAAATTATACAAAGGGAAAGCAATGCGTGATTTCTTTACATTATATTCTACAGGTGGGTTTATGTTTAGTCCGCATGAATGTAGTTATCCTATTCCTGAAGATGAACTAAAAGAAATGAGAAAAAGACATAGAAGTCGAGGACTTTTAGTTCCATTTTATAGATATCAAGATTTTCAAAAAGTTTCATTATTAGATACACGATTACCAACAAGATCAGCAAGTGGTTTAGATGGTATCTATTGGGATGAACAAATTGCAAATTATTGTGATTATGTTTTACTAAAATTCTTAACTTATTCTAATGGAGCAGCAAAGCATAGTTTAGGTATAGACCAATCGGTACTTCCAAGAAAAGCTTACGTAATAGCAACTTCAAAAAAGAAAATTGATTCTGAAGAATGGGTAAAAAATGGAAATAGATTTGGACCAGGAATATTTATCCCTGAACATCCGAGAACTAGGGTAATTTTCACAGCTCATGGTCAAGTTCTATTAAAAAAAGAAGTTAAAGATGGTAGCCCTATCTTTGGTGAAGGAATTGAAGAAATAAGAAAACATCCTGTTGAAGGTTCAAAACATTGGGCTAAATTATTAGAAATGTTACCTAAAATGCAAGGTGACTTAGAAAGGTTATTACAAGGCGAACAATTAGCTTAAAAAATCATATTTTGTTAATGCGTAATATTGTAGACTACTATTTTTCCAATTCATAACTTACAACTACTTGATCATTAACTAATTTTTCTAATTTAAATGGTTCTTCAACTTCCCTAAATTCTCGATCAATCCAATGATGTGATCTCCTAAGCCTTATAGCTCCAGCCTGCTCTAAATCATCTGTAACTTGTTCAGCTAAAGTAGCAGCTTTTTCTTCTAATTCTTCACCCTTTAGGATATAAGCTTTAACAGTATCCCCAGATTGTAAATTAGGCCATCCATAAAAAGTTAATTTTGTAACAGGAGTATTAGTTTCACCAATCTCAATTTTAGATCTAAATTCATAACCAGTAACATGCTGTTTAGGGTTAGTACCAAATCTAAATTCTTCAAAAGAATAACTTAAAGGCTTAACAGTATTTACAACAGATCTAACCAATCCAGTAACAGAAACAACTAATTCATCAGGTCTCTTAGATCTAGCACGTAAAATTTGATTATATTCATTAGCATCTTTTGAAAAAGTTTCTATCTTCTGCTGCAAACTTGCAGATGATGTTAATAGTTCTTTATATAATTCACCAACTTTTTGATCATTTTCATAACATTTTCGATCTATATCAGACCATTTACTTTTTGGATCATCAACCATAAAATTAAATTAATTCTTAAATTTAAATACCTTCTGACTCAAACTTAAATAAATCTACTGTACTTAAGAAAGATTCATGGGGTTTAAACACATAAGTATTCTTATCATCAAAATATCCGCATCTAAATTCAGATAAAGGAATCCCAGTTCTCCTAGACAACATTAAAGCATAAAAATAAGTTTGTGTAGCAGCATATTTTTCTTTACATGCATTAGGTTTGTAATCCCAAACCCACACTTTTCCATCTTCAACTCTTAACACATCAATATGTCCTGACAATGGTTCAGCAGAATCAAATATTTCATTGTACTGTTCTAATTCACTAGGCTCTAACCAAATAGGAACTTCAATAGCTAAAGTTGTATTATCATTTTCCAACATAAACATCTGGACTTTAGAATGATTCGTTTTATATCTTTCACTATTTTGTTCCAATCCTAATTTAGCAAGATTAGAAACTTCATGTGATCTAATTTCTAATAAATCAGTTGGTAACTTAAATTTTAAAGCACTACTTCGAGGTCCACCATTATTAAAATAATGATCAGGTCTAGAATCAAAAACTTGATATAAATAATCCTTTAATCCATTAAATTCTTGGTCACATAACTTAGAAATCTTAGGATTATGTAACCTGTACATATAGAACCCTCCTTTGTGGTCCAATGTTGTATAACTTAT